>Ga0226835_1000731_pt1 | contig 27555 bp, 27 predicted proteins | sample LAC_MetaG_1_FD_163627 | JGI IMG/M metagenome (GOLD analysis project Ga0226835, IMG submission 163627) | Anaerobic ammonium oxidizing microbial communities from anammox membrane bioreactor (MBR) in UC Berkley, California, United States -... | ecosystem: Engineered > Bioreactor > Anaerobic >...
GAAGAAAGGAGGCTTTATTGAAGGCTAAATCTTGACCTTGAGTTGTTTATTTTGGTAAATATCCATCCGATCTTGGTGGTAAACATGACCCGACTTTTGGTGGTAAACTCCCTCCGGCTATTGACAATCGACCAGTTCACCAAAACCAACCTCGCCCTCCACCAATGCGGAAATGATTCGTACACGGGTTGGGTCACTCAAGGCGGCAAACAATCGCGACATATCCGTAGCAGTTTCAATTGAAATCAGGTTCATCGTCATTATCCAAATTGTCCTTAAATAACAGTTGAACAGTTGCTCAACTATGGTAATTATAACTTTTTTATCGAAAGTGGTCAAGAGTGGAAAAAAGTTTGTTAGCTTTGAGGACAAGACAAATTTAACCAAGGAACACCACCTACATGACAAGTAGGTGGTAGTAATTATCTATTGTCTATTCGAGGTTCGTTAAAAACGGTTTTCTCTAAACTTATCCTTTAACTGCTCCGGCAGTCAACCCGCGAATAACGTATCTTTGGGTAATAATCGCAAGAACAAGTACAGGTAAGGTAATCAGAACTGCAGCAGCCATTAATCCACCCCAATCAATTTGGGCGTATGAAATAAAGTTAAAAATAGCTACCGGTACAGTTTTTGTCTTCCCAATTGCCAGAACAATTGAAAACATAAAGTTGTTCCATGAAAAAACAAAAGAAAGAATAGAACTGGTAACAATACCAGGCCCACTCAAAGGTAAAATTACGCGCGTAAATGTTTGAACTGAACTGGCGCCGTCTACAACCGCTACTTCCATCAAGTCTCTGGGGATCGATTCAAAGAACGGAACCATTACCCAGACAATAAAAGGCAAACCAACCAGCATGTGGCTAATAATTAATGAGGTATAGGTTCCAATTAATTCTAATTTTCGGAAAAGGATAAAAAGAGGTAACAGAAAAGTAATCCCCGGAACCATTCTGGACATTAAAATTGCCAGGGCGATTTTGTTTTGTTTATACTTTGCAATACTATACGCAGCTGGCAACCCTATGATCAGACCAAAGATGGTACAGCCGGCCCCAACAATAATACTGTTCAGGATATATTTTAAGAAATTCTGAGTTTTGAAAACATTTACATAATTTTGTAAAGTTGGTTTAAAAATGATCTCTGGTGGAAGCCGAATAATTTGCAAGGGAGTTTTAAACGAATTCAGAATCATCCAAATAAAAGGTAACAAGAAGAAGATCAACATCGAAAGAATAAGGATAACGTACAATACATTGCCAGATATTTTCTGAATTGTCTTTTTCCGTCTTTGCTTTTTTTCAAAAGAGATTGCTCTTTTCATAATGACGTCTCCACTCGTTTACGGGTATAAGCTACAAACAAACTGACTGCTAAAACAATGATAAAGAATTGAATCAAAATCGCTGAAGCATACCCGAAATTGTAATAATAGAAACCTTGCTGATAGGTATAAATATTTAAAGTTTCTGAACTAACACCCGGCCCTCCACCTGTCATCGTATAGATAATGTCAAATGTTTTTAAGCAATCAATTAAGCGTAATAAAGTGGCAACACTGATCGTAGGCATCATCATAGGCAATGTGATATACCAAATCGTTTGAAAAATGTTAGCGCCATCTACACGAGCAGCCTCAAAAGGTTCGCTTGGTAAAGCAGTTAAACCTGCCAAAGTAATTAAGGTGACTAACGGAGTCCATTGCCAGATATCAACTAAAGCCAATGCTGGAATAACAGTTTTTGAATCTGCAATCCACATTGAAACAGGTAAATTAAGTTGTTTTAAAACAAAATTAATAACACCGGCTGTCGGTTCAAACATAAGCAACCATACCATCGCAACCGCTACAGGCGTTGCCATCATGGGTAATAAGAGGATAGAATTAACGATTTTCTTACCCCTATATTCCTTGAAATCCAAAAGGAAAGCGGCTGCCACTCCAAGAACCACTTCAAAAAACATGGCTACCGCAGTGAAATAGAACATCTTGACGATAGCATTAATGAAGCGGGCATCAGATGTAAACAATTTTACATAATTCTGAAATCCCTGATAATGTGCCGATACCCCTGCAGTTAGACTCCATCCGGTCAGAGAATTCCAAATGGTGTACCCTAATGGGAAAATCATTAAAACCAGGATAAATGCAACTGCTGGAAATGGGAATATCCATTTATCGTAGCGATCAATAATGCGGTTAATCATAATTTACCTCACTACTTTTTCCGTTTGAAAAAGACATTTTTATTGTTAGTTCGAAATTTTAGAATAAATTTAAGAACTTAGGCTAATAATGAGTATATAACAAGAATATATTTATTTCTACCAAGATAGTAGATGATTTTACCGATAACAAAGAATACATGACAGTGACTTTACTAGTCACTGTCATGTAAAAAAAACATCCTAAATTTTTATTTTATTTCTCAGCGTCCAGCAGTGCCTGAAATTCTGTATTTGCTTTGTTTGCTGCTGCCGCAAGGTCACCACCTTCGATTCCGGTGACAACTGCCTGTCCAATAATATCTCGTGCCTCTGTTACCGATGTAACCAATGGGCGGTCATAACCACGCCCATTTGCAGAAGCCTGAACTGCAACAACCCAATCAGCCGGGAATTTGGTGGTTCCTTTTGGATCTGACCAAGCTGAATTACGGGCTCCAGGAACTCCACCTTCGCCTTGAATATATACTGACATTTCTTTACCGGTCGCCCAGCTGATGAACTCCCAGGCTGCTTCTTTGTTTTTCGTTCCAGAATACATGGATAAACCCCAGGAGGTGACGTTATACATCACCGATCCAGCAGGGCCAGCCGGGAAGACAGCTACGCCAGTTTTTTCTGCAACTTCAGATTTCTCTGGATCCAGTAAGTTCGGGAAAATTGAGCTTGCATCGGTATAGAAAGCTGCCTTACCTTGAGCAAACACCGCTACAGCTTGTGGCCAGGACATATTTAATGTTCCTGGAGGACCATATTCGCGCAGCAATTTGGAATAAAGTTCCATGGCTGCCAAAGCTTCTGGAGTATTGACAGTTGCTTTTTTATTAGCATCAAACCAATCACCACCGTAACTATAAAGGAAGCTGGAGAACTGTGTAATTAATGGGCTGCGTTGACCACGAGCTACAAAACCATAGAAGTCTTTCGCGGGGTCATTTAGTTTTATCGCTGCATCCAACAGTTCATCCAAAGTGGTTGGAACAGCTATTCCAGCTTGTTCCAGAACATCTTTACGGTAGTAAAGAACCTCTTGTTCTGTAACAATCGGAATACCAGTTAAGACCCCATTCACTAATTCTGTACCCAATGCACCGGCTGCTAAATCATTATAATCATAATCGGCATCTTTCTTAGCCAGATCCATCAGATCAACATACCAGCCATTTTGTTGCATCACACGCGCTTCCTGCAAGGGCCGTTGCATGAAGACGTCGATATCGGATGTTCCAGCAGTAAATTCAGTGGTGAGTTTTTGGTTTAATTGATCTTCACCGTAGTTTTCCAGAACAACCTTGATACCAGTAGCCTGTTCGAATTCAGGAATTTTGGGTGCTAAAGATTCCATCCAGGGATGGTTCGCACCAACAACTCTTAACTGAACCCCCTTATAAGGCAGTTCGGGCTGAGCAGGTTGCCCGGCTGGTGCTGGAGATTCCTTCGGGCCGCAAGCGGTTAAAGCAAATACTAAAACCAAAATCAATGCAGCCATTCGCCATAAAGTATTACGTTTCATTTTTTTTACTCCTCCAATTTAAATTTATTTTGGTTGGCCTCTGGGATTGAAGACCGTAAATCAATTTGTTTTCCTAAGTCACCTCCTGTTTTATAATAGCATATTCGATCAAGGTTTTAATATGACTTTGATCAAATCGGATTTTCCGGACGCCAGATCGTCGATGATCTTGGGTCCATCTGTCAGTGATGCGTTTGCTTCAACTAATAGAGTCGGATCGACACGTCCGGATTTTATGGCGTCAATTGCATATTCAAATTCTTTATTGAAGCCATAGGTGCCTTTTAATGTTAATTCCCGTGTAACGATCTGTTGCATGTTAATGGTCACTTCAGGATCTGAGTTTCCAATCCAGGTAACAGATCCCCCATTACGAACCACAAATAAGGATTGATTGGCTGTTGCAGTGATTCCGACCGCTTCAATCACGGCTGCTACACCTTTTCCATCCGTTTCAGATCGCACAACCTCAACCAAGTTTTTTTCTTTTCCATTAACAATGATATCTGCCCCTAATTTCTTTGCCATTAAAAGACGATGTTCGTTCATATCGCTCACAATAATTTTTCCAGCCCCTTTCATTCGGGCAGCAAGTATCGTGAGCAAACCAATGGTTCCCACTCCGAGAATAGCTACTGTTTCTGACAACTGGAAATCGGTAAGGTTGACCGCTCGCATTGCGACCGCTAAAGGTTCAACCAGTGATCCTTGATTAAAATCCATTTCATCGGGCAGATGGTAAAGCATATTCTCGGTCACTTTAACATAATCTGCATAGGCACCATTAATATTAACCCCCAAGATATTGCGGTTCGAGCAAATATTTGGAAATCCAGCTTTGCAGTTATCACAATATCCACATGTTTGTAGAGGTTGGGCTATTACCCGATCTCCCTCTTTGTAGCGATCGATTTTTGCACCTACTTTTGCAATTTTGCCACTAAATTCATGTCCCATAATAATAGGGGGTTTTCGTCGGCCTGTAGTTCCCCGATAACCATGAACATCGGATCCACAGATACCAACGCTTTCAACTGCAATTAAAACTTCATCCTCGTTAATTTCTGGGATTGGCACATCTTTTACGGGCATTTGCCATGCGCCTTCATATACTAAAGCTTTCAATTTTCTACCTCTCCTTGCATTGTTTGTCTTTTTCTCCCAATAACCAGGGGCTGACCATGCGACCCTCATGGTTGAACATTAATGGAACCTCATTAACAATTTGTAAATGCGGGTCTGTGTCAATATCCTCCATCATGTTTTTAGATACCCAAAGTTTTCCTAATTTCCCAGTATTCGCAGCAAATACCCAGCGACTTTTTCCTTCCGGTACACCACAACCTCTTGAAAGTACCTGTAAAGTTTTTAGATCGCTCGACATCATGATAGGAATAGCCGCTCGTTGCATGCCAAAAGTACTGGTGGTGATAGCGTTAGTGTAAGTAGCTTTCCAATCGATTTGATTGGCTAAATCTAAAGTCGTCACATTTGCCATCCCAATTCCAGCAGCATTACCATGAGATTCCTCAGTTAAACGCAAAACACCAATTACGGCAATGTCTGGCCCATCTGTTGGTTCTGGCTCTCTGGGAATCATCATACGGCCAATCACATTGGTATCCATGCCTGTACCGCTAATATTTTTTCCAATTTCTTTCATAACTAACACATCAAATTTTTTAAATGGAAAGCGTGCCATCAGGTTTCGCGCTTTTATGAGAAGTTGTTTCTCGATTTCTGTACCTATGTTTTCTTTTGAAAGAACTTTTAATTCCGCAGTTTCGCCATAAGCATTTTCTATGATCGCCAAACCACCCAGTAATTTAGTATTTTTTTCATAAAAACGGGCTGCCGGGGCAAGAAACTCGCGAAAACCACGTGAACCAAAGGAATGCATGGCTTCAGCCCCGGTTTTTTTCCCTAACCCGATTACACACATTTTCGATAGTCCACTTTCAAGCTCTCCTGAAAAATCAGTATGTGGTTTTACCCTGCCAATCAGAAAGATAGCATCCGCGGAACCAGCATAATTATCTAAAAATAAATCTGGCCCATTTTCTAAATTGCCAATGCGGGTCACTTCCATACTGGATTTAATCTCAGCACCGGTTGATTGTGGGTTTATTCCTAATTCTGACAGGATTTCAATTTGCCCTTCCGCTGTCCCACCACCATGACTTCCCATAGCAGGGAAGATAAAAGGTTGCATACCTGCTTTTTTAAAAATATCAATAACTGCTTTAACAATTATCGGAAGATTAGCAATGCCGCGGCTACCAACACCCACTGCGACTTTACTCCCTTTTACTAGCCGATAAAGAATGGCACTTTGTTCAAATGCCTGCATGATTTCAGTGGGAATATCTGTTATTGGAGAATGTTCGAAGATTTGCTGAATTTCCAACAAGGTGTTTGGCAATTTAGCGGGAAAGTCCAAATCAGCTATGTTTGAATGAAAATTGTTTTTTATGAGGTCTTTCATTTTTCCTTTTTGAAGCTTTTGACACGTTCAACGATATTGCGAATAATTTCTTCAAAATTGGGGTCAGCGGGTTTAAATTCTGTGCCACTAATTACCAGAGGTGCTCCAAAGACAACAATTTCAGCGCCCAATTCGAGGGTTGCAATTGCCTGATCAATTGATAAACCACCGACTGCCTGGACGGGAATGTCAACTGCTGCCAGGATATCTTCAAGATCATCTAAAGGGCTTAATCCCGGTATCATATTTCGTTCATCAAACCCGGTATGGACAATGATGTAATCCACACCTAAATCCTGGGCTTCCTTGGCTCTTTTTGGTTTATCTGGGCAAAGCATTACATCCGCCATCACTTTACCATTATATTTTTTAGCCATTTTCACCTGTTCAATGATGCTAGCATCATGTGCCTGACCCATGACAACCACAAAATTCGCACCAGCCTTGAACATCATTTCAGCCTCTAACCCGGCTCCGTCCATGGTTTTTAGATCAGCTACAATCGGATGATTGGGAAATTCTTTCCGTAAAGCACGAATACCATGTAAGCCTTCTGCCAGAATTAAGGGCGTGCCGGCTTCTAGCCAATCAACACCTGCTTTTACTGCAGCTCTAGCGACATCTAAAGCCTCATCAATTGTTGTTAAATCCAGGGAGATTTGAATGATAGGTTCCACGTTATTACTCCATTACTAAAATTGATTTGATATTTTCTCCGCTTTCCATTTTAGAAAAAGCGGTTTCCCATTCGTCGATTGGATATGCCCCGCCAATTACAACGGAGGTATCAATTTGTCCGGTGGAAATCAGCCGTAAACTGCGTTCCCACGTTGCATAAGTATGGCTAAAGCTTCCCTGTAATTTGACTGCTTTTGCTACCAGAGGATCCAGGCTAAAGTTAAGCGGCTGTGGCCCCCAACCTATTTTTGTAATTCCTCCTAAGGGGCGTACGATTTCCATAGCCTGCTTCAACGCCACACTTACACCCGTGCAATCAACCACCAGATCAGCGCCATAACCATCTCCAAGTGAACGAATTAAGTCCATTGGATCTTCTTTCTGCACATTCAACGTATGATGAACACCAATTTTTCTGGCAAGTTCCAGTCGATGAGCATCAACATCTGTTCCAAGCATCACCACAGTCCCAGCACCACAAAGAAGAGCTACCTGTGCTGCTAATATGCCAATCGCTCCCGCGCCTTGCACGACGACAACATCTCCAGGATGGACATCCGATTTCTCGATCACCGCTTTACTGGCTACGCAAATTGGTTCCGTTAATGAAGCTTGTTCGAATGTAACGTTCTCGGGGATATGATGTAAGATCTGCGGACGAACCGGGACATAACGAGTCATCGCTCCATCCAGAAGATTTCCAAAACCTAAGCGATGCGGACACATATTGTAGTTACCGCTGTGGCAGTAAATACATTTTCCACAAACCTGGGCGGCAGTTTCAACAGCTACCCGTTCGCCGACGGTTACCCCATCAACCTGTGACCCAACATCGACCACCGTTCCGCAAAATTCATGTCCTAAAATAACCGGTAATTTAATTGGCCAACTCTGATTATCATGCCACATATGAATATCGCTACCACAGACTCCTACTGCGGCAACTTCAATCATCACCTGATGAGGAAGCATTTCAGGTTGCTTAACATCCCGAACCTCAACCTCCCCATTCTGTCTTCCATATTTAACAACTGCTTTCATATCAATCCTTTTTTTAGTAAGTTTCTGATTAAAAATATTTATCACGCATTTTTTTCAAAAAGTCGATGGATTCTTTCATTTCATCCATCCCATTAATACCATCTTCAATACTGACCCAGCCTTTATAGCCTTTGTTAGAGAGAATACTGAAAATTTGATCGTAATCATTCAAACCTTTTCCAGTTACTCCATGTTTAAGTTTGTCGAAATACCCAATTGTTCCGTCCGCAGCTCGCAAATCATCCAATGTTGCTCCCTTTTCAAGATAACGGTCAGAAGCATGCATGGTCACTACGCGATCAGCAACTTTTTTCAGTAACTCAATGGGGTCATCTCCAGCAACAATGGCATTCGAAGGATCATATTGCACACCAAAATACTCACGCTCATCGATTGCATTAATAATTTCAAGAAAAACATCCATTTTTTGAGCGAATTCCGGATATTTCCAGAAGCCATCTTTATAATGGTTTTCCATTGCAAGCACTACATCATATTCTCGTGCTATTGGCAGGAGTTGGTTAATTGCCTCAATCACCCAGATCACACCTTGTTCCCGCGATACACTTGGGTATCTCTGTCCACTCAATAACCGGCACGCAGCTTTAGGGCCACCCAATCGACGGGTAACCCGGATCATCTGTGCTTCCTTTTCAATCGCCTTTTTCCGTTCATCAGGATCAGGATCTGTAAAATTGGGAGAACAACACAACATGGGCATCTCATAACCAGCTGCTCGGATAGCTTCACCAACGGAATCGATATAATCATCCTCCAGGGTGGTAAAAAAACCTTCATACATCTCTAACCCATCGGCTCCCAGAATTCTAGACTTTTCAATCCATTGGAATACTGTCATCGTCCTTTCAGTTGAAATTGCTTCAATGTAACATTTTGGAAAAGCAGAAATCTTCACATAACCTCCATAAGGCGATAAATTATATAAAACGGCAAGAATCCCGTTCTATTAGTTTTGGCTCCAAAAAAATATCGGAAACATTTTGATATTTTTGAATGTTTTCTTTCACAGATTGATCCTCCGTATCATCCATCATTTCCGAAAGAATTTTGACTGATTCTTCACTAATAAGTTGAATTGGGTGTTGGATAGCTGTTAGTGGGGTTGATAACAAAGAATACCAGGGTAAATCATCAAACCCTATGATAGAAATTTGCTGAGGGATGTAAGTTTTTGTTTCCTTGCAACCTTCCAAAACTCCCAGTGTAATTACCTGATTTGTAGCAATTATCGCCGTTGGTGGATTTGGCATTTGAATGGATTCAATTGTTGCCAATCGAGCAGCATCCTGCTGTTGCAGGATCACTCTAATTAAAGCTTCGTCGACAGGGTTTCCATAATCTTTCATTGCCTGGCAATAACCTTCCACTCTTCCACGAACGGTTGATAAAAATGGATTACGAGTCATGATCATAATTCGGCGGTGCCCCCGTTTTAACAAATATTCGGTACTGATAAACCCAGCCTTAATATTATCAGTTTGAACCACCGGGCCATATCCATGTGGTGGATGGCGGTCGATAAAAACAATTGGGATGGAATGCCAGTAAAAATCTTTTATAATCGGCTGATCAAAGCCAGTCGGGGCAATAATAAGACCATCAACTCGCCTTTCCAATAAATCCTGTAAAAAATATTTTTCTTTTTCGGGATCTTCATGCGTACTACACAACAACAGGTTATATCCTTTATCCCATAATAATTCGCTGATTTGGCGGATTAATGAAGCAAAAAACGGGTTAAGGACATCGGCTACCAACATCCCAACAATTTTGGTGTTTTTGGTTGAAAGACTCCTTGCAATTCCTGAAGGCTGATATTTTAGTTTTTTCGCTGCATCCAGAACTTGTTTACGAGTTTTTTCAGTCACCTTACGTGTGTTGTTAAACACATGCGAAACTGTCGCGGTGCTGACATTCGCTTTTTTTGCAACTTCACGAATCGTAGGTAAATTTCTTTTTGGCAAGGGTGATTGTCTTTACAAATACATATTGAAAGTAGGATAGAAGATAATTTCCAACTCAAAGCCTGTTAACCGGTTACGTAACCGGTTAACAACAATAATAGCTTGAATAGCCTTGAATGTCAACAAATAATGAAATTTTGTGACAGTCATATTTGTGCGATGATATAGTTCACCCACCTCTTAACCAACCACCCTATAAACGTAATTATAATTGACACTTTACCACTATTCTGGTATAAACTCGCGCAGTAATTATTACTTATTATTTGAAGGGAACCTTACAAAATGCCAGTAACCATTAATGAAAGCACAGTAGAACAAACAAATCCAGCAAACTCATCTTCCTCTCAACGTGGAGGTTTTTCATCCGCATTGGGTACTTTATTTGCCACGCTTGGTTCAGCCGTCGGGCTTGGAAATATCTGGAAATTTCCATCCATGACTGGGGAAAACGGTGGTGCAGCTTTTATTATTGTTTATCTTCTCAGCACCTTGTTTGTTGGGTTACCGGTAATGATTTCTGAAATAATGATGGGGCGCAAAGCCAGGGCGAATGTCATCAAAACAATGCGTCAGTTATCGCCCTCTAAATCACAACCCTGGTGGTTGATCGGTGTTGCCGGCGTGCTTTCAGCTTTCTTGATTATGGCTTTTTATACCGAAGTGGCCGGCTGGGTTTTCGCTTATATTTTTAAATCGATTTCAGGTGGGCTCTTATCAACCGATCCACAGATCACTTCACAAGCTTTTGTCGACCTGGTAACCAACCCTCTTCAGTCTCTATTATGGCAATGGATCGTTCTGGCACTAATGAGCTTGATTATTATTCGCGGTGTCTCCAAAGGGATTGAAGCAACCACCAAACGGCTCTTGCCCTTGCTGTTGGTGATGTTGGTAGTGATTGCTATTCGTGGTCTGACGCTTCCCGGCGCCAGTCAGGGGTTGAATTTCCTCTTTAAACCTGATTTTTCAAGCCTTACCTCTGCAGCCATCCTCAGCGCTATGGGATTAGCATTTTTCAAGCTTTCGCTTGGTATGGGAACAATGACCACCTATGGCAGTTATTTCAAAGATGATCAGAACATCCCCACTACCACGTTACGGGTGATGCTCTCGGATCTGACCGTCTCCTTACTGGCTGGCCTTGCCATCTTCCCGGCTGTTTTCGCTTTTGGATTTGAGGTAACTTCAGGACCTTCTTTGTTGTTCATCACCATTCCCTCTGTTTTTGCATCCATGCCATTTGGAAGTATCTTCATGGTGATGTTCTTCTTACTGGCATCCTTTGCTGCGACTGGCGCCATGTTGTCTCTCTTTGAAGTCCCGGTTGCATTTTTGGCTGAGAACACCCGTTTGAATCGCACCAAAGCGACAATTCTTACCGCTTTCCTGCTCGCGTTGATTGGTTCGACGGCAGCGCTCTCTTCCAGTACACTGGCTGACTTCACCATTTTCGGTAAAACCATGTTTGACCTGTTCGACTTTTTGTCCTCAAATATATTAATGCCTATTGGTGGGTTGTTTATTGTTATTTTTGCCGGCTGGTTTTGGGGAGAAAAGAACATTCGCAAGGCACTAAGCAACAATGGTCTGCTGAAAAATGAGCGGCTAGTAACCCTTTTTATTGTTATTGTTAAATACCTTACCCCGATCCTGTTGATTGTGGTTATGCTAAATGGACTGGGTGTGTTTTAGTTTTTGACAAAGAGGATTCTCGCTACTTTGGATCGGAAACTCCGGCAATCATAAATATTTGAATTCTTTGAAATAATTCAGCAAATACCAGGAAACAATTTTTTTCCAAGTTATAGTTTTATTAAAAATAAAGCTGTCTGAAGAGCGTAGACAGCTTTATTTATCTAAACATGAATTAATAATTAAATCTTATAATAATTTTCCCGTACTCATCACTTAATCACCAACGGTAGATCAACCAAAAATTGCGGTTGCGTTAGAATGACCATTTCTATTGCCATCAATTTGGCTACTTCGGTAGACGTTAAGGCTTGGGGATCAACCGGTTCTACTTCTGCCGGGGCTGGCTGAGCAAAAGCCGAGAATGATCTTGCTTCTCTGGCTGGTCTGGCGATGAAAATAGTCACCATTAGAATAACAACCAACAGGGCTTCGATCAGAACCCGAATTAATTCTACTTTATTATTTTTCATCGTAACTCAGCAGCGGAAATTTGACGGCAATCCGAACTACTGCATCCATAACTTGAACCACTGGTATCATTCGGATCAAGTTGCAGCCAGAGATTTTTACCTGAAATAACAGCAGTTTCAAAAATACTAAGATAGCGGCTGGCTAGAGCTGAATCTGGGCTGGATGGAAAAGCAAACCAATAAATATTAGTCAAATCTGGCCCACCATTTATGGAAGTTGTAGCTGGACAATTTATATGTATCCGATTTTTGAAAACAGCCACGTGGGCAGATGCTGATGTATCACATCTGTACCAATATAGAGCCTGTGGATTATCGGGGCCTCCTCCATCTTCTGCCCGGGTAGGGTGGCTGTTGGTGAAGACCAATGCCACTACTGCAATAACAAGCAGAATTTCTACTCCCAGTCTTAAGTTTTCATGTGTCAAAAATCTTTTCATATTATCTCTCCTTTTACCTAATTATGATTCTTAAAAAATCATAGATTTACTTTTTTCTTCACAAGCATTTCTATGTTTTTTTTAGACCAGCATTTAAACAACTGTAAGAATAATATCTATTCACAAATATGTTTTCAAATGATTGTATGAATAATAGTAAATTCACAGTTTTTGTCAATTTTGTGATTTTAAACACAAGGAAATCTTCAAATAGAGAAAACCTGATTTATTTGGATTAATTTATCCGATCTTCACTAACTTGAAGATCAGTATCTTCAGCCAATCAACGAGAGGAATATAGAGCACTATCACCAGCAAACTAATCCCTACATAAATAGCCGGGATGGCCGCCATGAAGATACCCTGGTTAGCGAACAAGCTCACCAGAATTACATCTGCTAATGTTCCTAACAGCATCCAGCCGCCAGGTTTCGACTTCCAGAAATGCTGGCGTTCACGCACCAGATAAACATTGGCCTGCCCGGTAAAAACCAGCATCACGAACATCAGGGTTTGTAATTGAGCCAGGGGTAGCTGCAAGACATTTTTAGCGACAAAGAAAAATGCGAATGATAATAACAGAACTGGCAAAGCCAATCCAAAAGCAGCAACCATCAAAGGGGCAATCCTCCAGCGATCCGGTTTGGGAGAATAGGACACATGGTCCGTAGCCAGCGACATGGTTACAAAGTCATTTGCGAACAGTAAAAGGATGATCAGCAAAGGTGTCACTACGAATTCACCAGAAATAATAAATCCCAAACTCAGGAATAAAGCAATCTGAAATGTTTTGATTATCTTGTTTAGCGTATAAGTTAACATGCGTTGGTAAATACGACGGCTTTCCTTCACGGCATCCAGAATATTGCTCAATCCCGGTGCGGTCAACACCAGGCTGGCAGCCGCCTTGGCAACATCGGTCGCACTGGACACCGCAATTCCGACTTCAGCTTGTTTCAGCGCAGGGGCGTCATTCACCCCGTCACCGGTCATGCCAACAATATGACCAGTTTTTTGCAGTCCCTTCACCAGGTGAAATTTATCTTCCGGAAAGACACCCGCAAAAATATTACAATCTCCTGCACCGCCTTGTTGGATATCTTGCAGCTTGTTGCTAGAACAGACATCTCCCGGAATCCCCACCTGCTGGGCCATCGCCTTGGCTGTCAGAGCTTCGTCACCGGTCACCATTACTACACGCACACCCAGACCGTTGAGTTCCTGAATGAGAGCCGCCGAATCAGGTCGGGGCGCATCCTGCATACCCAGCAATCCGACCATTTGGTAAGGCCCAGAGTCCGGACCAACAGCTACAGCCAGAACACGATCGCCCTGGCTGGCTAATTCAGCTTCACCCGCCCTAATGTCTACCCCGCCAACCAGCCCCGCAATCGTCTGAGGAGCGCCTTTCATGATTCTGATCTTGCTGCCATCACTTTGGGTGATCAATACCTCAGAGCGTTTGGTTGCCGGTGAAAAGGGGGTAAAGTTAAGTCGTTCTCCGGTTGTTACGATTTGGCGGTCTTTAGCGCCTTCCAAAATAGCCAGATCGAGTGGATCCTGGGTAGCTGACCAGGAAGCCTGTGCCCCCAAACGGATTACATCTTCCTCTTTAAAAGGAGAGTAGGCTTTCACGGCATTCAATTTAAGCCGATTCTCGGTAATGGTACCGGTCTTATCGCTGGCAAGCACGGTCATGGCAGCCGCCTCTTCAATGGCGGAGAGCCTGGCCACTAACACGCCTTTTTTGCCAAGGTGCGTGGCCCCCAATGCTGTCGCTAGCGTGAACATGGCAGGTAGTGCCACCGGAACAGATGCAACCAGAATAATCAGGGCAAAGGGCAATATTTGATGCCAGGTGATGTGGAAATAAAAGGCATAAGCAACTACGAGTAAAACAAGAATGACATCGGCAATGACCAGGTATTTCACCACCGAAAAAATGATCTCTTCGAGGTGGCTGACCGTTATGGCTTTGCTTACCAATTCAGCGGTTTTACCAAATTTTGTATTTACACCGACAGCGGTGACTTCTCCGGTCGCTTCGCCGCGTTTAACCATTGCACCTGCATAAGCATTCTGTCCCCCTCCAGCTTCCACCGGTTGTGATTCTCCGGTCAGGGCAGATTGATCCATTTCAACTGTGCCGCTTATTAATCGGGCATCAGCGGGAATGAGGTCTCCCATGCGCAGATGGATCACATCTCCTGGCACCAGAGTTTCTGCTGAAATTAACTCCCACTGCCCATCACGCAAGGTACGGGTTTGCACGGTCAGTTTCTGTTTGAGCAGTGCCAAAGCATTCTGTGCCCGATTTTCCTGGGTAAAACTCAGAATTGCGTTGAAAATGAGCAACACTGCAATCACTATCGCTTCGGTATGCCTGCCCAGATACAATTCAAGCAATATAGTGAGCTCCAGCATCCAGGGCACAGGTGCCCAGAATTTTTTCAAAAAGGTACGCAGCGGGTAGCGCCTTGGCTCAGGAATTGAATTAGGACCGAATTGTTTCAGTCGCTCGGCTGCCTGAGCAGAAGTTAGCCCGATTAATGATTCCTGAGTAACTGACGCATGCTCTCCCATAAAAAAATTTTATCACGATCAATATTTTAAAATAGTCGGGATGATATGTTTATTACCAGGAAACTTTAGTAAGCTTCTAAGAAAAAAAGATGAAAGTTTACGGCATAAATAGTCGATCTGTAAAATGTTATTGATTAATGAAAAACCTTCAAAGATCTATAATAACAGCAGAAAATCGGAGGTTATATGAAAATTGAAATCCTCTTCTTTGCCGAATGTCCATCCTGGCAGCAAGCTGTGGAGAATATGAGAACTGCTCTGAAAGTGGAAAAAGTGGATGAAACGATTTACTTAATTGAAATCCAGACAAATGAGGAAGCCGCTCAGGAGAAGTTTTTAGGTTCACCCTCCTTCCGCATCAATGGCCAGGAATTATGGCCGGAGGATCGGGAGGATTACTTCCTTGGCTGCCGAATTTATCATACGAAAGATGGCTTGATCGGTGTTCCGACGGTCGAGATGTTGCGGGAAAAAATCCATCAATATTCTTCAACAGCAAGACCACCAAAACCAGATTCGCCAAGGCAATCGCCGGAAAAACGATCAATTCCACGATACTGATGGGTAACCCCAGGCGAGCCATGTTGAGTGCCATCACGCTGACGGCAGTGCCCATCGTCAGAAATTTCATCAGGCAGACCGCGGTCAGCAGGCAGCCCCAGGGCTTTCGTCTCAGCAGCAGGATGCCAGAGAGAACACAAAGCGGTACAACGACCCCTAAATCCATCGCCTGGACAAACATACTGGTCGCATTTTCAAGTATGGGTATGGAATCCGTTGAAAACGTGGCAATGATACGTCCTAACCAGGCAAATACCAGAAATCCCGCTGCAAAGAAAAGTAAGCCAGCAATCCAGCCGCGAGGCAGTTTCTCTGAAAAATGACCCGGCAGAGTTTTCAGATCAAAAGACAGCATACTTTTAATGAGCCATTTTATGCTCGTATTGGATTTCATTATTTTTCTCTTTTCTTTTTGATTAAACGGGGTAACTTAATGCCCGAACCATTTCAGAATATTCGGCCCGATTCCGGCAGCCAATAGGATGATGATATTCAGGATGCCGCCAGCCCGCGCATCCTGCCAATCCAGCATGGTGAGGGCTAGCGAGAATGCGGCTACCACCAGCAAAGCCAGGCGCGACCATTCCCAACCGGCCAGCATAGCGATGGCTGAAACGACGAAGCCAATTGCAGCCAAAGCCCACAGCGCTCCATAAACGGCGATACCCCGCTCACCCAGGTTCCAACGCCCATTTAACAGGGAGGTCTTGTATTCCAAACCCTGAACAGTGCCAAGTTTCATGAAGGTCACTGTGCCCATCAAATGAATTAACCCGTGCAGCACAAGCACGCCAGCGATCAGTATTGTTAAAATTTTCATTTCTCCTCCTAATTTTTTTCCAATAAAAAAATTTATTTGACCAGATTCCTAATTTATGAAACGTATTCAAAAGAAAATTAATTGCATTTGTAGTTTAAAAGAAGAACTCTTCGACCGCATCCGCAGATCGAAGAGTCTCTCGTTTCTTCTCCTACACAGTTTTTTTACTGGTTATTTGACCAGGTGATTTGGATTCATAATTGATCTTGTTGTAATGATTGACTGGTGCTGAGCTGATCAGCAGGCTCTCCCGGGTAGCGCTTAGCGATTTGGAGCGTACCCCACAAGCCAATCAATCCAAAGACGAGAATGATCCCTTCGATTGTCCAAATCTTTATCAGCGTATTTAACCCCCAGTAAGCCGCAAACCCAGCAACCGCATCCAGCAAAGTTTTATAAAGGATTGATAGCCAGACCCATTTGCCTTCCCGTTTGGCAATGGCATAAAAAATCAGGACACAGGAAAAGATATGAGCTAAGACCACAGAAAATCGCTCAATGACCGGCGCCAGTGCCATACCAAGAGTTCCATTATTCGCCAGAGTTCCCAAGGCAGAGATGGGCAGCATATCCGCAGCGAATAAGCTAACCAGAGCGGATGCCAGCCCTCCAATACCAAGCAACAAGGCTTCAACAGTGCCAAATCCAATCCCAAATACCAGAGCCTGCTTCCAGTCTGCCATGCCCCAGCGGATCTTGCTCAGGATGAGCCAGGCCAGCCCTACTTCGAAGATGCCGGTCAGAGCGCCAATATAAAGGTATGCCAAGAGATTCCCAGGTGAAAACAGGTGTTCACTGTTAACCTCCAATACTCGTAGGATCAAAGGATTTGCCAGGGCGGCAAAGGCAAACTTGGCAGCCACCGTTAATACCCAGAACAAAGCTCCCAAGCCAAGGCTGCGCCAGCCTAAAATACCTGCACGGAGAGCATAAATAATGTACGCCAGTGCTACCAGGATCATACCAAACCCGGGCAGCAGCAAAATCGGGCTCAACCGAAAGGCATACCAACCCAAATTATAGCTGGCCAAAGTATTTCCACCGAAAACCATCCCAAATTCATACAGTCCTGTTTTACCTGCGGGAACGTCATATTCTTTATTGATCGCAAAATCACCCGGGTTAATCGTCCCGGAGTCCCAGACTGGTTGACCCCTTGGATCTCGCAGTTCGAAGCGCAGCCAGCCGCTGGTAACCAGCCCGCTCACCTTCATTTTGATCGGAATGCCTTGGTCAATTAAGCTCTCATCTACCGGGATATTAAAGTAAAACTGCTCACCTGCCTGTTCTTCATGCAATTGACCGCCTTCAACACTCGCCCAGCGCATATCCATGGGGACGGTGGATGCATGAGCTGAACAACTGGTCAAAAAGATACTGACCATGAAAATCACCGAAATAAAAACAATGGCTTTTCTATAATTACAGAAGGAATTTCTCATTTTTTTTCAACTACCTTATCTCTGGTTAATATAAATTGTAGTTTAGGTGAAAAAAAATATAACGGAATCCCAGGCAGCAGAGTCTTTAAGACCACCCTTCGCACAGTTTTTCACTGGTTTTCCGACCAGGGGAGATCATTGACAACCATAGATTGCCCCCTCGTTTACATCCTGTAGAAAGTGCTTGCATCAGAAAAAGTCGAACGTATAATGGGATTATGAATTTAACCGACGAAAACCTCATCAACCTTGAGAGCCTGCGCAGGTCGATCCAAAACAAGGAAGCTTACCACCCCCTATATGTCAAGATTAAATTAGTTTATACCTGTAACTTGCGGTGCGTGATGTGCAAACATTGGCGCGAATCCCGTCCATCACCGCTCTCAGGAGATCGTTTTAAGGAATTGATCGCTGAGCTGGCTCAGATGGGTTGTTACAAAATTCATTTTACCGGTGGTGAACCTTTGCTGCGTCGGGATGCGGTAGACCTGGTGGCGTTTGCCAACGAGCGGGGGATACGAGTAACGATGACAACCAACGGTACTCTGGTGACCAAAGAGCTGGTCAGAAGCCTGATCCAGGCCGGACTGCGCGGGGTCAACATTTCCATTGACTCGCCAGATCGTAAGATTCATGAGAGTATCCGTGGGGTGAAGGGTTCCTGGAAAAAAGCTACCCGGGTAGTCCAGTATTTTCGGCGTTACGCTGAAAAGGGCAAAATCAATGTTCGCGTCAATACAGTGGTCAGTCGCTTGAACTACCATTCTCTAACCTCCATGCCGGATTTTGCTTTTCAATTGGGCGCCGATTCACTGAATTTAATCGGTATCGATGATCACTGGACCGATAACCTCCGCATGCGCTCTCGCGATGTCGCGTTTTATAACCAGAGAATTGCGCCTGAAATAGCAAATCGGGGGCTTGAATTGGGGCTATTCACCACAGAAGACCAGGCTTATCCGTTTGGACATTCCCACGAGACGAACGTTTATGCCCGCAAAGGTGAATACGCGTTTGGCTGGTACCAGGAACATCCCTGTTACGTGCCCTGGTTTCACAGCCTGATTGACTTTGATGGGCTGGTTTATATTTGCTGCTCAACCCGTGAACAAACACCGTCACTGGGTAACCTCAATCTCAATTCCTTTTCAGAAATTTGGAACGGCCCAGTTTATCATTATATTCGTGAGCGCATGCAACCACCGCGAATGAAGCAATGTCGTCGCTGTGACGATTTTTTGACTGAAAACAAAGTTTTATTTAATATGTTGAACCCGGATGAAAAGTGAGTCATCATCAACTCAAATCAGAGAAGATGTCGGACTCCTGTTCTTCCCATTGACTTAAGGAGCTAAAAGTGGCAATATCTTCAGCAGAAAAATTCCGGGCTGTTTCCGGCAGTGAAACCGGTTGCGAGAGACCCTGGCTGCAAGCCAGACAAACCAACCCACCAGGAGTAACTTTGATGTGCTCTTCGCAGAACCCGCGACCGCAATGGGTACAACGTCCTAACGCTGGATGATCACAGCGATGCGGAACCAGGTAACCGATTATCATTTCACATTGGTTCGTCATCATCATTCTCCCTTATTGTCCTAATGAAGATTGGTTTTATCACTGAAAAATATCCTCCCGAAATTGGAGGGTTAGCTGTTTCATCCGAACGTCTGGTGAAATTGCTGATCGACGCTGGTCATCAAATCCGAGTGCTGACATTCACCTCGCATGTTGAAACAAGGCAGGCACTGTTCGATGCACAAGGACAGCTCACCATTTGCCGGTTGGGTGCCTATCGCCGCATGAATGATACCTTGCAAGCCTGTTTTGACATCCTTGTCCGGCAACACCAAAAGATAAATCTTGACTTATTACATGGATATTTTATCACGCAGGCCAGCTTCATTTCAACCTATGCCGGCAAGTTTATGGGAATCCCTACGGTGGTAAGTGCGCGGGGCAATGATTTGGATCGGGCAATCTTTGACCCCGCGAAAGCTGCTCATATCCTTTACGCACTGAATTACGCCAGTGCGGTGACCGGAAATTCCTATGAGTTAGTTAACAAAGCTCAAGCTCTGGCCCCCAACCAGAAAGTATTTTATGTCCCTAACGGGGTGGATACCGATATTTTTCAGCCACGGACCCGCAACGAAACCCTGGCAAATAAATTAGGGTTGAATGAGCATCTGGTAGTTGGTTTCGTGGGGGAAGCACGTGCTAAAAAAGGTCTGGCGCACCTTTTGCTGGCTTTCCGCGAACTCAGTTCACGATTTCCAGTTGCCCTCCTGCTGGTCGGTGGCGTTCGCTCTGGAGAAGACAAAGACTTGCTCAAGGTGTTTCGGAAGCAACATCCTGGTCTTCACATCGTGCTGACTCCCTATATTTCTAACGCAGAGCTTCCAGATTATTACAGCCTGATAGACATCATGGTGTTGCCTTCTCTGCATGATGGGTTACCTAACGCACTACTGGAAGCGATGGCCTGCGAGCGTGCAGTAGTCGCTACGCCAGTGGGCGGGTTCGTGGATGCCATTGTCAACGGAAAAAACGGTCGTCTTATCCCCCCTGACGATGTGAACTCCTTAGTGATCGCTTTGGCTGAATTACTTTCCAACCGCGAAATGCGCCAACAACTTGGTCGACAGGCTCGAATTACTGTGTCACAAAAATTTACCCTGACCGCAGAATTAGAAGGGTACCTGAAAGTGTATGATTATGTCCAACGGGGGATCAATAACAAAAGCTAATTAATTCAGGCTGGTTTTTCCAGGTGCTGGTACACTTTAAGCAGCTTCTTCTGGGCAATGTGCCAGGTAAGTTGTTCTCGCGCCCGGTTGGCTGCGTTTTCAGCCAGGCGTTCCGCCAGATTTCGATCTTGCAGGATCTTCAGGATTTTGCATGCCAGATCTTCCGGATCGTTAGGTGTAAACAGAAGGCCATCCTGACCCTCACGGACCAGCTCTCGCACCACCGGCAAATTTGAAGCAACCAATGGGCGTCCAACAGCCATGTATTCAATGATCTTAATTGGGCAGCAACCCTGCAGTACATTGCGATCGTTATAGCCCAGTGGCGAGACGCAAATATCCGCTTGAGCAATTAACCCAGCAACTTCATGATGGGGAACAGCTTCCTCCAGGCTAACAAACTCTGCCAAACCAGCTTTACTGATTTGTTTCGCCAGTGTTTTGCGTTGCCGGCTGCGTCCACGCCCAACGATTCGCAGATGTATTGGCTGCTGTGCAAGAATAAGCGGCATCGTCTTGATCAAAATGTCCAGTCCCTGCCAATCCGCCAGCGTACCGATGTAAAGGATCACCGGAATATGTCCTTCCGTTGGAAGAAGAGTTGCCTGCGGAAAATCCTGCTGGCTGACGCCATTGGGGATCACCGTGATCCGCTTTTCCGGCACTCCTAAGCTGATCAGATAAGCTGCAGTAACCCGGCTGGGGCAAATGATCGCATCACTCCCTTGCAAGGTCGCCAATTCCTGCTCGCGGATTTTATCCAGCAACACGGTTCCCTGAATACCAGGGTAGTGATATTTAAGCTCAATCGATGGTAGACCGTTTACCTCGAACAAAGTTTTATAACCGTACTGATTTTTTGCAAGCGCTAATTGGAGCCCTCCCCAAATCGAGCGGTAATGCACCACCTGATAAGGGGTTTCAACCGCCACGTGATCCATAATTGCTTCCCCAAATTGGATGGCGCGATCAAGAAAATTGTTTCCCGCCGCAGATGCTATCCGGGTGATCCTTGCACCTTCGAAATTGTCCTCGGCAGGCAAAACGCCATCGCCAGGTGTAATTAATTGAACGTCGTATTTATTATTGACAAGCGCCCGTAAAAAATGCAGAATATGAATAGATGCTCCTTTCGGACTGGGAAAAAGGTCAAAAGCGGTGTAAAGCACCCGGCGCTTATTCATTCCCACTATTATATATTAACCCGAATATTATAAAGGCGGTCAAGGGATGCTAAACTATGATCCAGTTTATATGACCTATAATAATAAACCACTAGCGATTTTAAACGAAATGGACAACCTAACCAGGCAGCGCGAAAACGCACAGGAAATCTTTCGCAAACGAAAGCGGCTTCCTTTGATCTTGTTTTTAGCAAGCCTTCCATTGATTATTCTTGATCTGCTTTTCAGGTTGGCTGGTTACCAAATTTGTATTTTTACACCGGTAGCAGTTGCCTGTTGGTTGGGAGCCCTGGTCTACAAGATGAGCATGGAGCACGGAAGAATGCGGGCACTCCCACCGCGTTTTTACAGCACCCATGAAATTATCCACACCCTGCGGGATGATATAGACCCCAAAGGTCGCTTCTTTGGCACACTGGATCTGACCGGCAGCGAACAGGAAAGCAAAATTGTCGGTCAGGCAAAGAACGCTATGGGATTGGATGTTACCCTTTACCGGGATACCTGGCTCAGTCTTAAAACCAAACTCTACGACGGCAATATGTTACGTTTTTCTGCCAGCCGGCGACTCAAACAGCGAGACCGCTATAGCAAAAGGGGTCAAATCAGTGGAAAAATCAAATGGAAACCTGCCAAAATCAAGCAAGACACTCAGGAACTCAAAGTTATGCTGACCATCAACCCGCAGGTTTATGTGATCGTCCCTAACCGCTATCTGAAGCAAGGCGCCGCCCTTGGCCCATATTCCATCCGGCAGGTGTATATTTCCAATGGGATTATCCAGTTGAATGCGGTTTCGAGCGCGCAGGAGATCAAATCGGGAGACATATTACTCATTTTACGGGCGATCTACAATATTTTAAATAGGAAAGAAATGGCATGAAATCCCGAAGCAAAACCACCATTATTCTGGCCCTGGTTCTCATCCTGATCGTAATGTGCGCAGCGGTTTTTGTTACTTATGCGAACTTAACCCAGTCCGAGAAATATTCTTCCAATTTGAACTGGCAAATCTCCTATCGCGGCGCTGAAAGCATGAAGATCATCGACCTGACTGGTGATGGTCAAAAAGACGTCTTTGTCCAAAACCCCAACAATGTGACCATCCTCAACCAATTGGGAGGGCTCTTCTTCCAAGAGGATTACCCCAGTCCCCTCACAACCACCATGGGCGATGTAAATGGCGATGGCGTCGAAGATGTTGTTGTCTTTTCTCCAACCTCCGTTTCTGTATTGAGTAATGGCTCCGAGATAATGAAGGCTGACGTTCTTGACCTGAATATCCCGGCTCGCGCTGCCGTAGTACGCTTTCAGAACGGTTCCCAGATCATTCTGGGGGATACTGACGGCAACTTGCTATCCTTATCCCCCACTGGTCAGGAGTTATGGCTAACCAAACTCAGTCCCAGCTACCCCATTCGCGGATTAGACACCGCCTTACTGAACGGTCAGGTTTATCTGGCAGCCGCTCATGAAGGTGGATCAGTTGCCCTTTACGATGATCACGGCCAGGCGCGCTGGAATTATAACTTAGGTGTAAACTTGCGCCGCCTCAGAGCCTATGACCTCAATGGTGATGGAAACAGCGAAATTATCCTCGGAGGTGAATCGGGGCGACTGGTGATCCTCAACGCTGACACCGGCAATGAAACATTCTTTACCAGTTTGGGGCAAAGGGTTACCGAAATCCGGGCTGGTGAGCTGGATGGCAACCCCTCTTCTATGGAGTTTGTCGTTGGTGGAAAAAATGGTGGCGTGTGGGCTTTCCAGGCAGATGGCAGCCGCATCTGGTCGAAAACCGTCTCTGAAAAAGTCACCGAGATTGCTTTTGTTGATCTTCAAGGTGAAGGTGCCAATGCGGTCATCATCGGAGATGATAGCGGTAACCTGACTGTTTTTTCTGGCAAAAGTGGCAATCGTTTCCCCTTAAAAACCTATTCATCCGGTATAGCGCGCATCGATGTTGGCAAATTGACTGAATCTCGCCAATTATTGGTCGCTAATGGTCAGGAGGTACAACTCCTAAATTTGAAATATCAATCGCTGGGGTTTATACGCTATCTCCCCATCCTGGCTGGCCTGTTAATCTCGGTGCTGATTGTCATCGTCGCCTGGTTCATCGCCACCAACCCGCCCAAACCGGTTCTGAAAACTGCAGTGGAAGATCAAAGCATCGAGGGACTACGAGCCGGGAGACGTATGCTGCATGAAAATATAGCCGACGTGGAACGCCTGAAAGTGCTGGGAGAAATGACGCCCGAAGCCTACCTGGCACGCCTCAAAGAACTGCGCGGACAACTAGCCAACAACGAAACCGCCCTGCGCAAAGCCGGCGTCCCAATCACCCCCGAGACCTTCAAGTGCCCCTACTGCGGTGGCACCCTGCCCCTTGGCACCGACAAATGCGACTACTGCGGCCAGACAGTGATTACATAGTAAGCGGAATTCGACTCTGGTACCAAGGTGAGAAAGCCCAGGCTTGGGATGCTACTGTCGTTTTCCAGCGGAGGAATGTGACTTTCTCGCTCAGCTTGCTGGTGATGTGCTGGAGGGCGCGAAGCTAATCAGATGATATGTGATTCGGTTGATTTGCTGGCACAGATTAGTATCCATCACGAAGTTCGCTGGGTGATTGCCATTTCCAATGTGTCTAAGGATTTGAAGAACGGTGACGTATATTCTGAACCGATTTATTGATATAAAGAAGAATCCTTTATAGTGGAACCTTACTGGGAAAATATCAGGGAATTGAAATAACCTGGTCAATCGAATTTTCAACCATTCTTCTTTCAAGGGCTTCGTGATCTCCGGGTTATGAGAGATTTTTCCTGATTTCGGAGCGTTTCAAACGCAGGCTCCATATTTTAGCCGGGTCTGAGGGACGCTCTTCTAAAGAGGGCGGAAGATCTTTTGCAACGAGTTATTAGTCGTTTGAATGCGACTTTTTAGGAAAGGGTACAGTAGTAGTTTTTTCGCAACCCGGAGGACGATGGTTGAGTTTTGATGAATGAACATCCTCTTTTCGAAGAATTTTTGTGAAATGGAAAAAATCCTTAAGATTCGAAGTCGTTTGATTCTGTCAAAGCCTGAGAGATGATGATTGTGGGAGCAGGAGACATAAGTATTTGGGAATAAAGATTTTTGTAATTTGTCACCTTTCGATGATGAGTAGCTGATTAGGATAATTCAGTAAAGGCTTTCAAATAGATCGCAATTTTTTTATTGTGACGTGCTATAATCAATAAAGAAATCATGGTTATCATAATCTGGATTTCTTTGCAAACGCAGCACATGTGAAATTGGAGGGCTTCATGTTCGTCAACCGGGTTACAGAACTTGAACTGCTGGAAAAACGCTATGCTTCGGGTAAAGCAGAGTTTTATGTACTGTACGGCCGCCGGCGGGTTGGCAAGACCGAATTGTTGGCACGTTTTTGTGAAGGCAAACGGTCGGTTTTCTTTGTTTCAGACCTGGGTTCGGAGATATCCCTCAGGACCGCTCTTTCCGCTTCAGTCAATATGACTTTATTTGGCCCCAACCAGATGAACGCCGTTTACTCCACCTGGGAAGACCTGCTTCATGCACTTGCCCAGGCTGCACAAAGCGAGCGGCTGGTGGTTGTGTTGGACGAATTCCCTTACCTGGTGACAGCGCATCCGCCTCTGGCGACCATCCTCCAGCGTGTATGGGACCAGACATTGAAGAACAGCCAGATCATGCTTATTCTCTGTGGATCATACATCGGTATGATGGAAGAGACGGTCTTGGGATATCAGGCACCGTTGTATGGCAGGAGGACAGCACAGTATCTGCTTGAACCGTTGCAGTTTAAAGATACCAGGCTATTTTATCCATCCTTTCCTTTAGAAGATCAGGTCCGTGCCTACGCTGTCTACGGCGGAACGCCGGCTTACCTGCACACCATCCAATCCCAGCAATCACTGAAAGATAATGTTTTGGATGGAATTCTCACCCGCGGCTCGTTCCTGTATGACGAAGTGCACTTTGTGCTTCAGCAGGAGCTGCGCGAGCCACGCAATTACTTCGCGATTCTGCAAGCCATCGCGGCTGGCAAAACCCGCTTGAATGAAATTAAGCAGGCAACCGGGATTGAAGGGGCAACCGCTTATCTGGATACCTTGAAACAACTACACCTGGTTGAGCGGTTGGTCCCTGTGACGGAAACACAGCCTCAAAAGAGCCGCCGCGGCATCTATCGTTTAAAAGATCATTATTTGCGGTTCTGGTTTCGGTATGTTCACCCGAACCGCTCGCAGCTTGAACGCGGCGGGGCACAAATTATCCTGGAAAACCAGGTGATGGCGGAAATCGACCACTTCTCCAGCTTGACATTTGAAGAAGTTTGCCAGCAATTTTTCTGGCAGTCAGGACTATCCGGTAAATTACCTTTTGTTCCCACGAATATTGGGAACTGGTGGAATGCCAACGAAGAGGTCGATCTCGCCGTGTTGGGTGAGAAGGACGCGATCCTGGTGGAATGCAAATGGACAAGCAAATCGGTAGGAATTGATATTCTTGCTGAGCTTGAGCGAAAATCCAATTTGGTCAGGCCTGAGTTGGGAGATCGTCAAATCTATTTTGCGCTTTGCTCCAGATCTGGATTTACTCTTCAGCTTAAAAAGGATGTTGAGCTACGATCCGATGTAATGTTATTGGATTTGCCAGATATTGTAGCGTCAGAAACCTCATAAACGAAGAGGGGGTATTTACTCATTCCGCTGATATTATCCCGCTCGATCGTGTAATAAATGACCCACCTTGGTGCGCTTGCATTGCAGAGGCGTGGTGGGTACTGTTGGATTGATTATAACCAGGTTTGCCCATAAAGACCCTTTTTAGCAAACTTCCTGGCAATCAAAACCCGAATAAGGTCATTTTGTATCGGGAATTAACTTGAATTCAATCTTTGCGCCTAACGCTTCAGCGATCTTGGTAAGGAAGGATAAACTGGGAGCGCTGGTGCCATTTTCCAGTCTGGCGATGGAAGGCTGCCGGGTGCCTACCATTTCAGCAAGTTGAGCCTGAGTTAATCCCCTTAACATGCGCAGCCGGGCAACCTGGTAGCCGGGTTCCAATTCCTCGGCAGCAGCCAGGAAATCCGGGTCTTTAATCTTTTCAGCTTCCCAATCTTCAAATTTTGGCATATTCTTTCGAGCCATATTACACCTCATCCATTAATTCTTGCATTCGTCGCATAGCTATCTCAATCTCACGGTCTGGAGCCTTTTGACTTTGCTTTCTATACCCATGCAAGATAACAAATTCTTGCAGCAGCCGCAAGACGTTACGAATCTTTGCTTGCTCCATCACAGGAAGTTCTTCCATAAACTCCCTAGGCGGGCATTTTCCACGATGATCAACGTAAAATACGATGTTCCACATGTTTATCCTCTTCTAATATAACAATATTGGGTAATGTCAATATTATTGTGTAAATGAAATTGGGTCATCATGTTCAAAGTAAATGGCAAGTTGGTTTAAGATTTTTTTCCAGCCAAAAACAGGAACCACCCATTTAGCAACAATATCCATTGTAGCCAAATATGAAATTTTGCGAACAGATTCTGGGTTTGGAAAACCTCCCTTCGTTTTTATGACTTTACGGATTTGACGATTGTATCCTTCAACTGTATTCGTGGTATAGATTAGTCGCCT
>Ga0226835_1000732_pt1 | contig 27523 bp, 26 predicted proteins | sample LAC_MetaG_1_FD_163627 | JGI IMG/M metagenome (GOLD analysis project Ga0226835, IMG submission 163627) | Anaerobic ammonium oxidizing microbial communities from anammox membrane bioreactor (MBR) in UC Berkley, California, United States -... | ecosystem: Engineered > Bioreactor > Anaerobic >...
TCGAATAGCACCCCCATACGGGGGCGCGCGGGTGAATGCAAGAGATGGATCAGGCGGGGAGGGCGGGATTCGAATAGCACCCCCATACGGGGGCGCGCGGATGAATGAAGAGATGGATCTGGCGGGGAGGGCGGGCGTGATCTAAGCTCATACCACTTAACTCCCCTTCCAGCTTCAGCCTCTAAGCAGGAAAATATGCGTATTCTCCAGCGCAGACAAGACGGCGGAAACCCTCTGCCTGCATAATCCCCAGGCATCGGTACTGATTTAACGTGTCCCTTGCAAAGCTTTTGCAGGGGACATCTTCATTTAATAACCTCGGACATTTCGGAGTTCGGCGAAAGCCCGTTTCAAAATATCGGAGGTGATTTGATTCTCAATCCTACCTTTCAAGATTTTCCAATCGAAACCGTGTACCACCCGCCGAAAGGTTACGAGTGGAAAGTCGTCATTGACCCCACCCGAACCATGGATGAACCGGGCTTGTTTTATGGCCGGCTCTTCCGCATCTTTGACATTCACATTTACCCAGGTGAAAAACCCACCTGGCCGAATGGGATCGTCTTTCAGCACGTGAAAACCGGCGAAAAGTTGACGTATCTCCAGGGCAAGCTGGAAAAGGTATAGCACGTGGAAACCCAACCGGCATATCAAGCAGAAACAAGAACCGGAGAACAAGGAAATGGGCTCCGCCGGTTCTTGCTGGTGCGAGAACACGATCTGACCGGAGTCTCAGGAACCGGCATTGTCGCCGAAGGTGTGATGTTTAGCGGCGGGCGTTCTGTCCTTCAATGGCTGCGGGAGCCGTATGCCATTGGGATGTTCCAGAGCCTCAACGATCTGATTGCCGTTCACGGGCATGAGGGCGCAACGCACGTCGAATTTATCGATCAAGAGTAACCAAAGATCAGCAAGACGGACAAAGGAGAATCACAATGGCAGCCAAAGTTATCACCATCAGCAATCAAAAAGGCGGAGTCGGCAAGACTACCACATCTGTTAATTTAGCGCACTGCCTGGCGCTGCACGGCGCTCAGGTTTTACTCATCGACCTGGACCCACAGGGACAAAGCGCGACCAAGTTGGGTATGGATGGCGAAATGGGTGCTTTCTACTTTATGACGACCGCCCAATCCAGCCCGGCTGAGGTCGTGTTTGTGAAGCAGTGGGTGCGGGAAACGGGGCGCGATGGCCTGAAGCTGATTCCAGGCAATTCGATGACCAATTCCGCTCAAATGATCCTCGGAGCGCAAGAGCGACCTATCTCCTACATTCGCGAGTTGCTGAAATTGTTTGTACGGGATGGCTTTGACTACATCCTGTTCGACACATCACCTTCCGTGGGCGGTCTCCAGGAACGCGCGCTTTGGGCCTCGGACTTGGTAATCGTACCCACCGCGACGGAATATGCCTCGCTTGATGCATTAGCCAAAACGATTGATACGATGCGCACCTTGCGCGATTCGAAGGGCTGGCGTGGCGGGATGCTCGGCATTTTGCCCACGTTCTTCGATGGCACGCGCGAGTCGAGGAATTCCATGGAAGACCTGCAATCGGAATTTGGCGACAAGGTGCTTCAGCCGATCCACAAAGCTACGGTACTGCGGGAGTGCTGGTCGGAGGGGAAAACCATTTTCGAGCACGCGCCCGAGTCGCGCTCCGCTGAAGAATATACCGCGCTGGCGAAAACCGTGCTGAAGTATTAGGGAGGGAAAGATGCCCCGGCGCGATGCTTTTTCTCATCTCCGGCAGGGTGACCCATCCCCTGCCAACCTTTCCAGTTCTGCTCAAAAGCCAGAGCCAGATCACGCCCCCTCTGTTCCGGCAAAACAACCATTGGATTTGATCCCGGTTGCATCTCAGAAAACAAAGCGAAACCGCGATTGGGACCGCGCCCACCTGCCTGAGAAAGTGACGTATCGGGGTATTCCAAAGCGCTTACAGGATACGGTCAGCGAACTGGCAGAAAGCCTAAACGTTCCAAGAGACGAACTCGTTCGCGCATTTCTGGAATACAGCCTGGCGGAATTGCAATCCAACCGGCTGACGCTCATCGCTCATCCAAAAGCGAGGCACATGACTTTATACCCGGCTGGGGACAGATCGAATCGGCAAACAGGCAAGAGAGAACACCCTTCCGCTGCAAGCTGGCTGGATCAGGCGTTTCCATCTGCTGGGCGCGCACAAACCTCATCCGTGAAAAAGAAGCGCGGGAAGGATGCGCAGAAAAAGGAACGCTGGGAAGCGCGTGCAACGTACCGCTTGCCTGTGGTTTTGAAGGAACAGGTGAAATCCCTGGCGGACGAGCACGACGTTCCTGTCGGTGAGCTGGTTCTCTTCTTCCTCGACCATGCCATACGTGCATACCAGACAGGCGAGCTACGCCTGAACCCCACACCGCATACGTCTGGCAAGACCTTATTTCTTGATGACTGATCGGAACACTCGGTCGTTTTCTTGGGAAATGCCTGCGTGTGGTACGTGATGAATTTCAACGTCTGCGACAGCGTCGGCGTCACGTCAGCACAAAGTCGGCGGTACGTCTGCACTGTCGCCGACGTTGACGGAGACGTTGGCTTGCCAGGAACGCCGTAGCGCCTCGTTACGCTCTCGCAAGGTGTAAGTAATCGAATGATGCATCACAGGCAGTTTTTGCCCTCTCAAGCCTGTTTGCATTAAGAAACCCGGAACTCTTTTATTCATCGGAGACGTCATGGAAATGCCTGCAATCCTCCCTATATCACCTGAGCGGGCATGGCAAATGGTCTTGGGCCAGCTGCAATTGGAGATGTCCAGGGCTGCTTTTGAGACCTGGGTAAAATCCGTTGCGTTTGTTTCTCTGGAAGAGGATGAGTTCATCCTGGGAACGCATAACAGTTATGGGCGTGATTGGCTGGAAAGCCGGCTTACAACTACCATTCAGCGCCAGTTGCAAGGCATTCTCAATCGATCTGTACAGGTGCGGTTTATCGTCCTCGATGAGCTTCCTGATGCGGAGAGCGACGAAGAACTGGAAGATGACGAAGATCTATCCGGTGATGTTGACGAGAACGATGACGAAGTTTCCCTCCAGGTCTTACGGGAGTCTGTACGCAGCATTCTCATCGAACCAGAGCGAGTAGTCAAACTGCCGGTGTATTTTCTGCGCTGGTTGCCCTACGTCGACGCGGAAGTCCTGTTCCTGGTTCTGGCGCTCCGGCAGGAGTATTACATTGCCACAGGCGGCAAGGGCAACGCGATTGGAAAAGTGGCGGCCCGCGCGGAACGAGTCTGTCAGTGGGCAGGGATCAGCCGGGCGCAGTTTTTCCGGCTATTACAGCCCGGCAGCAGCTTCGACTGGTTTGGGAAGAAGTGTGAAACCGACCACGAAATTGACCGGCGAACGGGCCGAACAAAAAAATCGCCGAACAAATACACGCTGTACGGCATTCCCATCACGCCCGGCGACGCCGAGGATTTGAATCACTATCTCCTGGCCCAGGGTATTCGAGAAAACCCGAAAGCTGCTTTACTGACTGCTCTTTCTGCCCAACCACGCGATATCTTTCAATATCCGGTTCGGGCATCGCTCGAAGAGACAACGTTTTCGGTTCCCAGAAAGCTGTCCGTTCAGGAAGTAGTTCGTGAAACCGCCGGGCAGAAGCTGTCACCTGAGTTGATGGAATTGGCTGACCGGCTTTCCGATCACCTGCTCAAGCCGAATGAGTTCATTCTGATCAGTTGGTACTTCCTGCAAAACTGGCTGCCGCTGCTTGGAGCAGACGCTGCCATGCTAATTCTCATCCTGCGCAATGCCTGCTACTTCAACGAAACGACCGGTGAAATGCGGGATGAGGTGTGGATCGAGGGTGGGTATGAGTCCCTTGCGCAGCGCCTGGGTCTGGCGAACCCACGCCAGATCGCGCATTGGTTTCCGGCTGCTATCGAGCGCGGCCGGCACAAACTAGACTGGACACACAGTACCGAGAAAGAGATGGATCGCCGGGGACAACTTCAGGAACGGGTGGGTGCTTTTCTCCTGCGGGTGGACCACCGCGCAGGTGAAAATGGCTCTTACGCCTGGAAATTCAAGGTGCAGCGGGCCGATCCGCTGATTCCAGAACACGAGCGTTTGTACCGAGAGCTTGCCCACCTGGTTTTGGATCTCGATCAGGAAGGCTTGCTCGATGAATTAGCCGACCAGCTTGATTGCGCTATCAATGATTGTTCTGAGACGGTCAAAACCAGCCCAATGATTGTTTTGAGACGGTCAAAATTTCTCAATGATTGTTCTGAGACTCTCGCCACCCGCCTCAATGATTGCCTTGAGACTCTCAACGTCAGCAGCGATGATTGTTTTGAGACTCTTTTAAAGATTCTCAAAGGCTTTAAAGATTCCTTTTTTGAAAAAGATACCTCCTCCAGCCAAGATTCTTCACCCGCTCAGCGCGCTCACAAGCTCAAACAGCGGGTGGCGGAGGTAACCAATGCTCAAAATGCCTGGCGTTTGGATTGCTTGCTCGACAAAGCCAGCGAAAAACAGCGCTACTTGTTATCAGCCCAGGAAAAAGACGGGACTGCGTTCGTGTCCTGGTTGATATACGGCGCAGCAAATCCCAGGATTGAAAGTCCATACAGCCTGGCGATTGCAAAATTGGCTGAAACGCCGCGCAAAGGCGCTGGCGGCGCGTATGACCGATTGGCAGTATTACCGCCTGAAGAACTCGTCCGGATGATCCAGCAGCGGCTATTGCTGTCTCAGCCGGGAAATTCCGACTGGAACCTTGCCCTCGGGAATGTCAAATTGGACCGTATCCGCTTGTTGTCCGACCTGCTCAACCTGCCGCTTGATCTTCTGGAGGTGAACAACTAACCACGCAGTCTGTATTCACTTCCTACATTTCGAAATCATCCACCACAAACCTATTTCAGAACAAGGAGAAAACACATGGCACAAGGCAATTTCACGTGGCACCGGGGAGACATTACCGGCGATATCTATTTCGACTACCTGCGCCCGCCGAGCGGGGAACGGATCCCCTTTATCCGGCTGTACATGATGATCGATGGCAACCGGGACGCCAAACCGGTGCGTGGTCTTCGTATCATGGCCTACGGCAACCTGGCGGAAATTCTTTACGGACACGTGCAAAAGGGCAGCCGCATTGGGGTGGAAGGTCACATCCAGATGCGGGAACGCCCAAACAGCGCCAGCCCAACCTTTGAGGTGGTCGCGGAACACGTCGAGTTTATCCGGCACATTGACTACGAGCGCGGCAATCAGGTCATGGAAGAGTTGAAAGGGCGAGGCAAAGGTCAGGGCGCTGTGCTGGGCAGTCCAACCGCGTTCGACATCAGTTTTGCGGAAGGAGCCGGTAGCGATGGACTACGAGCCGAATAATTCTCAGGAGGAAACTGAAACCCTCGAAGTCCACCTGGATACCTTCCAACGAATCGGCGTACTTCTCCTGGTTTCTGCAGTGATCTTCTCAGCAATCGGATATTTTGTATCCCCACACGATGAGGATGGAAAGCCTATCCTGCTTCTGCTGGAAGTGCGACAAATGGAGACGTACCGCCGGTCGGCGAATGGGTGGATACAAGCTTTCCGGGCTTTGGACAGCCAGATCACCACAGTTGCCGCCAACCAGCAATCAGATCTGTTCGCGCAATCCCGCGAAGCGCAAAACGCTTTGCAGCAGACAGTTAGGCTGGCGCAGGAGGTCGATCGCACGGCATTTCCCCCTTCTGCCATTAGCCTGCACGACGATCTAGCAACAACGTCACTCGCCTACCTGGAAGCTGCTCGCAAAATGATGATCTGGGTCGGCGCACCGGAAGAAACGAATCGCGCTCAATTGGATACGGCTCTGATTACGGCCAGACAATCCTATCAAACGTTGGAGAAGAACAAATGGCTGGAGGAACGTTAGCAGAACAACAGGCAGAGCAGGCTGGCCGCATATCCGAGGAAATGACGCGCCAGAGCATTGAACACCAGCAGGCGCTGCAAGCCAACGCCGAGAAGCGTTGGAAGATCGCGCATACCGGACTGGTCGAAGTCGTGCGCAGTCTGGACTCGGATTACTACGACGCTTGCCAAAAGTCGGGCCGTTCCATCGAAGGATTTGACGACGAAGCGCTGCACCACTGGATCGTGATCCGGGTAAAGTCGTTGCAAACCCGGCTTTCGCAGGCCATGCGCCCGGATAATTCCGCTATTCTGCAGAACCAGCTTGATGAAGCGATCCGGAAAATCGAGGATCTTCAAAAAGAAGAAAAACGACTGCGGAATATCATCCAGAAGCTACAGATAGACTACCAGCAACTTGCCACGCATCTTCACGCGATCCGTCAGGTACAACGTCCAGCGGGTGCACCAGAAGAGCCACAGGTCATGCCGCAACCGGAAGGTCAGCAGGATCATACACACGCTAATGTAGCTGAGCCGGACTGGATAAAGGAGTGGCGTTCCGCGCGAACCTTTGCAAAGGAATCCGCCGCGCTGATCCTGATGGGAGAAACCGGGAAATGTTTGCGGCCTAGCTTGGTGGATCTACTGGCGAAGAAATTAAACCTGTCGCCCGGCAACAGCAGCCTGTCTGAAACCTACAACCGGCTGATGAACTTTGATGCCAGTGGCGGACTGGTTGAGATGCTCAACGTTTTCGAGCAAAATGGGGCCAGCACCGGGGGCAACCATCCTGACCTCTTACGCCTGACCAGTCGTGGTCAACAGGCATATCAGTGCCTAACCGGGAATCTGCCGATCGAAAACGAGTACGAACGACTGATCCGCCGGCATAAATCCCCAGAACACACGCTGCTAAACATACAAGCTGCGGAAGTGCTGGCCGACATTGGCAAATATCGCATTGCCGAGGAAGCTCCTGACATTCACCTGCCGGATGGAAGTCTGTTTATCCCAGACCTGGTTGCTGCTGACCCGCGCACCGGCGAGATGATCTTCGTGGAGGTGGAACGAGGAGCCAGCAAAGACCGCGGTGCTCGGGTGCGGAAATGGAAGAACGTGCTGAATGCGACCAACGGCAATATCTACGTGATTTGCGATAACGTTGGTTGTGAGCGGGCTATACAGACGGAAATCAATCAAGCATTAGGCGACGCCCGGTTCAACTCGCACCTGACGAACATCAATTCCTTGCGGATGGGGAAGCGGGGACAAGATGGCGGCGTGTGGCTTTCGGTTCGTAGAGACAGGTGATAAGAGGGAACGTTCGGGTCGTTCCCCCCGAACGTTCCCATAGAGTCTTAAGGGGGGAACGGTGTGACAAATAATGCCCAAGTGTTTTCCCCGCATCACGAACGGTCCTCAGGCCTCTTTATGCTCAGTACGAATTGGAACTCACTATTGAGATGCATTTCCTTCCGTGCCTATATCGTTAAGAATATAAGCACGGAAGTACAAAGAAAGAGGTGCCGTTCTAAATCAACTACTCCTGCGTCTCCACTGACCGGAATTTGCACCCAATACTCGAAGGCTTCAACATCGTCCACGAAAGCCTCTCCACAGTCTTCCACCAAATGTCAGGGATTTCTATCCAACTCGCGCCGACTGCACTCCTGTCTATGTCAGGATCAGGAGCTGTGACTCTCGCTACGAAGCTATCGGGCTGAACCGCCACGTAAGTATACAACACCGAATAAAAAGGCCCCAGAATTGCCAGGGATGCAAACATACCGACACCACATGTTAGCTTTAGTTCCTTTGCGGCAGCAATGCGATCCTGCACAAACTCAAAATAAGTCATGTCTTGAGGAACCTGCGGGACCGACATCGGCTGGTTGCCTTTGTACCCAATATACAGGCAGGTAAGTACAATGACCAAAATAACGACCAGGGAAATGGCCTTGTTAATCATTCCAAAAAGAAGCCCGATTAGTTTCATTTGTCATCCTTGTATTCTTCAATGTTGTATAAACCTTCCGCCTCATGAACCGAGAGGCGGCCGAAACGGATTTCCTCACGGTACATCCGATCAAGTGCGAATTCGATCACATTACTTTCGCTGCGTCCCATTGATTGGGTTAGCACCTTGAGTTGCCTGGTTCCTTCAGCGCTTATGCGATATGAGCTTACCGGTTTTCTTGATCTCTGAATTTTTGTCAAATCGCCTCCGTCATCGTATCACCATTGTATTTCGCGAAAAGGCCTCATCCTAGCTTTAACAAATGGGGGCATTCCATTCACCCTGGTGGATTGCTCAATTCATTTTTCACTGATATAATTATTTTCAGCAAATGCTGAAAAGGCGAAAAACAGTGAAAGAAAAAGATGTCATTCAATCTGCGCTGACTGCTCTAAAAAATTGTCTGGACCAGGTGCCATTTCTAGAGACCGAACGAATGCAGGCATCCAATCTCGACAAAGGACCGGATATCACCGTGAAGGTGCGTATTCGAGGTGAAGAGCGTACTCTGTTTGTGGAAGTAAAAAATATTGGTCAACCACGAATGGCTCGCCTGGCAACCTACCAAATAAAAGACTTTTTGAGTCAAAAACCGAATGCCTATGGCATTTTTATGGCGCCCTATATTTCACAAGAAGCAGGAAAAATCTGTGAAGAAAGCGGGATTGGTTACCTGGATCTATCGGGCAATTGCCTGCTCTCTTTCGACACCATATATATTCGCCAAACCGGGGCCATCAACAACAACGTGCAGAAGCGGGTGCTGCGATCTATCTATTCCCCGAAAGGCGAACGAATCCTACGGGTATTACTCACCTACCCCAAGCGAAACTGGAAAACAGCAGAATTGGCTCAGGCTGCAGATGTCAGTCTGGGACAGGTGGCGAATATAAAAAAGCTGCTTATGGACAGGGAATGGCTGCAAAATACTTCCGAAGGAATAACACTTGCAAATCCATCGGCCTTATTAGACGAATGGAGCCAATCGTACAACTTCCAGCGAAACAAAGCCATTGAATGTTACGCTCTGGCAGAAATTCCAGAGATTGAGGCGAAAGTAGCCGAAACATGCCGGATGTTGGATTTTGGTTATGCCTTAACAGGATTCTCAAGTGCAGCGCGAATCGCTCCCATGGTGCGCTATCAAAAAGCCAGTATTTATATAAACGGCGATCCCAGCTCCTTACTCGAAACATTGGGGTGGAAAGCTGTTCCCAGTGGTTCCAATGTCAGCCTGTTGGTCCCTTATGATGAGGGCGTGTTTTTCGGAGGAAAGGAAATCGACTCGATCAATATTGTTTCGCAGGTGCAAACTTTTCTCGATCTGCAAAACATGCGTGGCCGAGGTCAGGAAGCAGCGAATGCAATCCGGAGTGCAATGGAGAAAACATGGTGATCAAGAGAACCGATTACACAGCTGAAGCTGTCGAAGCCGCGCGAAGCGTACTGCTAGAATTGACTCATTTGCTTGGAGAGTACCGGGAGAGTATTGTGATCGTCGGCGGTTGGGTACCGCAATTGTTGATTGATCATGCTCCCCGCCAACACGTCGGCAGCCTGGATGTGGATGTCGCGCTCAATCATCGTACCCTGCGAGAAGTTGGCTACAAAACGATTCTGCAGCTTTTACTTTCGAGAGGGTATCGTCCTTCAGAGCAGCCGTTCATCTTCTTCCGCTCGGTCCCGATCGGGGAACGGACCTATGAGGTCGAAGTCGATTTTCTGGCCGGCGAATATGCGGGCACAACTCGAGGCCACCGGACCCAAAAAGTTCAGGATCTACGACCAAGAAAAGCGCGGGGATGTGATCTTGCGGTTAATTTAGCCACGGAAACGACCCTGAGTGGGACGCTGCCCGGGGGCGGAAAAGATTCAGCCACAATTCGAGTTGCTTCAATCGTTCCTTTCCTGGTCATGAAAGCAATGGCATTGGCGGGGCGGCTCATGGAAAAAGATGCCTGGGATATTTATTATTGCATCCGTTACTATCCAGGCGGCTTAGATCGGATCGTACAGGAATTTGAACCTCATTTAGAAAACGGTCTGGTACAGGAAGCTCTGGGGCATTTAGCCAGTAAATTTGCTTCACCGGATCACATTGGTCCCAAACAGGTCGCCGACTTTGACGATTTGATCGATCCGGAGGAACGGGAATTCGTCCAGCGGGATGCATATGAACGGGTAAATGCCCTCCTCACCGGGGTTAGGAAAAATCAATAAACGTATTCACCCCCTTCGACTTCCGCATCTTGATGCAAGATTTCCGAACTGGATGAGTAGCTTACCATTCGCCACGAACGTTTCGTTTTCTGTAACATTTTTTCCTGTCGGTAAGCTCATTTTGTGCGATCCGGCTTTTGCTAGGAAGCCCCCTATCCAAATGCTACAATACCATTTGAATATGCCATAAGATAACCGGTCGCCTGAAATTTTCTAGGCTGTCCTTTTTTCTACCGTTGGAGCGACCGCCCGCAGACTCTTTTCCAAGACGAGTTTGCAGGTGGTCGCTCTTTTTAATTCCCACCGAGGAGGTTTTTCTGAAAGAATTTACCTTTTCTAAACGCAATACATTTCTCATCCTTCTGACCATCCTGCTGACAGGAGCTGGCATCTTGCTGATCGGAAGATTCGCCCCACAGACAGTGGCGCTGGAGCCGACGCGTTCCCCCGATGAGGTCGCGGCTGAGCAGGCTGTGATCGAGGGAACACAGGCGTTCTTCCAGATTCAGAGCGAAGCCGGGAAAGATGCATGGCTGGATCATTTTTGCTCGCTCAGCACAGAAAGCGGCTGCGCGTTTATCCAAATGGGCGCAGACCGGCTCTGGAAAAAGTACGCGGAGGCAAAAACCTCTATTCAAGCTACCGTAAAAGCGGAGGAGCAGGTTTCCGCAACGGCAACGGAACAGGTTTGGAAAGTGGACGTATCCCTTTCTGAGCCACTGCCGGGCAGCAACAAAACGCAGGAAGAGGCGTACGTGCTGGCTGTGAAAACGGACGCCGGTTGGAAGTTCGACCGCTTCCTGCTGGAGCCTGAAATCCAGGCGCTGATCGAGCGGCAGCAGAAGGCAGGCAAGCAATGACCCGAATTCTGCGGCTATTCTTGATCCTGGCGATTTTGATCACTGCCTTTCCGTTCTCTACCGCGCATGCACAAGACGCCAGCCCGTGGAGCGAGGTGTTCGACGAAAACGGCAACCTGCGCTCTGACGTAGTGGATTTGGGCGTGACCACCGAAACGCCCTCCTGGATGAGCGTGGACCTGCCCTTTGGCCAATCCTTGCAGCTCGATGCGAACTACCATCGCTTCCAGACAGCGGATGGGAACGTGGTCGTAGCTCCTTCGGCTTCCACCCTCTTCTTTATGGCGATGAACCCGCAGGAGAGCGGTTTGGCAGACTCCGCCGGGATGATGAGCAACGGCTATGGCAGCATGATCACCTTTCTGGGCCTGGTAGCAGGCGATAGCCTGGACTGGAATCGGTTGCAGGCAGAAAGACCGCAATACAAAGATCCCAGCCAGTTCTGGAACGCGGTGCTGAGCGGACAGGAGAACGCCTGGACCTGGTTTTCAGGATGGGGCTTTATCACCAAACTTTTGTCCATGTCCATGGATGACGTCGCCCTGCGCAGCGCCTACTTGATGTATCTGAATGGCGCCAAGAACTGCGCCTTGATTCCCGGCGGCTGTTCGGGGATTGTTAATCCCGGCGATCCAGAGGATCCGCCTCCCCCAGTTTGCCCTGGTCCCGAAGTTACCATCCAGCAGCCAACCCTGACCATCAAAAAACTGGCTCCGGTCAACCCCCTGGTCGTTGGCCAGGACCCGGAAAAGCGCGGCGCGGACGTGCAGGCAATGGTGACCATTCCGCCGGTGATCTTCGTGTGGCACGAGCCGATCTACGAAGAAGAGGAATTCTGCCGGGCGGCAAATGCAGGCGAAACACCGGACTGCAAGACCAGCAATGCGAGCGCATGGAATGATGGGGTTGAGGACAGCGAGCTGGTTTTCAAGGAATGCCTGCGTCACGTGGAATATCTGCCGGATGCCGTTGCAACCCTGCAGGCGACTGCCACCCTGGACGGCGCAAGCAAAGCCTGGATCACCAGCCAACTCGGGCAGACGCATTACGGCGCATACGTTCACAAGGAAAGCTTTGCTCTCGTTCCGGGCTTTACCACCTGGTCAGGCAGCTGCAGTGGCGGAACCTGCACGGCGGTTGCGAATGCCCTGAAAGTCCCCTTCGCAGACCCGGGCAAGTTCAACCTGAAGCTGCGCGTGACAACCACCGGCACCCAATTCCAGGGTGTGACCATCACCCAGCCGCGCAACCTGAGCGCGGATGGAGAATTGCAGGTGTACGTCACCCTGCCGGCCTTAGTTCCGTAACCTCCGCTGCTCAAGAGAGTTTTGACCCTGCCATGTCCGATACCTACTATCTCTTTTCCCAATTTCTTGAAGCGCTGCCGACCTACCTGCTCAACGGGCTGCTGGCAACCCTTTACTGGCTGGCCGATTCAGGCGCGGCGCTGGTTAGCGTCGCCTGCGCCGCGGGAATTGCGATCTGGATGGATGCTGGGGCGCAAAACCGGGCCAATTTCCGGCCGGCGCGTTCCGGGCGGCAGGGTCAAAACACGTCTCTTGATGGTCGAACATCCCAGATCATCACCGGCGTTGCCGTGCTTTTCTGGATTACCAGCCAGTGGGGCATGGGCGCGCCGGTACCCTGGATTGGGGCAGCCATGTGGGGTTTTGGCTTTCTGGTCCTGCTATTGGTCCGCCAACAGGAGACCACCACGCTGTGGAACGTAAAGGCCGGCATTCTTATCTACGCCATGGCGGTGTTAGGAAGCCGGTTGTACCTGGCATACACCGCTCAGCTCTCGCCAGAACAGTGGGCTGCGTTGATCGGCACAACGGAAAGCGCGGCCACGGTGATTGCCAACACCCGTAGCAACGTGACCACTATCATTCTCTGGGCGCTGTGGCTGGTGATCCCACTGGGCTACTTCGCCATGCTGCTCCAACAGGCACTGCTCAACCCCTGGTCACTGGTCAACCCGCTCGCCAATGCTACCGAAATCATCCAGCGCTACCGCACGAGGCAGTAGGACTGCAAATGGAACTCCTTCACCGCTGGTGGATAAGCTCTGTTTGCTGTTCTCTCCTTGTGATGAGAACTGTTTTACCCAACCTCGGTTTTTTTCGACGACCTGGGTCTCTATTCCAACGTTGGAGGTTTCTATGCATTCGCTCCTTGACATCTTGCGGGGTCCGGCGCTGGGCATGGTCATCATGATCCTCGCGCTCGCCGGCGTCATCGTCGTCACTGCCTTTGCCGCGCTGATCGCGCAAGTGGGCCTGCTGATGCGGCTGCGCCCCTGGCAGCCCCAGCCGGTCGCTAAGGCACAGGCCGTGAACCAGGCTGCTTCGCAAACCACTCGCCGTTCTCCGAGGTATTCGGTTCGTGAACCGGACGAGTCGGAAGCGATTGATCCAGATTGGTAAGACAACCCTAAGAAAATCAAGCGAGCCATCTTCTGCGAATCGCAGGAGGTGTCTCGTGAGATGACGAGTTTCAACTGGTCGCTTCACGAGACATCTGGAGGAAATATTGGCAAAAATCATCGACCGACTAACCGACAAAATTCCCTGGCTGCAAAAAGCGGCTGTGCTTCACGTCCCTGACGATCTGCGAGTGGGTGATATTGATCTACGCTTCACCGCGGACCGGGAGCAGATGGAATATCTGTGCTTCCACGTTCAGGAACGAGAAGGTGGCCAAACCTACGAAGGCTTCCGGGTGGTGCGGCTGTTGCAGCTCAGGTACATTTCTCTCGAAGCCAGGCGAGATGCCGGCTTACTGCAAAAGATGCGCACGGTGCTGCGCGGTCTGTACGGTTCTAGCGTAGATCTGGTTTACCTGGCTGCCGGGATTTTCGAGCAGCCACGGATTGGCATCGTGCAGTGCTACGGGGTCTCCGCCTTTAGCGCCAGCAAAGAGGAAGCCATCCGCAAATCAGCTCAGATGCAAATGGCGCTTAAAGCAGCCATGGTCGGCGCATACCGGCAAATCCGCCTGGAACCGCTGACGCCCAAGATCGCGCAGTGGATCGCCAACGCCTTTACCCAGATGCGTTTTGCCCTGGTAACAGTGGGACACCCCGACCCGCGGGAGAATGCTCGCGGGGGCGATGCTTCGCTGCGTGACCCGTTGACCTCCGGGCAGTCCGGCGCGCAGCAGTATTCGATGCAGCAAAACGAACTGCTCTTTCGCGGGATGAGCGGGCTCGGAGAAGAGTTTATGCTGCTGGTGATCGCCAGTCACGTCAGCCTGGCGGACATTACGACGATGCTTTCCGGGCTGCTGGAAGATACCTCCGTTTATGCTTCTCGCCAGACAGGGGCGCGGGCAGCCTCGTTTGGCATCAGCCTGCCGGCCATCCTGACCGGCGGCCTGGCTGAGAATGCTTCGAGCTCGTACAGCACCAACCAATCCACCGGGCTAACGGAGGGCCACTCGGCAACCGATGGCGTAGCGAACGCCGAAGGGCAGGCTCACACGGTGGGGCACGCCAGCACCCGTGGCTGGGCGCATACCGTCGGCGTGACGGAAACCGACACCACCGGAACGTCGGTCACGCAGGGCACATCGGTCAGTCATGGCACCGCCCATACGGAAGGATCGGCGGTTACAGATGGCACTTCACACACCGAATCCTCCGGCACGGCGTATACGCACACGGATAGTTCCGGGTACGGCGTGAACGGCGGCGTCGGTGGCAGTATCGCGCCGGCTGGGGTAGGGCTGTCGGCCAACGTTGGCGGCAGCGCCAACTGGGGTTCATCGGATGGCGTCACTTCTAGCAGCGGTTCAGCAGACACAACCATGCATTCGGTCACTTCGAGCAGTTCGGATACGGTTTCCCAGGGGGTAACCCAAAGCCAGTCAAGCACCAACTCGCAGAGCCATTCGACCAGCAATTCCGAGGCCTGGACCACCTCCGGATCGGAAACCGGTTCAGTATCCAATACCACCAGCACTTCGACCACCAAAAGTCATGCGGATACCGCCAGCACTGCCACTTCTCAGACGCAAGGATCGGGGATTGGGCAGGTGATCGGGCGCGGGTTTAGCGCTGGCATGAGCGTGGGGGTAGCGCCTTCATTTTCGCTCTCCAACAGCTACCAGTGGCAGGATGATCCGAACATTCTGTTGACCGAAATCATGCGCACCCAGCGCAAACTGCTGGATATTGCCAGCCGGGAAGGAGCGTTCTATGCTGACGTCTACGGTTTAACGCGGACGGAACAGGGCGCGCAAGCTTTGATGGGCCTGATCCCGGAAGCCTTTCACGGCACAGAAGACGTCATTACCGGGGTGCAAACGCGCAGCCTGACTATGGAAGAGCAGGCGTACATCAGCCTGCACGCGCGCGCCTTTACTCCTTCGACTCGGGTGGAAACGATCCCTGAAGCGATGAGCGGCTACGCCGATTCGACGTTGCTGACCATGCTGCAACTGGCTGCCTACACGGCTCCTGGCACCTTCGAACAAGGCTCAGCGCTAACCATCCAGGAAGAAACACCGCCCTTTGCCTTTTACCCAGAGATGGCTGGCGACTTAACGCTGGGCCGGCAGTGGTCGACTGAAACCGGGCAGTTGACCGACGTTTTCTTGCGTCTGGAACCCTCCCGCCACTTCCACACCGCCTTTGTGGGCGATACCGGGTTTGGCAAATCCATCGCGGCCGAGCGGCTGGCTTACGAGACCACCCGTTACTGGCACTACCGCACGATCGTGCTCGACTTTGGGCAGGGCTGGCGCAAGGCGCTGCGTTGGCCAGGATTGATTTATCGGGAACCGGGCCGAAATGAAGAGCACATCGACATCCGCCAGTTGTACCCCAACTCGCCGCGACCACTGCGCTGGAACATCCTGCAGGTGCCACGCCGGATCGATCCGGCCCGCTACCGCAGCATGATCGCCGAGCTTTTCGCCAATGCCGGGCGGATGGGTCCGCGGCAATTGGGCTTTATGCGCCGGGCGCTGACCGAGATCTACACCGAAGAAGGCGTGTTGACCAGCGATCCCAAGGTGCAGCGTGGGGAGATGGGCAGCCTATTGGACCGTTACGAGGTTGAGGTGGTTCGCCAGGCACGGGCTTCCAGTGCTCTTCCGGAAGATGACGTGGTTGTTGGCGCTCCGCTGGAACGGCTGGCTCCGCAAGACTTGCAGGCGCTGGCCGTCTACCGCAGCTCGATCTTGAGCGTGGTCCACTGGGTGGAGCGACTTCGGTCGTATCACAAAGAGTGCGAGCGCGATCAGGCCAGCCGGACCAGCCTGGAAGGGGTGCTGCTGCGGTTGGAGCAGTTCGCCGAAGAAACCATGGCTCGGCAGTATGGACCGGGGCGCAGCGCGGAACCCGTGGAAGACCTGGGGTTGCTGGGCAATCCAGACGACCGCTGGGGCATCACGGTAATCGAAGGGGGCGCGGAAATGGACGAATACCCGAAGGCGGCGCTGCTTTCGCTGCTTTCCAGCATCCTGTACTTCGATGCCGTCGCTCGACGGCGGGAAGCGCTGGACGGCAGCCGGGCTTTCCCGAAGATGCAGATTTTCTTCGAGGAGGCCAACAAGGTGCTGACCGGTGTGTCAGGTGGGGCCGCGTCCGATCAAAACGCAGGTGAGGGTGGGAACCCGGTCAGCCATATCTTTCAAACGATGTGGCGGGATGGGCGCAAGTATGGCGTCTACCTGCATCTGATGGCCCAGACGGTCAGCGAACTGCCATCGGGCATCCTCTCCTCCTGCGCCAACCTGTTCGTCTTCCAGACCAAAGACGCGAAAGATCGGGACATGATCCTGCCGCACCTGGGGCGTTCGGAAAAAGGGTTGGTGAACACCGAATACAAGCGCTACCTGGCACGCATTCCGCGCACTTATGCAATCGCCAAGCTGGGCTACAGCGCGGACGTGAATGAGCTGGAGCCGGTGCTGATCCGCCCAATGATGGTCGAGTGCGACGAGCCTTCTGAGCAAGAAATCGTGCAAGAGCTGGGGCGCGTATCCCTGCGTCCCTCTGTCGAAGAAATCCTCCGTTCGTAGAACTCAAATTTCAGACAAGGAAAACATGCAAACCAAAAAACGTTCTCCCTTTACCGCAATTGTTTTGGCCGTCATTATTGGGCTGCTGGTCATCGCCCTGCTGAACGGCGTCGTGCGTCCGACCCAGGTTGTGGTCGCGCGGCTTCCGATTGCTCCCGGCACGCTGCTTACCGCAGAACTGGTCGAGCTGCGCACCATTCCTGCCGGCGCAAAACCGGCAGACGCGTTGACCAAAGTCGAAGAGGCCGATGGGAAAATGGTGGCGGTTGGCCGCGCTCCAGGCGACATGATTGTGCAGTCTGTTTTGGGTGAGATTGCCGGAGCCGGACTGCCGGCGGAACTGCCCGAAGGGCATATTGCCATGGCCATTCACGTGGATCTGGCCAGCGGCGTCGCCGGGCTGCTGCGCGCCGGGCAGACGGTGACAGTGATTGGGATGATTTCGCCCGACCTTATTAAGGAAAATCCAAACACAGTTTTACCCGTGGCGATTCCAGAGTTTTCCTCTTCCGCGCTCACGCCGATCGCGCCCATGATGCCCACACTGGAACCCACTGCAACCCCCACGCCTGCCCCGCCTTCCGCGCCGCTGGCACGCCTGGCAATCACCGGCCTCAAAGTGCTGATGGTCCCGCAGCCCTTCCGCTATGAAGAGGTCCCGGCGGGCGCAAGTGAGGAACAGATGTTTGCCTCCGCTCGCACCAGCGCAGCCTCGCAGGACGGCAGCGTGATCGTGGTACAGGTGCCGACTACCGCTGTAGAAGTAACGCCTGGTTTTAAGGTGGATCCGCCCACCCTGCTGGCCGCGCTTGACCAGTACGGCCTGATCCACCTGGCACTTGAACCCGTGGGCGGCGTGAATCTTGACGTCTCAGACGTGGTCACCCTTAACCTGGGCGAGCTGTATGAGGAAATGAACGAACATCGCAAGAAGGAATAACAGCGATGTCAGAGACTTCATACCAGACCAATAAGGTTTCCGTGCTGCTGGCAGGAGCCGGGCATGAGCTGGTTTACTACCAGATGCAGCCGCCGCTGCTGTCTGACGCGCGCTTTATCGTGGCCGGCCATGCTACTCAATGGCAGGTGCTGGAGAACAACGTCAATGATCTGCATCCGGAACTGCTGATCGTACAGACCGATATCGCCCCGGACCCAGAGGCAATGAAACGCCTCTTGCAACGCCTGTCCGCCTGGAACGGGGTGGCAATTGTCGTGCTGCCGCTGGGCCAGAAAGATCTGCGCGGCGCATATGAAGGCTTGAACGTGGTGCGCGGGGTGTTTGTCGCGCCAGTCAACTGGACCGAGATTGCTCAGGCCGGGTATGGGGCAGCCATGACAGCGCGGGCGAATATGTCCCAGACTGCACCGATGCAGCAGGCAGTCGCAGGCCCAGTTGTTGGCGGATCAGCTGCCTTTATCACCGGCACCAAGCGCATTGCTGTGCTGTCGCATGCCGGTGGGACGGGCTGTTCAACCGTGGCAGAGAATCTGGCGTATGAGCTGGCAGCGCGGTTGAGCATCAAGACGCTGCTGGTTTCGATGGGCCTGCCGCCCAGCGCGCCACCTCACCTGCGACTGCGCTATCTGCCCAATTTGACAGAGTATTTTGACCGCCCAGGCAAAGCATCCTTTCAAGCGGCTCTGCAGCGGCGGGAAAACCTGGAAGTGCTGGTCGCACCGGAATCGTCTGTAGAGTACATGAGGATCCTGGAAAGCTCCAGCCGCGGAACCGGTGATGGCAGCATCAACGGCATGCTGATTGACTCCGAAGATGGGCGTTATGCGGCCATTGTGATGGATGTACCTTCCAGCGAAGACTTGTGGATGGCGCACTCGATCATCTTCGCCAATTACGCTCTGATCGTTGCCCGTCCCACCCTGGCTGATTTGGCTGCAACCCGCCATACCCTGAACTTACTGCTTTCCGGTCTGAAGAGTGAAAAACGCCTGGCGCGCGAATCAATCTACCTGGTGCTCAACCAGTTTACCGATCGCAGTGGGTTTACAGCACGAAGCTTTCAGGATGAGCTGGCAGGAACGGTTGGCTGGGCGCCGCCGATTGCGGCCGTCATTCCTTACGACCTGGCCGTTACTCAGGCGCAGGATCAGGGTATACCGCCAGTCACTCGCGTGGATGGCTTTGCCCGTGGGGTCCGCTCGTTGATCGACGTGCTATTCCCCAATGTCGGCTTGCTCGAAAATAGCAGCCAGGGATCGCGCAGCGTGCTGCGCCTGCCCAAGATCCGTTTCACATAAGGAGACCCGATGCCAGGTATTTTCGATTTATACGATACGCCCTCCGAGGCGGTTCAGCTTAGCCCATCTGACCGCAACATGCTGGTCAATGAGGTGATTGACCAGGTCAACCAGGAGTTTGCGCCAACCGTGCTGCAAAACCCAGGCGAGGTAGAGCGCAGGCAGATCCGAGAGCGGGTGGAGGCGCTGGTTTCGGCTGCCTTCCGCAAGCGCAGCCTGCGACCCGGTTTGCAGTATGAAGCGCAGATTGCCGAAGACCTGACCCGGCGGATTGTGGGGTTGGGCTTCCTGGATCTGTTGCTACCTCCAGCACGGACAGACTTATCCGAGATTGGCATTTATTCATCGGGCCTGATCCAGGTGATGAAAAAAGGCTCGGTACGCTGGGAGACAGTTGATCTTCATCCCGAAGCGGGTGAGATCTGGCGGGTGCTGGACCGGCTGCTGGGGCCGCAGAATAAGACCCTTAACGAAACCAATCCATCGATCAACGCCAAGCTGCCCGCCACGCCGCACAACCCGGGCGGCGGGCGCATCAAGGCGCTGCATCCAGTGGTTGTCCCTCCCGGCCGCAATCCCTGTGTCAACATTCGTCTATATGAGCAGAAGCCGGTCAAACCAGAGTGGCTGCTGGACCGCGGGGTGATGAACGCGGAGATGATGGAACTTTTGCGTCTGGCTATGGAAGATGGCCGGCGTATTCTCATTGCGGGCGGCACCCGTACCGGCAAAACAACCCTGCTCAGCGCCCTATGCAACTTCCTACCCGGTGCCTGGCGTATCGTCAAGATTGAGGATCCGGAAGAAATTTGGATCGACCGGCAGACCGTCCAAACGGTCGAGGCGCGTCCCCAAGCAGTCGGGACGGAAGTGCGGCCCTATACCCTGGCCGATGGGGTCGATGACGCCATGCGCATGTCCCCGGATTACCTCATCATCGGTGAGGTCCGAGATGGGACGGCGGCGATGAGCCTGTTCCGCGCATTGATGACCGGCCACAGCGGGGCTTGCACCTTTCACGCGGACAGCCCGCGGGAAGCGGCGCGCCGCCTGGCAACCGTGATGGGGGCGGATGCTGGTGTGCGGGCGCATGAAGCCAACCAGATGATCGCCGATGCAGTCGATCTGCTGGTGCAGATTGGTATCCGCCATGAGGTCCGCCGGGTGGTGCAGATTGCCAACGTCTCTAAAGAACTCAAAGGCGGGGATGTATGGTTCGAGCCCATTTATCGCTATAACGAGCAGTCGCCGGTTGGCAGCCCTGCGTGGGAGAAACTGGGCGAGCTGCAGGCACATCGGAATGAGGACTGAGGAGAAGCATCGATGATATTCATCATTCCCGTGATTGGGCTGTTATGCACCACCCTGGTTCTGTTCTGGCTGTATCCCAACCAGGTCAAAACCGGTAAGCTATCGGATCTCTACACGACCGATTCAGTCCGCACCCTGGCCAGTCTCAATCCAAAATCACTGGATTACAAGCTGCTAGCAGCCGGATTGAAGCTCCAGCCGACAACCTTCCGGCTGCTGTGTGGCGCAGCAGGACTGGCTGGGCTGGCTGCCACCTGGGTCTTTTTACCCGGCCTTCCGGCGCTGGTGGTGGGTGGAATCGCGCTATATGTTCCTAATGCCTGGCTGGATGATAAGGTCAAAAGCCGCGGCCGGCTGATCGATCAGCACCTACCGATTGCCATTGGCCGCATTTCCGCCGGGCTCCTGGCGGGAGGTTCGGTTCCAGACGTGCTGCAGCAGGTAGGTGAATCGCTTGCGCTGGAAAAAGAGAACCCGCTGACGCCGGAGCTAATCCTCACGGCGACCGAGATGCGGGTGAAAGATCGCATCGAAGCGCTGCGCAGCCTTGCCGCGCGCTCGCCGTCTGTTTCGCTGGCCAACCTGGCGCAGCTGCTGGAAGGTTTTACCGAAGCCGGCGGCCGTTCTTACACCCAGGTACTGATGGAGATCTCGACCCGCGTGCAGCAGATTCTGATGGCGCGCAACCGGGCGCAGGCCAAAGCCGGTGACTCACTGGTTTCCGCGAAAGTGCTGCCGGCGGTGTTGGGGCTGATCCTGGCTTACCTTAGTTCCGACCCGATGGTACGCAGCTCGCTCACCCAGCTCCCGGTGCAGATTGTGATTGGTCTGGCGATGGCCAGCATGGTAGCTGGATACTTCATCATTCGCTCGATGATTATGGAGGCGGTCTAAATGCAGGCTTTGATCCTACTCACCGGTATCGCCAGTTTCGCGTTGGTGATTTACCTGACCCTGGAATGGGCGCCGAGTGTACCGACCGGTCGATTGGCAGAAACGCTGTCCGCTGACAATTCCGCTTCCCAGGCGGGCTGGCGAAGATCGCTTTCGGTTCTGGATAAACCCGTTTCGCGCTGGACCCCGGCCGGTTTCCTGCGCAAAACGCGGGCCGACCTCTACTGGGCGCAGATGGGTGATCAATGGGGAGACTGGAATGAGATTCAATTCACCTCGCTGCGTTTTGCCCTGGCCGTAGCTGGCCTTGGGCTGGGCATGGTAGTAATCGGTGAACCTGTCTTTGCGATTGTCGGGGCTATTGTGGGTTTTCAATACCCTGCGATGCGCATGGGTGGTGTGGCTCGTAAGATGCGCCGGCAGTTTATTGCCCAGTTGCCCGAATATGTGCAGCTCGTTTCGGCGCAAATGTCGGCCAACGTTTCCATGGAAGAAGCCCTGCGGCGTACCGCTCAGGCACAAAGCTTTGTGGGTAAATGGATGCGCCGGGTGCTGCAAATGGCCCAGGGACGCAACCTGATCGAACAGATGCAGCGCGAAGCCCAGGAAACTCAACTCCCGGAATTGATTGGCATGGCAGTGCAGTTGGAGTTTATCCGGCGCGGGACCGCCCAGCAGGAGCTGATGGGCCAACTGGCGACCAGCATTGCCGCGGATTACATTGGCGCAGCCGAACAGCGGGCCGAAAAGGTCGGTTCTGAGCTGGTGATCCCGATGGTGATCTTCTATTTCCTGCCCTTCCTGGCAACACTGCTGGTGGTGATCGGCTGGCCGATTGTGGCCGGGTTAGGCAGCATGTGATGACACAGCAATATTCGCTGTGGCAGCATAATTTACTGAAGGACGGTGTTCGCGACCGGTTGGGATTCGCCTTTTTTGCCTTTGCCACGCTGATTGCCGGCTTTTCTGCATGGCAAAGCCCCTCGATCCTGGCCTGGCTATATGCTTTTCACAACCTGCTGTTGGCCTGGTTTTATATGAAACGAGAGCCGGCCAGGCGATATGACCGCGTCGGAATGTGGTTGGGGTTGGTCGCGGCGTTACTTCCTACAACGGTGTATAGCGGTCCGTCGCCCTGGTACCTGCTCATCCCTGGCCTAGTAGGATATGCTTTAATCCTATGGTCGCTAGCTGTTTTAGGAAAGCGATTTGGTATCGCCCCGGCTGACCGAGGGCTAACAAGTCGTGGGCCTTACCAGTTAATCCGGCACCCCATGTATCTGGGAGAACTTGCCTTTCGAGCAGCGCTTCTGCTCAGCTCCAGCAATTTGCCAGTAGATATCTTGTTATTCATCCTCCTCACGGGTATTCAATGCTGGCGCATCCAGTGTGAAGAGAGATGGATTTCAGGATATGGCTGTTATGCCCGAGTTGTTCCGTGGAGGCTAATACCCGGTATTTGGTAACCCTTTATTTGGGCTAAGCTTGTTTTACGTCTTCTAAAGTGATTCTTGACAAAGAATTAATGAGGATTTTTTGTCTGTAGGTTTGATAAGTGATAGTGGTCAACCTTCGTTGGTCTCTCTTCGTTCTCCTCATTATTTCGTTCTGTATTCTGAGATGAAATAAACTTGTGTAACGACGAAAAACGCTGATGTAAATACTCCAATTCCCGAGCTACCGCAAGAAGGGAAGAGTAATTATTACAACAATTATCCACAAAACGATATAACTTTCTAACCAATCGATAATTTTCCCGATAGGGGAGTTGTACAGTCCATTCGCAATCCGATTTCGCAGATGACCGAAGAAGACAGTACCGATAAGTGTTCCCCCTTCATTAGAATCACTAAAAAGCTCTACTTAACTCCTTCATTTACCCATTCAAACCCTGAAGGTGGAGTTACACTACACAAGGCATCTCCGTCATTGCTAGGACCGGACCTGGTTGTGTAAATACTTAATACATTTGAACTTACATAAAGTTTCACAGCCGTATTTGCAGAACCACCAACATCGGTAGGGCAACAAAGACCAGTTATTCCTGTACTATGCCTACATTGCGATGAACCGCAAGTTGTGCAATAGCCACCACTGTTACATGGATTACTGTCAGAACAGCTGCCACAGTAACAATCTTATCCCCATAACGTTTTGAAAATCAACCTATGGGTAAGTCATGATTGAAGCAGTATTGAGCGTACCGCCATCTCCGGCATAACCGGAATCCTGCCAGTAGTATTGGACGTAATCATGCCCCCTGAGAGTTTGACCCGAACAATTGGTTTTAAATAGCGCCATGCCATCCGATCTAGATGTTATGTTATATCCCATCATCCAACTGTAACTGCTATCATATGCTATAACTGATGCATAATCGATAGTGTAGTTACAACTGCAATAGGTTTGCCAGTACGTTAGCCCTAACTGATCCATATATGTCACCGGGGAGGTGCTCATAGAGTAACCACCGTTCCATCGATAGTTCCCTTGATCGGTGATTCTATTGTTATAGGTAATCGTGGTAATGTTGTGGTAATTTGATGACGCAGCTTGTACTACTGAAATTGGTGCCAAGCAAAGAACGACTGAGAGGAAAATGAGTAGAATTCTCTTTTTCATTTTGTCTCCTTTACTCAAAAAATGAGCTTATGTCTTCAGGAAAAGCATCAATGCGTTCAATGCCGAGAATATGTATGGTGAACGCATGAACCTTATTTCCCTCAAGATCGACATAATCGCGCCCGATTTCCCTAACCAGCCCGGTATCATTGGAAATCCTATAATATTCCCTGATCTCGCTATAATTAACCCCTTTCGAATTGGCTTCTGAGTTGTCTATTAGGGTCGTTAGGGAAAATGTGGTTTCATTTCCTTCATGACTCACGGCAAGATCAATTGATTTCTTTCCCAAAAAGATATCCGCAAACCCAAAGTCGAGTGTTTTTAGAAAGAAATCCTCAGGTTCGGTACTGGCCAAATTGGGGAAGGTAAGGTTCGTAAACTTCTTCTCCTTATAAACAACCGTTTGGGTGGTTGCAGGATCACCAGTGTCTATGATACTTACATATGCTATCACCCGATTATCTTCTCCCAATTGATACCACTCATCAATTTTTTCGAAAGTTGGAATGATCTCACCGTTTGCAAAAGTAATGGAATTGCTAGAGGAAATCTGCCTTTCTTTGGAAATATGCAAATGGCCAGGCGACAAGAGCGTTATTGATGCAATATTGTTTTTCTCTATAACCTGTTGGATTTTCAGATTGCTTGTTGAACTAGGATCACTCGTAGTGGAATAAGTTTGTGTGCTGATTGAGTCAGGAACAAGGGCTTCTTGGACCTGAACTGGCGCGGCGGGATCTTGTCCAGAAGGTATTAGCCAATCCATCCATTTTGGCGCTTGTGCTGAAGCATTTGTGTAGATCACAAAACCGAACGTAATCATTAGAAATGCCAGAAGTGCTGGAAACCATTTTTTATTCTTTTTCATAACTTACCTCCGTTCTATTCACAAGAGAAACCTTGCCTTTGCCTTTTTCCAGAAATGCCTTGTTAATCACTCATACCATTCTTTCACTATTGTTGAGCTTCTTAAGGGCTGCATAACCGGTTTCCTTTTTGGCTGTAATAACTACATTGAGTTATTCCTATGCCATCTAAATACTAATATAACAAATAGAGTGTTAAGTCTTTGTAAAGTTTTCCATATGTCTTTGCATGATTCGTCAACGACGCCTGTGACATCATTGAAAGAAGGAATCACAAAATCTGCGATTTTGTCATGAGCAGTTTTCGGATTGATTGTGTTTTTTAATGCAATCAGGCATCCTTACTTCATTGTATTCTTACAGCAATAACATGATCTCAAATACTTGAAAATACCTTTTAGATTTTTTTGTTGAAAACAGAATCAAGTTTGAGACAGGAATTATTTTGGCTCATTCAACTGGCCTGACTACTTCGACGCAATCGCCATCATGCCCACCGCCAAATCCAGACCTAGCAGGGCAGTATATATAGATATACTCGGTTGCGTCTACAACTTCTGTGACTTTTACCAAGACCTACTAATCCGTCAGGTGCTGCGGGCTATGGATCTGGCTTGCGATGAACAATGCCTGATCGCTAACTTGCCCATTTCTGCCTTGCAATTTAGCCTGGTGGCGTCCTCCATGGCTGACTGGGCACCGCTTTAGACTTGCAACGGCAAGGCCGTTTCCAAAAAACAGACCTTCTCTGGCTACTGGCTACATTTGCTCGTAAGCCTGAGCGGCTTGATCCTGGACTTTGAGCTCACCTCGGCCAACTGCCATGACTTGGTAGCCACTGAGAAACTGCTATCCGATCACCTGGATCTGGAAGTACTGGGCGACAAAAACTACGTCAACCAGACGCTGTCCGAGCAGTTGTCTGGACCGGTGATATAGGTCTCCAAAACACCGCAATCCTCTTATTTCGGTCTTGACACAGTTGTGGGCCATCAATCACATAGTCCTGTGCACCTGGCCTCACAGCAACCAAAAGCGCAAGGTCTCTCGTTATTGGAAGAAGATCTATAACGCCGCGCGCCAGATGATCGAGACCGTCAATGGCCAATTCGCTTCGCTGTTCGCGCCATGTCAATATCAACATGTATAGGGCGTTTAGTGACACACCATACAGAAGAACTACGCTCGCTCCTTCTGGGGCTTGTGCACCCGCATGTATGCTGTCAAGCTCACCGCCCACACCCTCTACATCTATCTCAAGCGCTTGCTGGTCGTATCTGACTTCCTCCCATTAAAACCCTAGCTTTCACCAACTAATATAAGGCTTAGTAGTAACTATTGCGGTAAATAAACGCGAAATATGCTTCCCAAACCCTGGCGACTTTCAATTTCAATACGCCCTTGGTGTAAGTTAATAATATGAGCAGTTATTGCTAAACCAAGTCCTTTTCCATTATTATGAATAACAGGATTTTCTATACCCCGGTAGAAACGTTCGAAAATATGAGCTTTATCCTTATCAGTAATTCCTACACCGTTATCTCGAATTTCAATAACTACTTGACACTCTTCATAATGGCATAAAATTTCGACGAATCCGCCAGGACGATTATAAAGTATGCCATTTTCGACTAAATTGTATAAAGCCCGTTGAAGAAGAACAGGGTCTCCCCGAATTTCGCAATCGGTTTCTTCGCCTAATCTTATGCTTACCAGACGTTCTCGGGCAAAAGGACTTAAATCTTCCAGAAGTTCCTCAAATAAGACAGCCAAGACGATCGGGTAGTTGATAACTTCTTTATCTCCCTTAGCTAATAAGAGTAGATCTTGTATCAAGCGCTCCAGACGGGATAAAGATTTCTCTAGCGCAGCAGTTAATTCCTGATAATCTGCAACAGTAGCCTGATGGTCGGAACGAAGAGTTTCTACATTCATCCGCATAGAAGTTAGGGGACTTCTTAATTCGTGAGCCAAGTTAGAAATAAATTGTCCTTGCTGTTTGAAACTGCCTTCCAGGCGCTCCAACATGGAGTCAAAAGCGTCTGCTAAGTCTTTGACTTCATCCTGGGCTCCTTGATAATTAAGATGCTGGTTCAGAGAGCGCGCACTAATTTGTTTTGCAGCCTGACTAATTTGGGAAATAGGTTGAAGAGTTTCTTTTGCTACCCATCTCACGGCAAGGAAATCAACTCCAACTACACAAATCAATCCTATAAGAGAAAGGATACGGACAATTATCAGCGGATCTCCTTGCGCTAACTTAGAATCCCGAAATATTGTATAACCCTCCGGTGCTGATGTTTCTCGCAGTATTGTGATTGGATTTCCCTGAGAGTCTACAGTATTGACAAGAGTTTTTGTATTGGGCGTACCCACATCATGAGAAATAAAAAAAGGAGCAATCAAGTTAACAAATGACACTAAGAGTAATGCCATAACAAAGACAAGTACACCGTTAAGGACAATCATGCGCTTTCGTAAGGTTAGCTTTTGAAGATACTTTCGTAGCATATCCTTCTTCCCAGATAATTCATTGCGTTAATTCATCGTC
>Ga0226835_1000733_pt1 | contig 27481 bp, 21 predicted proteins | sample LAC_MetaG_1_FD_163627 | JGI IMG/M metagenome (GOLD analysis project Ga0226835, IMG submission 163627) | Anaerobic ammonium oxidizing microbial communities from anammox membrane bioreactor (MBR) in UC Berkley, California, United States -... | ecosystem: Engineered > Bioreactor > Anaerobic >...
ATCTTTCAGGACGATGGTTACGCCGCGAGTTACAAAAGCCATTTCGCGCAGCCGCTGAGTCAACGTATCGAAGCGATAATCCAGATCACCCTTGAAGATTTCCGGATCATACTTAAATGTTGTCTTAGTACCTGTGACGTTCGCCGCCGATTTGCCAATCACTTCCACTGGCCCGGTAGGATAACCTCGCTCATAGCGCTGGAAATGCACCTTGCCATCTCGCTGCACTTCAACCTGACACCATTCCGAAAGCGCATTCACCGCAGAAACGCCGACGCCATGCAACCCGCCGGAAACCTTATAGCTCCCGCCGCCAAATTTTCCGCCGGCGTGTAAAGTGGTCATGACCACTTCCAAAGCCGGTTTCTTCATCTGCGGATGCAGATCTACTGGAATGCCGCGCCCGTTGTCTGAGACTGTCACGCTGCTATCCGGATGAATAACCACCTCAATCCGGTCGCATGCGCCAGCCAGCGCCTCATCTATCGAGTTATCCACCACCTCATAAATCAAATGATGCAGCGCCTTAATATCCGTGCCGCCGACATACATACCCGGTCGGCGACGCACCGCTTCCAGACCCTCCAGAACCTGAATATCCTTGGCTTCATAAGAAGCCTGATGATTACCTTTCAGCACACTTACCTCCAAAGATCAAGAATGGCTTTAGCCGTCCAACCATGCAAAATATCATCCGATAAACAGTCTCGCGCCAAAACCAGCCTTCGTCTTTGCGCCAGGCTGGACCGATCTGCTCCAATGGATTTTTGATCATCTTATTCAGATACAAATTTTACCACACCCCTGCTGTAATATCGCGCAACAGGCAGGTTTTGAGATTATCGAAAATTTCCTTGACCGATCTGCTGCTTATCGGTAAAATCATAGGGTTAAGAGGAGCGGTGCAAGGAGGGAGATGCACAACAACCGTGGCTCAGTCGGCTCACCGCCGAAGCCCAAGTGAAACAATGAGGAGGTGCGTTTGCGGTAATTGAAACAATTGTACAGGCTTGCACATTCCATTTTTTGAGTGTTCGTCACTGTTGGAGCAACGAATCAACCGAATGCAAATGAAATACTATCAGGAGAGAAGAAGATGCTGAAGAAACTCAATTTCCTCATTGTGGTTTTGATTGTTGCCAGTATGGCGTTATCGGCCTGCGCGACTGGCGGCGGCACTAAAAGCACCGCGCCGTTAAAGGTGGGCTTGCTGGCGCCGCTGAGCGGAGCGGTGCCGACCTTTGGTCTGTCCACCAAGGAAGGCGTCGAGCTGGCGGTCAAGGAATGGAACGCCAAGGGCGGCGTGCTGGGGCGACAGATCGAACTGATCGTTGCCGACAGCCAATGCTCCGCCGACCCGGCGGTCAACGCCGCCAACAAGCTGATTGACCAGGACGGGGTCAAGTACATCATCGGCGAAGTGTGCTCCAGCGCTTCCATCCCGGTGTCGGAGATCGTCAACGCCAAAGGCGTGGTGCAGATCAGCCCCACTTCCACCAACCCGGCGGTGACGGTGGACAAGGACGGCAAGACCAAGCCCTACACCTTCCGCGCCTGCTTCATTGATCCCTTCCAGGGGCTGGTGATGGCCAAGTTTGCCCAGGGCAAGGGCTACAAGACGGCCTTCATCATTCTGGATCAGGGCAACGACTACGTGCGCGGTCTGGCAGAAGCCTTCGAGAAATCCTTCACCGAAATGGGTGGGCAGATCGTGGGCAAGGAGACTTACACTTCCTCGGATACGGACTTCTCGGCCATCCTGACCAAGGTGAACGAGAGCAAGGCGGAAGTGCTGTACATCCCGGACTATTACAACATCGTCAACCTGGTGGGTGCGCAGGCGAAGGACAAAGGCGTGACGGCAGTGATGATGGGCGGCGATGGCTGGGACTCGGCGGACCTGGATGTGGCGGCAGCGGAAGGCGGCTTCTACTCCAACCACTACGATGCGGGCGACACGCGGCCGATCGTGGTGGAGTGGCTGAAGAAGTACGGGGCGGAGTTCAAGGATGCCAACGGCAACCCGAAGGTGCCGGATGCTCTGGCGACGCTGGCTTACGATGCAGCCAACCTGCTGTTTGCAGCCATCGAGAAGGCTGGGGTGGATGACCCGGCCAAGGTAGCCGAAGCGCTGGCTGGCCTGACCTGGGAAGGCGTTTCGGGCAAGATCACCTTCGACGCTCAACACAATCCCATCAAGAGCGCGGTCATTCTATCTATTCAAAATGGGCAAAAGAAGTATTTCACTACCCTGACGCCATAACAAATGCCCCAGCCGTTTCCAGGCCGGGGCAGATTGCGTACGCTTATCTAACCATTGCGCTATCAATACGAAGAAAGCACCTTCATATAGTTGGCGCGTTCAAAGGATGCCGGCTCAGCCACAGCTTTCTGGCTCATGCTGCCCTTCATCTGCATCACCGAGGTGTATTCCTTTTCCTCCATCCAGGCGTTCATCTCTTCCAGGATTCCGGCGGCGCGTCCTGCGCCTTTTTGCAGGAATTCAGAAGCGATGGTGGTCACACATGCGCCAGCCATTACCGCTTTGATGACATCCAGTCCGCTATGCACGCCGCCAGTCATGGCGAAATCAACAGCCACGCGCCCGTAAAGGATCGCAATCCAGCGCAGCGGCAAGCGCATTTCATTTGAATGGCTTAAGACTAGATTTGGCGTCACTTCCAGCGTTTCCAGGTCAAAATCGGGCTGGTAGAAACGATTGAACAGCACCAGGCCATCCGCGCCGGCTTCGGCTAACCGCCTGGCAAAATTGGGCAGAGCGGTGAAGAAGGGGCTGAGTTTCACCGCGATGGGGATGCTCACCCGTTTGCGGATGTCACTGACCAGGGTGATATAGGCTTCTTCTAATTCCGAGCTGGTCAGGTCGGGGTCTGTTGCCAGATAATAGATGTTTAGTTCCAGCGCATCCGCGCCGGCATCCTGGATTTTTTGAGCATAATCAATCCAACCGCCGGTGGAGACGCCATTCAAACTGCCAAAAACGGGAATGTTGACTGATCTTTTGATCTTTCGCAATGTCTCCAGGTAAGCTTCCGGACCAACGCTGTATTGACCATAAGTGGGTAGATAATCTAAAGCTTCGGCAAAAGACTCTGATCCGCGCGATAAATCTTCGTGGAGTTTCAAGCTTTCATGAATGATTTGCTCCTCGAAAAGCGAATGCATGATGATTGCGGAGACGCCGGCTGCCTCTAGTGCTTGAGCAGTCTCAGATTTTTGTGTGAGTGGTGACGATGAGGCTACGACCGGATTCTTGAGTTTCAAACCGAGGTAGGTTGTGCTTAGGTCCACCATCATATTCCCTTTCCTATCAGGCTGTTTCACTACGACGACTGTATTGACGATCGGCGGTCAGAATACATGCTCTGGCCGCCGATCGTTGTTGGGCTATGAATTACCCGTGTTGACCGTCTCCGTCCTTGCCGTTTCCAGAGACAGGGTCGTTGTAATGCATGGCTGCCATTTGACGGTACATTGCCCAGCGGCTCTTGGCATCCTTCTCGGCGAGTTGCATCAACGCCTCGGCGCGCTGCTCGTCTGAAAGCAGCAACATGCGATAGCGCGTTTCGTTGTATGCATATTTGCTGACCGGCAGGGTTGGATCTTTGCTGTCAATCAGAAGCGGGTTTTTGCCTTCTGCGATCAGCGCCGGGTTGAAGCGGTAGAGCGGCCAAACGCCCGATTCAACCGCCAGTTTCTGCTGCTCCAGGCCCTTGCGTAAATCGTAGCCATGTGCAATGCAGTGACTGTAAGCGATAATCAGAGCTGGGCCGTCGTAGGCATCCGCTTCCAGAAAAGCGTTTAGCGTCTGCTGGTCGCTGGCGCCCATTGCGATGCGGGCGACATACACATAACCGTAAGACATGGCAATCATGCCCAAGTCTTTCTTAGGCGTTCCTTTGCCCTGAGCGGCAAATTTCGCCACGGCGGCGCGCGGCGTGGATTTGGAGGATTGGCCGCCGGTGTTTGAGTACACTTCAGTATCCAGCACCAGAATTTTTACGTTCCGGCCTGAAGCCAGCACGTGATCCAAACCGCCGTAACCGATATCGTAAGCCCAGCCATCTCCGCCGATGATCCATACGCTCTTGCGCACCAACACATCCGCCAGGCTTAGCAGATCGCGCGCCCGCGGATCGTTGATGGTTTGCAGGCGTTGTTTGAGCAGCGTGACGCGCTCACGCTGTTGACGGATGCCGGTTTCGCTGGATTGGTCTGCGTTGAGCAGATCGCTCACCAGATCTTCGCCCACCTGGGCGCTGAATTGCGGCAGCAATTCGCGCGCATATTCGATTTGTTTGTCCAGGGTCAGACGCATGCCCAGACCAAACTCGGCGTTGTCTTCGAATAGAGAGTTCGACCAGGCTGGGCCGCGGCCCTCTTTGTTAAACGACCAGGGGGTGGTAGGTAGATTCCCACCGTAAATAGAGGAGCAACCGGTGGCATTGGCGACCACCATACGGTCGCCGAAAAGCTGCGTGAGCAGCTTGATATACGGGGTCTCGCCGCAGCCTGCGCAGGCGCCAGAGAACTCAAACAGAGGCTGCAATAGCTGCGAATTTTTGACCGATTTGACGCTAAATTGCGTGCGGTCGGCTTCCGGCAGGGTCAAGAAATACTGCCAATTGATGTTCTCGCGCTCACGGATGGGCGGTTGTGGCGCCATGTTGATGGCCTTACGGCCAACCTGACTTTTGTCTTTCGCCGGGCAAACTTCCACACACAAGCCGCAACCGGTGCAGTCTTCAGGTGAGACCACCAGTGAATATTTCATGCCGGGGAATTCTTTCCAACGCGCGTCGGCGGATAGCCAGCTTGCGGGGGCGTTTTCTAAATATGCCGGCTCGTAAACTTTTTCGCGGATGACCGCATGAGGACAGACAAATGAACACTTACCGCATTGAATGCACAAATCCGGCTCCCAAACCGGGATCTCCAAAGTGATGTTGCGTTTTTCCCATTGAGTGGTGCCGGTGGGGAAAGTGCCATCCGCCGGAAAGGCGCTCACAGGCAGGGAGTCGCCCTCGCCGGCGATGATCTTCCCCAGAACATTGCGCACAAATTCGGGAGCATTTTCAGGTACGGGTTGGCGGCGGGTAAGTTTGCTGGTGATTTGATCTGGCACCTTGACCTCGAATAGGTTTTCCAGGGTGCGATCAACCGCTTCAAAGTTGCGCTGAACAACCGCCTCGCCGCGCTTGCCATAGGTCTTTTCAATGGCCTTTTTGATCTCTTTGATCGCCTGTTCGCGGGGCAGAACGCCGCTGATGGCAAAGAAGCAGGTCTGCATGATGGTGTTAATGCGTCCGCCCATGCCGGTCTTTTGGGCGACCTCGTTGGCGTCAATCACGTAAAAGCGTAGCTTTTTCTCAATGATGCCTTTCTGCGTCTCGATAGGTAGATGATCCCAGACCTCATCCGGGCCATAGATGCTGTTCAGCAGGAAAACCCCGCCAGGCATGGCGTATTTCAGTACATCGAAACGCTCCAAGAAGGAGAACTGGTGGCAGGCGACAAACTGCGCCTGGGTGATCAGGTAGGGCGCTCGGATGGGTTTGGGCCCGAAACGCAGATGGGAGAGTGTGACCTGCCCCGACTTTTTGGAGTCGTACACAAAGTACCCTTGCGCCCAGTTATCGGTCTCCTCGCCGATGATCTTGATCGAGTTTTTATTAGCGCCTACTGTGCCATCTGACCCCAGACCCCAAAAGATGCAGCGCACCGTTTCCGGCGCTTCGATGTCAAAAGCGGGATCGTAATCCAGGCTGGTATTGGACACGTCATCGTATATGCCGACCGTGAAATGATTCTTGGGCTGCGCTTTTGCAGCCTCATCGAAGACGGCTTTCACCATGGCCGGGGTAAATTCTTTGGAGGACAAGCCGTAGCGCCCACCAATGACGCGTGGCTTGATGCCGTTCCCCTCTGCGATGGCCGTGACGACATCCTGGTAGAGCGGTTCTCCGGCGGCCCCGGGTTCTTTCGTGCGGTCGAGCACTGCGATTGTGCGGACTGTTTCAGGAAGCACCTGTAAGAAATGCTTGACCGAGAATGGGCGATATAAGTGAACTTTGACCACGCCGACTTTTTCGCCCTTCTCCATCAGATACTTGGCAGTTTCGCCTGCCGTCTCTGCGCCGGAACCCATCGCGATGATAACGCGCTCGGCGTCGGGAGCGCCAATGTAATCGAACAGGCGGTATTGCCGGCCAACCAGGGCAGCGAATTTGTCCATATATTTTTGGACAATCTCCGGACAGGCTTGATAATAGGGATTGACCGTCTCGCGCGCCTGGAAATAAACATCCGGGTTTTGCGCGGTGCCGCGCAGCACTGGCCGATCCGGGGAGAGTCCGCGCGCCCGATGCGCCTGCACCAAGTGGTCGTCAATCATCGCTCGCAAATCGTCTTCAACGAGTTGCTCGATTTTGTTCACTTCATGCGAGGTGCGGAAGCCGTCAAAGAAGTGCAAGAAGGGCACGCGCGCTTCGAGAGTGGAGGCATGGGCGATGAGCGCCATATCTTGCGCCTCCTGGACAGAGCTGGAAGCCAGAAGCGCAAAACCGGTGGAACGCGTGGCCATCACGTCTGAATGATCCCCAAAAATGGACAGGGCTTGCGCAGCCAACGAACGCGCCGAGACATGGAATACTGTGGAGGTCAGCTCACCGGCAATTTTGTACATGTTAGGGATCATCAACAACAGACCCTGTGAGGCGGTGAAGGTGGTGGCAAGCGAACCGGTTTGAAGCGCTCCGTGGACTGCGCCAGCCGCGCCGCCCTCGGATTGCATTTCTATCACCATCGGCACAGTGCCCCAAATATTGGTGCGCCGTTGGGCAGACCATTCATCTGCAAATTCACCCATGGGAGATGAAGGGGTAATAGGATAGATCGCAATAACTTCGCTCAGTTTATGGGCAACGTAGGCAGTCGCCTCGTTGCCATCTAACGTAACCAAAGGTCTTTTCATGTTTTACTCCGTCTTTTATTTGAAAGAGCTGTTTCTCTGGCGTAGTATTGACGACAATAAATCATTGCCGCAAGTGTTTCAATTGTTAAGTGTAGTGCGTTCCAGTAGATTCAGAAAGTGATTTATGGTATAAAAAATACCTGCGAACTGTCATATTTAGGATAGTAAAGGTTTTCTTTGAAGAGGGGCGCAAAAAACAACTTCGACAGCTTCGTAAAAATCTTACTGATTTTTTTGACAAAGATTCCAATTTAATTGGATTTGTGCTATACTTTAAAAAATATGGATGAAGACCAGCATATCTGGCGGGTTTGGGCAAACTTCTTGCAACGATGGGGGGTAGATCAATGGGCGGCTTCGCTTTTGGAAAGCGCTGAGCCTGTGTCCCTGTTGGGAGCGCAGATGGTTTATATGGTTCAGCCTTACCTCAGATACGCCATGCCCGATGCGCAGCTTGATGCGCTATCCAGATTGCTGGAAGAGCCGCAAAGGTTGCGGGCGTTTATAACTTTGTTGCGGGAGGCGCCATCGCAGTGAATTGGCTCGGCCTGGTTTTTATATTTTTGTTCGCTGTTTTGCTCCTCGGATTGGGGGCAGCCAGCCGCCGCGCGAAGCGTGAGTTGCGTGAAATACCAGCTTTCACTCGCCTGGCAGGCGGAATCGGGGCGGCTGTGGAGTCGGGGCGACGTCTCCATCTTTCCCTGGGACACGGCGGGATGCTGGGACAACCCGGCGCATCAACTTTGATGGGGCTTACTATTCTTCAAAGAATTGCCAGAACCGCTTCGATCAGTGATGTACCTCCGATAGCCACCAGCGGCGAATCTGTCCAGGCGATTTTATCCCAGGATGTGTTTCAAGCGGTGTATCAGGCCATCGGCGCGGAAACGCAATTCGACCCTCATAGCGGACAACTCACCGGTTTATCTCCATTTTCTTACGCCGCCGGCGCGCTGCCGGTCGTGTATGATCAGCAAGTTTCGGTCAATGTGCTGACCGGCTCGTTTGGCAGCGAGGCGGCGCTGATCGCCGACGCGGCGGAACGCACAGGTAGTATGACCCTGGCAGGCAGCGAGAATTTGACCGCCCAGGCGGTGTTTTACGCTTGCACCGAGGAACCTTTAATCGGCGAAGAGCTTTACGCTGCCGGCGCTTACCTGCAAGCGGGCGCCATGCACAGTGCCAGCCTGATGACCCAGGATATTTTTCGCTGGCTATTGATTGTTGCGATCCTGGCAGGGGCTGCTGCCAGGCTGGTAGGTGTGTGGTGAAGACGAACCTGCGCGTCCCCTTTTTAGCTGCAATTTCAATGCTCAGCGGGCTGGTCGTTTTAGTGGGTTATTTTGTTACGCTGCCAGGGTTAAGCGATTTGCGCGGTTTGTTCCTGGATTGGGCGGTCATATTAACCGCAGTAGCAGCGATTGTTGGCGTTGCCAACCTGGCAAAAGTGCACTGGCGCAAAGTGCGAACGGGACAGCCTGGGGCTGTGTTCAGCCTGACCACGCTGACATCTTTGGTTTTGACCATTCTAGTTGTGATCTTTTTGGGCGGCGCAACCTCTGCCTGGTCTTTGTGGCTGTTTAATTACGCATTAGTTCCCGTCGAAGCCAGTCTTCTGGCTGTACTGTCGGTGACTTTGATCTATGCTTTTGCGCGTATGATCAACCGTCGTCTTACAATTTTCAATCTAATTTTCGCGGGAACCGCGCTTTTTATATTGATCACTGCTTTTGCATGGTCTGGATTTGATGTGTTTGGCTTACGTGACATACGTTCTTGGGTCATGCAGGTCTGGGCGGCGGCTGGCGCTCGTGGCATTTTATTAGGAGTTGCTCTGGGCGCAATTGCTACAGGTCTGCGTGTGTTGATTGGCTCGGATCGCCCTTATAGCGGGTAACTCATGGCAGAAGTTCGCTGTCCAATGTGTGGGAAAGCTAATCCTGAAGAACTGGATGTCTGCCAGTATTGCCAGGCGCGTCTCAAGCCGATCTGGGAATCCGCACCTCTGGAATCTGCCTCCGACAACGATCTGCCCGAGTGGTTGCGGAGTTTGCGCAGCGAGCCGGAGGCGGAGAAAGGCAAAGAAGAGGCGCTGCCGGATTGGTTAAGCGGCTTAAGAGATATTTCGGATGTTGAAGCGCCCTTAGAAGCCGATCAGCCCCCTGGAACGGCGGATGAATTTCCACAGGATCAGCCAGACGTTTCTTCGCAATGGTTCGGAAGTACCTTTGCTCCAGACGAGGAGCCTGCCGAGGCTGGATTGGGCGGTCAGCTCGAGGGGGATTTATCTGAAGAAAGTATTTCGTGGTTGTCGCGCATCCAGGAAACAGACGCCAGGTCGGGCGAGCCAGCGCCTGGCAGCGATGAAGCAGGTGAAGAGGCGTCTCAATTATCGCCTCCATCATTCGAGAATGAAATACCGGAATGGCTGAAGCCGGATGCTCTGGCAGAGCAACCGCCCGAACAAACCGATTCTGCGCCTCAAGCGCAGACGCCGGAGTGGGGAGCATCTGAAGAACAAGCGCTACCGGAATGGCTGAAAGATGAAATGCTGCAAGAACCAGCCGAGCAGCACGCTTCTCCAAGCCAGGAAACCCCTTCGCCGGAGTGGTTTGACGAAGATATTTCCCCTGTGCAGCAACTGGCAGATGAAACAGAGGCAAAGCAGCAGGCTGCTCAGCGCGAACTTCCCGATTGGATGACCGACGAAGAAGGCCATTTGCCCGAATGGTTGCAAAGCGGAATCTTCGTCTCTCCACTTGAACAGCCACCGCCTCCAGTGTCATCAAGCGGCGGTGAATCGCTGCCCACTCCTGCCGAGCCTGAGGAAAGCGAACTTCCAGCAGCCGACGCCAAGCTGCCTTTCAAGATGGAAGAAGGTGAACCTTCGCCGCTGGAATGGTTGGCATCGCTTGAGACGGAATCTGAGGGGTCAAAATCGGCCAAAGATTTACAAATCCCGCCGGAGATCCCCGAAGATGAGTTGAGCTGGTTGAGCGAGCTGGAGACCGCCTATTCGGATTTGCTTCCAGAAGTGGATATTGCCAGCGAGGGCGCTGGCGGTCTGTCTGAGGGGTTCGAATCCGAAGGGTTATCTCCCCCTCCAGTAGAGGGTCTTCCATCCTGGTTATCTGAAACTGAGCCGGAGGGCGAAGAAGCGCCAGCGCTGGCAGATGAAGAAGAAAGTTTACAGCCCGCTGAATTGCCCAGTTGGTTGCAAGCCATGCGCCCTCTAGGCGTTCCGGATGAGCCATCAGGCGACGCTGGCGCTGCCGAAACAGAGCAAGTTGAGGGAGCTGGACCTCTGGCGGGGTTGCGCGGTGTACTGCCTGCCGAACCAGATGTTTCTCAAGGGACGAAACCGTCCGCCTTCCCAATTCGCCTACAAGTCACCGCTGCGCAAGAAGAGCAGGCGAATCTGTTGCGCCGTTTGATCGAAGCTGAAGCTCAACCGCGCCCTCTGCCGCAGGCTCCTGTTCTACCGGCGCAGTTTGTGCTTCGCCTGGTGATGGCGGTGTTGTTGATCTTGTCAGTATTAATAGGAGTCGTCTCAGGATTGCCTGAGTTTGCTCGGCCAGCGCCAGGCAGCGAAATCCTGGCTGTGCGCCAGATGATTGAACATTTGGCTCCACAGTCGCCGGTTTTGTTCGCGGTTGATTATGAACCGAGTTACAGCGGCGAGATGGACGCCGTTTCTGGTGCAGTATTAGGGCATTTATTGAGGCGTAATGTTTATCCGGTTATGATTTCCACAGTTCCCACGGGTCCTATCCAGGCTGAGCGCCTGCTAAACATGGCGGGAAAAGCCGCGGGTCAGAGCCTGGCGCCAACCGAACAGTACGCCAATTTAGGGTATCTGGCTGGCGGGGCGGCTGCGTTGGCTGCTTTTGCCGAAACGCCGCGGGCATACTTCGCGTTGGATATTCAGGGCGGGCAGTTGTGGAATAGGCCGCAGTTGCAGAATGTTGGTTCGGTAGGCGAGTTTGCGATGGTGGTTGTCGCAGTGGAAAACCCCGACCGCGCTCGATTCTGGGTTGAACAGCTTTCTCCGAGGCTGAAGGGAACCCCCTTGGTCATGATCGTCAGCGCCCAGGCTGAGCCCTTGATTCGACCCTATTATGACGCTGCCCCAGCCCAGGTGCAGGGTCTGGTGAGCGGTTTACCTGGGGCGACAGCCTATGAAGCTGCTACGGTTCAGAACGGCGCAGCGAGTCTTTATTGGACGCCTTTCAACATTGGTTTGTTGGTTGCAGTTTTATTGATGTTCCTGGGCGGCGTGATGAATTTGATCGCCGGACGAATTGTCCGCCAAAAGCAGCGTCAGGAGACGAAGAGCAAATGACAGACCTGGCGAACCTCAGCAGCGTGATCGGGATGTTTGTGGGCTTTGTTTTTACATTGCTTATCTTCAGTTATTTGCTTGGAGATAACGCCCTGTTTCGTTTTGCAACACATGTATTTATCGGCGTTTCTGCCGGGTATGTTGTCTCGATGGCATTCTTGAACGTGATTTGGCCGCGCTTGCTCTCACCGGTGTTGTCTGGCTTACCCGAAGAACGTTTGTTGGCGGCGATCCCTCTTCTGCTTAGCGGTCTGCTTCTGGCAAAGGCTACATCCCGGTTGAATAAGTTTGGCTCGCCTGTCATGGCATTTCTGGCCGGCGTGGGCGCAGCGGTGGTGGTCGGCGGGGCGGTGACGGGCACTCTATTCCCCCAGGCGGCTGCTACGATCAATCTTTTTGACATGCAGGCCATGCAAACCAGCGGTAAGCCATTGGGCGCGGGGCTATTCAATGGGACAATCATGCTGGTTGGCGCATTGGTTTCGCTGACGTATTTTCATTTTCATGTGCGCACGCCCAAACCATTGTGGTTGCAAGCGGTTTCGTGGGCAGGGCAGGCGATGATTGCCATTGCTCTGGGGGCGGTCTTTGCAGGCGTGTATATGGCTGCGTTAGCAGCCCTGGTCGAGCGTTTGGGCGCGCTCGTTGAGTTTATCCGATGGTTTATCAATCCGGCGACATAGTATGACTTCACGCGTTGACGCAGAATCGCTTCTGGCAGTGGATGTCGGGTCCGTGACGACCCGCGCTGTTTTATTTGATGTGGTGGAAGGGCGCTATCGGTTTATTGCCAATGGCAGCGCCCCAACAACGGTTGGAGCGCCGTATCACGATATTAGCGAAGGCGTGCGTTTGGCGTTGGATCAATTGCAGGCAATCACTGGCCGCATATTGATTGGCAGCGATCAGCAATTAATCATGCCCGCCATGCCAGATGGGTCGGGTGTGGATAGCTTCGCGGCGACGATCTCAGCGGGCGAGCCAGTCAAAGTGATTGCCATTGGGTTGCTGGAGTCGATTTCTATGGAAAGCGCCCGCCGGTTGGCGTTAACCACCTATAGCAAGGTCGTGGAGGTTTTCAATCTGAACGATCGGCGGCGGACAGATACGCGCCTGAACGCGGTTGTTCGTTTGCGACCGGATTTGATCGTGGCAGCCGGCGGTACAGAGAATGGGGCGTCCCAATCGGTCGTGCGCCTGTTGGAAGCGGTGGGCTTAGCTGGCTATTTGCGCCCCCACAACCAGCGCCTTGAAGTGTTGTATGTTGGCAATCAGGCGATTCATGATGAGCTTCAGAACACTTTTCGCGACCTGGTAAATTTACATTTCGCACCCAATGTTCGCCCGGATTTAGACGTTGAGCAACTGGATCCGGCTCACGTCGCGCTTGCCAGGCTCGCTGGAGAGATACGCTCGCGGCAGATGCCGGGCGTGGCGGAACTCAATCTCTGGGCAAACGGCGGATTGATTCCAAGCGCTACGGCGTTTGGGCGGGTGATCCGATTTCTTGGAAAAGAACTTGCCACATCGAAAGGGGTGCTTGGGGTTGATGTTGGCGCTTCTGCCACCACCCTGGCGTTGGGAAAGAACGGCGATCTGTCTTTGAGGGTATTCACCCAATTTGGTCTTGGGCGCTCGTTGGCAGAGATGTTGCACCATGTTCAATTGCGCGACATTCAACGCTGGTTGGCTATTGAGGTATCGGAAGATCAGTTGACGAACTATCTCTATAACAAGGCTTTGTATCCGGCGTCGTTGCCTGTTACCGATGAGGAAATGGCGATTGAGCAAGCGCTTGCGCGCCAGATATTATCGGGTGCGGCGAGCCGGTTTCTTGCTGAAGAAGCAGCATACGGCGCTATAAAAGATGGTTTGTTACAGCCGTTCGAGGCCATTGTAGCCACAGGTAGCGTGTTCACTCGTGCGCCTAATCTGGCTCAGGCGACGCTCATGCTGTTGGATGGTCTGCAACCGACCGGGGTGACCACATTGGTACTCGACCTGAATCAAATCATGCCAGCTTTGGGCGCGGCTGCGGCGATCAATCCATTATTGGTAGTTCAGGTGTTGGAATCGAGCTCTTTCCTGCATTTAGGAACCATCATCGCGCCGGCGAGTCGCGCTCGAATGGGGCTGCCCGTCTTGCGGTTGAAGATGACCTATGAAAGTGGTCATGAAACCCATGTGGAGGTAAAACAAGGCGCGTTAGAGGTTCTGCCGTTGCCCGTGGGTCAGACGGCCCGACTCCATTTACAACCGCTGCATCGCGCCGATGTGGGTATGGGAGCGCCAGGCCGTGGCGGCGGCCTTAAGGTGATGGGAGGGGCATTAGGCGTGATTATTGATGCGCGTGGCAGGCCGTTTGTTCCGCCAGCGGATCGCAATCGTCGGCAGGAGCTGTTCCGCAAGTGGCAGTGGACGCTGGGAGGCCAGTGATATGTACACGCCCGTCAAGCACATTTTGCCGATGACCATAATCCGCCGCGAGAGGGTGTTGCCGTCGCCTGGGAAAGTGGTGGTGCGCGCCGGGCAAAAAGTCAACGTTGCGGATGTCATCGCAGAAACCAATTTATATCCAGAGTATCTGCTGATAGATGTTGCACGCGCTTTGCGCATCTCTGCTGAAAGAGCGGATCGGATCATTCAATGTCAGGTCGGCGACCAAATTGCCCAGGCGGATATTATCGCCGGCCCGATTGGCCTGACGCGCCGGCTGATCCGCTCGCCCCGCGAAGGGCGAGTAGTTTTGGTGGGCAGTGGGCAGGTCCTGTTAGAGATCGCAGGCAAACCTTATCAATTGAAAGCGGGGCTGCCAGGTGAAGTGGTAGATTTAATCCCCGATCGGGGTGCAATTATCGAAACCGGCGGCGCGTTGGTTCAGGGCGTTTGGGGAAATGGAAAGATAGAGTTTGGCGCCATCCGGGTGTTGGCTCAGTCGCCAGAGTTTGAGGTTAAGCCAGCAGATTTGGATGTCAGCTTGCGAGGTTCCATTGTGCTTGCTGGATATTGTAATGAGGAAGAGGTCTTGAAAAATGCCGAGGAATTGCCTCTGCGAGGTTTAATCTTCTCCGGTATGGCGGCGCGCTGCATACCGCTGGCTGTAAAGCTCTCTATTCCGGTGATCGTCCTGGAAGGGTTTGGCAAATATGCTTATAACCCGGCGGCTTATAAACTGCTGGCAACCAATGAACAACGTCCGGCGGCGATCAACGCTGAAATGAGTTCTTCCTTCTCCACGGCGCGCCCAGAGGTGATTATCCCTCTGGCAGTTCCCAGTGGGGTTGGTCAGCCGGTTGAAATTGCGCCGCTGGCGGCGAATCAGACGGCTCGTCTGTTGCGTTCTCCGTATAGCGGCGAAACAGGCGTGATTGTCGCCCATAAAGGCAGAGTGACATTTCAAAATGGATTGCGCGCAGAGGCGGTTGAAGTGCGGCTGGAAAATGGACAAAATGTGGTCGTACCCGTTGCCAACCTTGAGTTAATCGCATGAAGTTGAGAACACTGAGGAGGAGCTTCCATGGCTTTCGATAATTTGAATCTGGATGATAATCTGCCAGACGACGAGAGTCCCTCGCCGGAGGAATCGAGCAATCGAACATTCTTGATCATCGCCGCCGCTTTAGGAGGAATCGCCTTATTGGCTCTGGCCTGCATTGCTGTTTACGCCCTGGTGTTATTGCCGCGCACGCGTGAGGCGCAGTTGAGCCGGCGCATGACGCTGGAGGCGCAAGAAACGGAAGTGGCCGCGATTATTGCGGCGACCTCTACAGCCAGCGAGATGACGGCGATTGCCGCTGCTTATACCGCCACTCCCACCGAGACGCCTGTTCCGCCCACTGCAACCGCCACCTCCAGCCCGACGCCGGTTGTGGCGGCGGCAACTGGCGATGCTGGCGCGCCGACGGCCACGCTGGGGTCGGATATGGCTACTGCAACCGCCCTCCATGCCACGCTGGAAGCCAACGCCACATTATATGTCAGCACATTGACGGCGCGTCCGCTGCAGCCGACCGAAATTCCAAAGACCGGCTTTGCGGATGAGGTGGGGTTACCAGCCATGCTGGGGATGGCGGTGTTACTAATCGTGATCATTATCCTGGCCCGCAGATTGCGCACCGCATAACTGGAGCGGCATGGTTATTACGAAACCGGGAGTGTAGCTTTAGCGTGGAACACGCTCAGGTGATCTCGGTGCTGCGAGAGATGCACCTGTTCAAAGAGCTGGATGACGCTCAATTGAACAGGGCATCTCGCTTATTTGACGAAGTTCGCTTTGAAGCCGGTCAAACGATTTTTATGGCCGGGGGCAAAGCAGACGGCTTTTATATTATCCTGGAAGGCGAGGTCGCCTTAACGCATCGCATCAATGATCAGGACGCTCAGATTGACGTACTGGTAAGCGGGGATTTTCTGGGCGAAGAAGCTCTGTTGCTGAACAGACCTCATCCAACGACAGCAAGAACCGTCGGACCAACAACCCTGCTCAAAGCAGATCCACGGAAATTTCACGAGTTGATCGTAGCCTTCCCCCAAATTCAGGATGACCTGTACAGAATCATCCAAAGCCGCCATTTCATTCACACGCATCGCTTCGATTGGCTGAACGAAGATGAGGTGGTCTATCAGGTGCGGCGAAAACATATCGCTTATCTATTGGTCACCTTATTAGCGCCAGCGTCGGTTTGCCTCATCGCGCTGATGGTGGCTTTGGTTGGGGTGGCAGTGATTCCCCCCGTGTTGGCGCAGACTGCATTATTGGTTCTGGCAGGCGCGTTTTTCCTGGCAGGCATATTATGGGGCACGTGGAATGTGTTCGACTGGAGCAACGATTATTATATCGTCACCAACCAGCGCGTTGTGTGGATTGAGCAGATCATTGGGTTGTATGAAAGCCGCTCTGAAGCGCCATTGAACATGATTCAGGCGGTGAATCAAAACACCACTTTCCTGGGGCGTTTGCTGGGCTATGGCGATGTAATTGTAACCACGTACACCAGTAAAGTCCCGCTGCGTCATGTGGGTGAACCCTATCAAATGGTCGCGCTAATCGAAGAATATTGGCATCGGGCAGTGCGGAGTTATCAGAGAGCCGATCAGGAAGAGCTGGTGCGTTCTGTGATGCGTATCCTCGGCAAAGAAGAGCCAGCGCCGGTTTCTCCTCCAAAGCCTGCTCGGCAGGAAAAATCCGAAGGGTATCAGGAACCCAGCTTTTGGGAGACCTATTTTAGCAATATTTTCCAAATGAGATTTGAGGAAGGCAATACGATCACTTATCGCAAGCATTGGTTGATCTTGATACGCAAGTCCTGGAAACCGTTGACTACAATGACGCTGATCGTAACCGCCCTTGTGATTTACAGCGTGGTTTATTATTCAAAAGACCTGAAATTCTTATCGCCAACCGGGCTGATTGCAATAGGGATGATGTTCATTGTTCTGGTGATCTTCCCGTGGTGGTTGTATAATTACGCTGACTGGCGGAATGACATCTACCAGTTGACCGAGAAGAACATTTTCGATATCGAACGCAAACCGTTCGGCACAGAAATCCGCAAGTCTGGCTCTCTGGATCGAATTTTGAGTCTGGAGCATGAGCGGCCGGGTTTTCTGGGTTATCTGTTCAACGTCGGGAATGTGGTAATCAATTTTGGAGACGCCAAGTTCACTTTCCAGGGCGTCTATGAACCCGCCCGTATTCAGCAGGAGATATTTTCGCGGGTGCAACAATTGCGCGTTCAACAGCAGAAGATGGAATCAGCTCGCGAACGGCAGCAGATGTTGAGACTGCTTGAGATTTACCATCAGAATGCGAACAGCGCTTCGAATGAAAAGCCCGCCGGTTGAAATATCGTTGTTATAGAGGTGTATTGGTATGGCGCTTAGAGAAATTGTCACTGTTCCAGAGCCGGTGCTGCGCCGTAAAGCGCGCAAGGTGACCGATTTTGGTAATGAGCTTCAAACGTTGATTGATGATATGGTGGAAACAATGCGCGCCGCGCCCGGCGTTGGGCTGGCTGCGCCGCAGGTGAACGTGCCTCTGCGGGTCATTGTGGTGGAGTTTGGCGATGAAGAGGACGAAAACGTACCGCCCAAACTTTATACCCTGGTTAACCCGGAAATCGTGCGTTCCAGCAATGAAATGGTGGTGGGCACCGAAGGTTGTTTATCTATCCCCGGTTTTATCGGCGATGTGGATCGCATGAAGAGCGTTACCGTTAAGGGCCAAAATCGTCGAGGTCAGCCGGTGCGCATCAAAGCCGAGGGCTGGCTGGCGCGCATCTTTCAGCATGAAATTGATCACCTGGACGGGATACTCTTCACCGACCGCGCCTTGCGGGTGTGGAAGCCTCAAGAGGGCGAGGTAGTGCCGCAAGATTAAGCCCTTCGGAGCAGCGCCTCTTTACAGCAGCTCCGCTGATATTGTATTGAATGCATCTGACGCGTTTGTCTTTAACGAATTTTCGAAACTTTGCCCGCCTGGACATAGATGTGCCTGGCGGGCCGGTTCTGTTGGTGGGGAATAACGCTCAGGGGAAAACCAGCCTGCTGGAAGCGATTTATTTCCTGGCGACCTTTACTTCATTTCATGCTTCGAGCGACCGTCAGTTGATTAACTTTTTGGCTGAGCGCGAGCCATTGGCGGTGGCGCGAATCGTTGCTGAATTTCGCTATACGCCAGACAGCCCGAAAATTCCATCTGCCCTGCCCGGCATGCATCGCCTGGAGGTGCGCATCATCCGAGATAATCTCAATGGTGCGCCTCGCTTACGCAAGGAGATCCTCGTGGATGGTGTGACGCGAAAGGTTAATGAGGCGATTGGGGTGTTCAATGCTGTCCTTTTCTTGCCTCAAATGTTAGATGTGGTAGAAGGCGCGCCTGAAGAACGCCGGCGATATCTGAACCTGGCTCTTAGCCAGGTCTGGCCGCGTTACGCGGGTCACTTGACGGATTATCAACGCGCTCTCAGCCAGCGAAATGCTTTGCTTAAGTTGCTCAATGAACGCGGCGGCGACCCCGATCAGTTGGATTATTGGGATGAGCAGGTGGCTTCTCTGGGTGCGCAGATCATTTTTGCCCGCATCCATGCGGTGCAAGAGTTGGAGCGTCTGGCGCGGCCCTATTATCAGCAGCTAACCCGCGGGCAGGAAGTCTTGCGGCTTGACTATCGTCCTTCTTACGACCCGTTCCCCACTTCTCCTTTGCAGTTTGAACTACCTATGCTTTCGCCCATTGATCGTTCCAAGATCCCGGTAGAAAATATTTGTCAGGGCTTTTTGGAATTATTGGGTAAACAGCGCAAAGACGAAATTAGCCGTGGCCTCACCACGATCGGGCCGCACCGCGACGAGCTTCGTTTTATCAGCAATGGCATTGATTTGGGCGATTATGGCTCGCGCGGACAGGGCAGAACTGCGGTGCTGGCGCTCAAGCTTTCGGAAGTGGCCTGGATGAAAGAAAAGACCGGCCAATGGCCGGTGCTGTTGTTAGACGAAGTGCTGGCGGAATTGGACCCTGCTCGCCGAGCCGACTTGCTTATACGGTTGGCGGAAAGCGAACAATCGCTGTTGACCACCACCGATTTAGATCTTTTCACTTCAGAGTTTGTCAACAAATCGAAGGTCTGGCAGATCCAGGCTGGTCAGGTAATAAATTCCAGGTAAGCCCTGGCATCCCCTGTTCATCAAAGTATTGACCAATCATCAATGGTCAATATGAACGCCAGCCGGCAGCAGCGGGCGTTTGGTAGGTATTCCAACTTTGCGCGGAAAGTCTGGCGGCGTGGCGGCGACCTTGTCAATGACTACCAGGTAACGTTCTTCAACCACTGTAGGCAGCGTCAAAGGGATGAGTTTGCGCAAGTGGCCGCCCAACAAGCGTGTGGCGTATTCTGAATCATGAGCTTCCGCCGGGGCGCTCTCGCCTTTCAACGCGATCATGGCGCCGCCAACTTTGACCAACGGCAGCAAATATTCCACCAAAACCGGCAAGACTGCCACGGCGCGGGCAAGCGCCCAGTCATACTGTTGGCGGTGTTCTGGCATACGCCCTACGCTTTCGGCGCGCTCCTGAAGCACTTGCACGCCCTCTAACCTCAGGGTCTTGACGATATGACGACAGAATTCCGCCTTTTTACCAACCGACTCGATCAGCGTGAGCTGCAATGCCGGGTTCACAATCTTTAGGGGAATGCCTGGAAAACCGGCTCCGCTGCCCACGTCAACGACACGCTCTACAGCAGAGTTGCGCATCACCAGCAGGCAGGTGAGCGAATCAAGGAAATGCTTGATGCGGATCTGCTGCGGCTCGCGGATGGCTGTGAGATTAATCCGCGCATTCCAGGCTAATAACTCTTGTTCGTAAATCTCCAGAGCGTTTAATTGGGCCGGGGTGAGCTGAATTCCTAGAAGGTTGCGTGCGTGCTGCGCCAGTTCTTTCATACACTGGATTATACATGTAGAGACGCCGTCGGGGAACGTCTCTACATGTCCTTCATCCTTATTTCTCGACCGTCGTTAAAGGAGGCGGGGCGGACTTTTTGCTGGCGCGCCGCCGCAGCCAGGCGCGGATCAACAGCGCTGGCGGCAGGATGAAAACGATGAATAACACCAGCAGCACGGGCAGCACGTAGATCACAATCCAGATGGCGGCGTTGACAACGCCCTGCATGGTGCGCACCAGCGCCTCAACCGCCTCTTTGACTACACCCTGCGGCTGCCAACCGCCGATCTGTAATGGTTGAACGGCGGCGTCCGCGATCAGCTCGGTCGAGATCGCTGAAAGTGCTGCAGATTGCTCATAGTATTGAATCTGTCCCTTGATTACCTCAATTTGCTCGCGGATCTGCACCAATTGGTTATACACAGCCAGTACATCTTCGGTGCGCCGTGCGTCCTTCATGATTTCGGTTAATTCAGTCTCTGCCGCCTCCAGGTTCTTCAAGCGTGATTGCAAATCGGTGTATTCGCTGGTCACATCCTGACTGTTGATGGTCTCATTCAGCGCATCCTGTTTACTTTCCAACTTGATGCGTCGCATTGCCTCGTCCATGCGTTCGGCTGGCACCCGAATAGTGATCGAAGCGCGCGGCACTTCGACGCCATTGCCGATGGTTTGCTTATATAGATTGGCCGATACGACGAAGCCGCCCATCTCTTCCGCCATGGCGCTGATGTTTTCCATAGATTTCGATGGATCTGGAACGACGATCGTCAGGCTGCCATTCTTAATAACGATGCGCTCAACCGTTTGAGCTGCATCGCTGACTCCGGCGACAGGCGCAGACGGCATTTCCATTTCTTTGGATACTGCAACAGTCTCCAGCACAACGCTTTCCATGGGGGCGATTTGCCGGTTTTCACCTGGCGCGGCGGCCTGGGCGCAGGCTGCCAGAATAAGACTGGCGCTAACGAGGACGGTAACCATCTTCAAAATCATGTGTTTGCTTGGGGCGGCCATCTTTTCTCCTCCGTACTTTCATACATTTTATCGGATTTCTGCACACAAGACGAAAAGCCGGAGCGGTTTGTTCCAAGCAGTCTTCCTGATCCCCCGTAATGGATGTTGATCATCTTTTTGCCGCGTTGATTTACCAACCGGCAGCCAGGCGTTGGATGTGGCGCTCTGGTAATCCAGCCTGGATCATCCTTTCTTGAACGGAAAGGACATCATAAACCACGCGCCGATAATCCCATAAATTTTCTTCTGTGTCGTAAAGCGCAAAGGCGGCTCGCGGGTCGCGGTCACGCGGCTGACCGACCGAGCCGGGGTTGACAATGGCGTGTTCAGGCAGCGTGATGACTTGATTGGGTTCCGGTATGCTTAAACGCGCCAGATGATTGCTATTCAGCAGAGAGTAGATCACTGGAAGGTGAGTGTGGCCAACGATGCAAATGGGCGTTTCAAAATATTCGAAATTGAGCGTTGCGGTGCGGGTATCGAGTAGATATTCCCAGACGGGATGGCGCGGGCTGCCGTGCGCTAACGTAACCCGTTCAAGTTGAATCTTTTCCGGCAATCCCTGTAAAAAAGAGCGGCTGCTTTGGTTCAATGATTTTTGCGTCCAGCGGATCGCCGATCTGGCCTCCGGGTTGAAGGTGTCTGCGTCAATTTGATCTAACGCCGCAGCATCGTGGTTGCCGATGATGCAGAGCAGATTGGGCAGTTCGCGTACGCGGGCGATGCACTCATTGGGATCTGGTCCGTAACCGACCAAATCCCCCAGACACCAAACCGCGTCAAAGGAGCCTGCGGCTTCTAAAACAGCATCTAAAGCAGTCAGATTGGCGTGAATGTCGGAGATGACGAGGGCGCGCATGATGTTCGCAATTTCGCAGAATAGTGGAATGGGTTAGAGGGCTATTATACTATTGGTTGCAGACTTCCCAAACCTGGTATATGCTCAGATCGTGGGTTTCGCCGTCGGAATAGAAAGTCTGACGAATTTGAAAGCCGCTGCGTTCAGCCAGTGATGCCAGCTCGGTGGGCGTAAAGTGATGCACATAGCGCAAACCGCGGCCGCCCCGCCGCCAATCCAACAAATAGTCGCCCTCCTCGACCTGATCGGGGCTCAATCCAATCGCCTCCCAGGGTTGAATGCGAGCGCGCAGACGTGTACTTTTCAGGAACTGCCATTCTGAGTGATAAAACAATCCAGTGGAAGTCAAACAGCTTCGAATGTTGCGCAGCGTCGCCAGGCGTAGCTCTTCGCCTGGGAGATGATGCAAAACCGCGAAAGCAACCGCCAGATCAAATGGGCCGCGTGCCCGAATAAGCTCCCAGTCGTCGTACGCCAGGTCAAAGTGGAGAAGTTCAAATTTTTTGGCTGAATTCGTTGCTTCAGAAGATAGCCCGGCCGCGGCGCTATGTAACAGCCCAATGCTAAAATCCAGCCCCAGGTATGCGCTGGCGCGCCCGCTGGCGAGCAGGCTGCGCCCGATTTCGCCGTTCCCGCAGCCAATATCCAGAACACGGGATTGATCAGGCATCTCTGCCAGCAGGTGTTTTACGCCTGGTTGCAACCGTTGACGGGTGTCTGCAAAGGGTTGGGCAAAGGTCTGGTAAAATTGATGGTTGAGTTCGATGAGTCGGTTACAGGTATCTGGATTCATGCGAGCCAATCTTTACAGGTATTATAACGCTGGCATAAGCAATGATCGAGAGTATGAATAACAAAGACCGTTCCTGGATCGAATCACGGAGAGTCACTTCGGAAAAGCTGGCGCTGGCGCGCCTGGTGTTGGAAGACATTCGCCGCGGTCATCAGGTGATGGAAGCTGTTCGCCAGAGGCCATTGCCAGATGGCGGTTACATTGGGAAGAACACGCTGGTGGCAGCGTATCGCCAGCTTACCCAAAGCGGCGAATGGCCCGAAGACGCGGATTTACTGGCGCGCATCCGCCTGAAACCTGTTCGCACACTTTCCGGCGTGACCACCGTCACGGTGTTGACCAAGCCTTATCCTTGCCCGGGCAAGTGTATTTTCTGCCCAACCGATATCCGTATGCCGAAGAGTTATTTACCGGATGAACCCGGCGCTCGGCGGGCATTGGAACATGAGTTTAATCCATTTGATCAGGTCGCCTCGCGCCTGGAGGCGCTAGAAGCGGTCGGTCATCCCACGGAAAAGGTCGAATTGCTGATCTTGGGCGGCACATGGAGCGCATATCGGCGGGATTATCAAGAATGGTTTGTGCGTCGCTGCTTTGACGCGCTCAATGGCGTCGAAGCTGAAACTTTGGAACAGGCGCAACGGATCAATGAAACAGCGCGCCGCCGCAATGTAGGCCTGGTCATCGAAACCCGGCCAGATCATGTGGACCCCAAAGAATTGACCTGGCTGCGCTATCTGGGTGTAACCAAGGTGCAAATGGGCGTGCAAAGCCTGGATGACCGGATTTTGGCTCTCAATCAGCGCGGTCACACGGTTGCAGAAAGCCTGCAGGCGGTGGATCTGTTGCGCGCCGCAGGCTTCAAAATCGTGTTGCATTGGATGCCGAACCTGTATGGTGCCACGCCAGAAAGCGATCGTGAAGATTTTGTTCGGCTATGGCAAGATTTCTGCCCCGACGAAATTAAAATCTATCCCAATCAGTTGCTGGAAAACACCGATTTATATGCCTATTGGCTGCGCGGCGAATATCAGCCCTACACCACTGCGGAATTGATTGATTTGATCGCCGACGTCAAGCTGACCATCCCGCGTTATTGTCGGGTGAACCGCGTGATCCGAGACATCCCGTCCACCTACGTTGTGGAGGGGAATAAGCGCACCAGCCTGCGCCAGGATGTCCATCAAGAATTGCAACGCAGAGGCGTTTCCTGTCAGTGCATTCGCTGCCGCGAAGTGGGAGGTCAAAAGATTGATCCGGCGCGCCTGGAATTACGTAACCAGGTCTATCAAACGCGCGGGGCAGAAGAGAATTTTCTTTCCTTCAACACACAAGATGATCGGCTGGCGGCTTTCTTGCGTCTCTCTCTCCCACTGGCTGGCGCGCCACAGACGGGCATCGCCGATCTGCGGCAGGCAGCAATTATTCGCGAAGTCCACGTCTTTGGACAGTCGCTGCCGGTGGGGGCCGACCATCGTGGCGCGGCGCAGCATACTGGCCTGGGCGCGGCTCTCATTCAAAAGGCGGAGGAGATTGCTCGCAGCCGCGGCTACCGCCGCTTGGCGGTGATCTCCGCCGTCGGAACGCGGCGTTATTACCAGCGACAGGGCTTTTCCAGCGGTGAACTCTACATGGTCAAGCCCCTCTGACCCGGACGCAACTCTGCAAAAACAAAGCAATTCTATTGACTGAAGGAGACAACCGCTTGTGGATAAGTGGCTGATATTATTTTGGATGTTTATTAAAGTGAATTTGTTGACCACCTCGGGGCCGGCGTCGGTGGGTCTGCTTTATAAAGAAGCGGTTGGTTCGCTGATGACAGAGAGCGAATTCGTCGAAGCGGTAGGGTTTTCGAGCATCCTGCCGGGCAGCGATGCCTTGCAGATGGCGATGTTTGTGGGCTATGCCGCCGGCGGCATTCCAGGAGCGCTGGCGGCTTTGCTTGGCTCCATTTTGCCGCCCACTGTGATCATGCTGGCGATTGTGAGCATTTTGCAAAAGTTGCGCGGTGAAGCCTGGGTGGGGGACTTTGTGCGCGGCCTGTCACCAGCAGTGGCGGCGTTGATGATCGTGGTCGCCTGGCAGATTTTCCGCGGCGAGGCAGGCGCCAGCCTGGGTCTGCGGACGTTAGCCATTGCCGGGATCAGTCTGGCGGCATTGTTGCTGAAAGCGCCTGCGCCGCTGGTATTGTTGGGCGCCGGCCTGATGGGGGTCGTGTTATTCCGATGAGTAAGGCGCCGCTGAGCCTCTTATTATGCACCAATGGGATTAAATCCGGCCAGGCGGCGCTGGAATACGGCGTCTGGCTTGCGGAGTTGCTGGGCTGGCCGGTGGTTTTGTTGGGAGTGGTTGAACAGCCAGAGAACCGTTTTGCAGTGGATGAGCTGGTGCAATTCACCGCCCAACAGCTTGAACAGAAGAACATTGCCTGCCAAATCCACATCGAAGCTGGCGAACCGGCTCGGATTATCGCAGAGTGGGCGCATCGCGGGGAGTTTATCACCGTGTTTGGTCCGTTGGGGCGGCCCGCCTGGCGGCGTTTTGTGCAAGGGCGCTCATTTCGCCACCTGATGGCGGCGATCGAAAACCCACTCTTGTACGTGCCGCGTCTGCGCTTGCCGTTGCGGCGCATTTTACTTTGCCTGGGGGGGCTGGAGTATGGGCTTGGGGTGCAGCGTTTGAGCATCTATCTGGCGAAGAAAGCTGGCGCGCAGGTGACAGTGTTGCATGTGGTGGAGCCGGTGACCTTAGATTATCCCATCGCCCGCCAGGTGATGGAAAATTGGGAGAAAATCCTGCAGACGGAGACGCCGCAAGGGCGTAATTTGCGCCAGGCGATGAAGGCCATCGAGCAAGCTGGCTTGTCTTTGGATTTTAAAGTGTTGCATGGCAGCCCTGTAACAGAAATCCTCAACGAAGCGCGCCGAGGTGATTACGACCTCATCGGTCTGGGGTCGCCTTACAGCGCGCACGCACTGCGCCATTTGTACTTGCCGAATGTAACCGCTGAGGTGGCGGAAACAGCCGGTTTGCCGGTTTTATCCGTGCGCCTGGATCGAGAGTTAATTGGAGAATGAACGCTTGACATGGGTATGAAAGGGGGGTACAATGGAAACGGTTCCATTATAATCGGTGAGTGTTAAATTTTGTTGCAATACTATTGACGGCTGCGTCATCCTTTGGTAAGATAACTAACACGTGTTACTAAACCGCGTTAGTTGAAAGCTCGTCAGAGCGATTTGTAGAACCAAACGGTAAGGCTGGGTGAGGCTTGGGCGGAAAAAGGGTTACCAGTCAGGATGTCGCCAGAGAAGCTGGCGTGTCGCGCACCACAGTTTCTCTGGTGTTGAATAATGTCAAGGGCATTAAGATCAGCCCCGCCACTCGTCAGAAAGTAATGGACGCGGCTGAGAGGCTGAGCTATGTGCCGAACGCGGCGGCGCGAGCGCTGGCAAGCCAGCGGGCGCAAATTATCGGCTTGCTCCTCTCTCGTAAATCACATCATATTTCCACCGATGCCTTTATCAATCCGATTATGCAGGGGTTGTTGGATGTTTTTCGTCAGCACGATATGTGTTTATTGATTGACATTGTGGACCCGGATCATACAAAAGAAGCTTACATTCAACTGGCGCGTGCAAAGCGCATAGATGGTATCCTGTTTTCTGGTCCCAGACTGGACGATGAAGCGTTGAAGCTCTTGGAGATGGATGGCTTTCCAACGGTGTTGATCGGACAGCTTCCAGACACCAAGCTTTGCATGGTTGATATAGACAATTGCGCCGCGGCGAAATCTGCCGTGGCGCATTTGATTCGTCTCGGACACCGCCAAATTGCTTGCATTACCAATGCCCAACTCACCTATTCCGCCGCGGTGGAACGTCTGCGCGGCTATCAATGCGCCCTGGAAGAGGCTGGCATCGCTTATGATCCTGCGCTGGTGCGTTACGGGGACTTCACTATCGAAAGTGGGTATGAACAGATGTGCAGTCTGCTGGCGGGGCAGGCAAAATTCACCGCAGCATTTGTCGCCAGCGATACGCTGGCTTTAGGCGCTCGCGCCGCGCTCAGCGAGCACGGGCTCTCCGTACCGCAGGATGTGGCTTTGGTGGGTTTTGACGATCTGCCCTTCGCCCGTTACATGGACCCTCCGCTGACTACAGTTCACTTGCCGGTTTCGGATTTGGCTCGCCGCGCCAGCGAAGTTATGATCGCTTTGCTGAGCGGAGATCCTATCCCATGCGACCGCATCATCCTGGATACGGAGTTAATCATCAGAGAATCGTGCGGCGTATCTTATGCTTCTACAAGGATGAAGAGAAAGGAGGAAGAGCGCGGAAAAATTGACCGAATTATCTCATGAAGAGAGAATCAGTTCTTGAATACGCTTGGAACCTTTTAGTCTGAATTTTGAAGGAGAAGGAATATGCACAAGAAAAGTGCCCTGTGGAGTCTGACGGCGATTCTGATGCTTGTGGCAATGATCGCCGCTGCTTGCCAGCCGCAAGCCACACCAACAACCGCGCCGGCTGTAACGGAAGCCCCAACAGCCACCGAAGCTCCTGCGGCGACTGAACCGATGGCGATTGGCGAGCTGGTTGCCCCGCCTGGCGGCTATTTAGAGAAAGCGATGGCGGGTGAATACAAGGGGACGACAGTAGTAGTAGATGGTCCGTTCACCGACATAGATGAAATTCGCTTCAAGGAGTCGATGAAGGCGTTCGAAGAAGCGACGGGGATCACGGTGAACTACATTGGGAACAAGGAATTCGAGGGTTCGATCTCGATCCGTGTGGATGCGGGGAATGCGCCGGACATAGCGGACTTTCCGCAGCCGGGGTTGCTGGCGAGCTTCGTGAGGCAGGGGAAGATCGTGGACCCGACGACGTTCATTCCGCTGGACTGGCTAAAGCAGCAGTACAACCAGAGCTGGCTGGACATGGGGACGATCGAGGGGCCGAACGGGCCGCAGATGGCAGGGGTCTGGCATCGCTTCAACGGCAAGAGTCTGGTGTGGTATCCGAAGGATGACTTTG
>Ga0226835_1000735_pt1 | contig 27467 bp, 21 predicted proteins | sample LAC_MetaG_1_FD_163627 | JGI IMG/M metagenome (GOLD analysis project Ga0226835, IMG submission 163627) | Anaerobic ammonium oxidizing microbial communities from anammox membrane bioreactor (MBR) in UC Berkley, California, United States -... | ecosystem: Engineered > Bioreactor > Anaerobic >...
GGGCGCACGTAGGGGCGAGGGCGCGAGCCGTACTCTCAAGCGTACGGCGCAGCGCCCGAGTCCCCGAGTACGCCCGCCAGCGCGGCGAAATCCGGCCTCGCAGTAGAAGCCAACCGCGGTTTTCGGGCTCAGGTGGCGGGGGGAGCGGCCCGATCCACCTCGGTGAGGGGCAGGCCGAAACGGGCGGCAAACGCGCTCTGGCGCTCCACGGCGGCGGCCAGGAGGGCGCGAGCGGTGGAGCGGGCAGACACGGAGCGGAGGGTGGGGTCAGCAAGGCAGGGGGGGCAGAAGAACCCCTGCTCGACGGCTTCTCGCAGACACTGCAGGGCAAACTCCCCTTCTCCGGCGAGGGCGGCCAGCTGCGCGATCTTGTACGTGAACTCCCCGTCCCCGGCGTCCAGGGCCCGGCGCTGCAGCTGCAGCTGGCGCAGCACCGTGAGGACGTCCCCCCGGCGTCCCTCCTCCAGCGCCAGCAGAGCGGCGGCCAGGCGGCTGAACTGATCCGAGGTGGACAGCTGGAAGGCCTGTTGCAGGGCCTCCCGGTGGGCCGCCTCCTCGCCCATCAGAAACCCTGCGAACCCCTGGTAAAACAGGTTCAAGGGGGTGGGCAGGCCCGGCAGCGAGGCCACGAACCTCTCCATCTCATGCAAATAGAGGAAAGTATTGGGAGCGCCCCCGTTCCGCACCATCACCAGGGGGTCGAGCTCCAGGGCCCGCTGCAGCGCTTGCCGGGAGGCGGAGAGCATGCCGGCGTAGCGCAACACATAGGAGGCGAAGTAGTGCAGGGCCGGCTCCTCGGGCAGGCGTTCCAGGCCCTCCAGGAGGTGGGCGTAGGCGATCTCGGCGTGCCCCGTCTCCACCTCCACCAGGGCGGCAATGACGTAGGGCTGGTGCGCCTGGGGCTTGAGGGTGCGGGCGCGTTCGGCGGCCGCCAGCGCCAGGCGGTAGTGGTTCCCTCCCCGTCCAGAAAAGGAGCCGAGGGAGTACAGCGTCCAACCGTAGGTGATCCACCCCTGGGCGAAGGTGGGGTCGCGCTCCAGCACCTGCTCCAGCAGGCGCTGGGCAGTTTCCACCTCCCCTCCCCCCCGCTGCAGGTGGTCGTGGGCGAGGAGCAGGAGGTGCAAGGTGTCCCGGTCCACCCCGCGCACCGGGGAGGCGGGGTGAGATGCCAGCGCCGCGGTGATGTCGTGGTAGGCCGCGGCCACAATGGGGTCCCGGCGCTCCACGAAGGCGCTCAGCCCGCTGGCCCGCGCCAGGAGGGGGAAGTCGTACACCCCCACCGGGGACATGAGCGGGGGAGCGTTGTCCCGCCGCTGGTGCACCTTGAGTTCCACCACCCCCCAGCCGGTTCGCCCGGTGTTCACCGTCCCCGCCAGGACATGGGGAGGCTCGGCCTGCGCCGCGCTGCCCCACCGGCCCCACGGGGGTTCCTGCGGCTCGCCCTCCAGCACCCTGAGGTGGGGATCCTCCTCGAGGCGACGCAGAAGGAAGTGGCGCAGGGTCGAGGCGGCAATTTCCAGCTCGGTGTCTCCCCCGGCCACCAGGAATGGCGGAACCACCAGCGTGATGGGACGCCCTAAAGCAGCGCTCCCGTTGCGCCAGAGGAAACTGGCCGACACCCCAAGACCCGCCAGGAGGAGTGCCGCCCCGCCCAGGGTTACCGCACGCCGGCCGGGGCCGAGGAAAGGTCGTCTCCTGGAGTTGGCCGCCGGTCGGGCTTGGTCTCCGGTCCCCGGCGCCGGTCCCCTGCCCTGCTCGCACACGGAGACATCAGGCGGAGGACTCGGGTCGGGGATCTCCTCCACGGCGGCGACAAACCGGTAGCCCCGTCCGTGCACCGTCTGGATGTAGGCGGCCCCGCCGCCGTCGTGGGAGAGGGCGCGCCGCGCCTGGGCCACCGCGCGGGTGAGGACCGCGTCGCTGGCGTACTCCACCTGCCACACCCGGGCCACGAGCTCGTCCTTGCTGACCACCCGCTGGCGGTGGCGCACCAGGTACACCAGAAGCTCCAGGACCCGTGGCTCCAGCTTGAGGGGACGTCCCTGGTGGCACAACTCGAAGCGAGAGGGAGAGAGCAGGAAGGAGCCAAAGGCAAACTCGCCTGCGGGCGCCGCGGGTGGGGCGCTGCCAGGGCTTGCAGGTTCCGGCATGCCGACCTCTCGAAACGGGTCACCCTCCCCCGCCATTCCCGGCCCCACGATCTGGGAACGGCGATGGGTGCTCCAGCTGCCGTATCCCCCAGCTGCACCACCCCCTCGAGGCACCAGGACTGGTACGCACCCGGCCAGGGTTCTCGCAGTTGTTGGCGAGCCCTTCTGGCATTGACGAGGCAGGGGTGCGCTTGTACAGTGAAGCAACGCAGCCCGCGTGGCCGATTGAAGGCCGGAGGAAGGGAAGGAGGAACAGCTATGAGACGCTTTCTGGTACTCGCCGGGGTGGTGGCGCTGGCCCCGGCTCTGGCGTGGGGGGCCGGTTTCTCGCTGTACGAGCACGGCGCCCGGGCGGTGGCTCTGGGCGGCGCCTTCGCAGCGACGGCCGACAACCCCACGGCGGTGTACTACAACCCGGCGGGGCTCGCCTTTCTGGAAGGCACCAGCCTCTCCGCCGGCGTCTACGGCATCTCGTTCGACTCCAAGGTGTACGGGGACAGCCCCTACCCCGGGAGGGGGTACAAGGCGGAGATGGACAGTCGCATCTTTTATCCGCCTCACCTGTACGCCACCGGCAAGCTGGGTGAGCGGGCCGGCTGGGGCCTGGGGGTCTACGCCCCCTTCGGCCTGGGCACGACCTGGCCGGACAACTGGGCGGGTCGCTACGTCAGCCGCCGCATCGACCTGCAGGTGTACAACATCAACCCCAACTTCGCGTACCGCCTGGGCAACAACCTGGCGGTGGCGGTGGGGGCGGACCTCTTCCTGGTGGATCTGGACATGTGGCGCGCCGTGGGGGTGATCAACCCCTACACCCAGGTGATGACCGATGTGGCCAGCGTCAACCTGGCGGCCTCCAACGAGCAGGCGTGGGGGTGGAACGCGGCGCTGCTGTGGAAGCTGGGAGGAGGGTTCTCCCTGGGAGTCTCCTACCGTTCGCGGGTGGAGCTGGACGCCGAGGGCAAGGCCAGGTTCACGCAAATCCGCACGGGTCAGCAGGATTTCGACTCCATCGTGGCGGGCATGCTGCCCTTCAACTCGACCCCCAGGGTCACCAGCGAGATCACCTTCCCGGCGGAGTCCCGGGTGGGTCTGGCCTGGCGGGACGAGAAGGTGGGGGTGGAGTTCAACTGGGTGCGCATCGGCTGGTCCAGCTTCGACACCTTCCCCATGGTGTTCCCGGACTACCCGCAGTTCTCCCAGGTGCGCCCGGAGAACTACGATGACTCCAGCTCGTACCGCCTGGGGTTCGAGATGAAGGCGAACGACAAGCTGGCCTTCCAGCTGGGGGCGTTGTACGACGAAACGCCCGTACCGGTGGAGATGGTCTCGCCCCTGCTGCCCGATGCCAGCCGCCGCGGGGTGTCCGTCGGGGCCTCCTACCAGCTGGCCGACTCCCTCCGCCTGGACGTGGGCTTTCTGCACCTGATGTTCCTCGACCGCTCCACCAAGGGCAGGTCGTGGGACCAGTTCAACGGCACCTACAAGAGCAGGGCGGAGCTGTTGGGCTTCTCCCTGAGCTACACCTTCTAGGAGGCGACCATGAGAATTGCACGCACAACCCCATGGGTGGCCCTGGCCCTGCTCCTGGCAGTCGGCAGCGGACCGACGGTTGCCCAGGTGCAGTCCGGGTACTACGTGGCGCTGGGCGACAGCCTCACCGCCGGCTACGCCTCGGGCGGGCTGGCGCAGTCCTACCAGGCGCACTCCTACCCCGCCATCCTCGCCCGCCAGCTGGGCGTGCCTTCGACCCTCTTCCAGCAGCCCCTGGTGTCCGACCCGGGCATCCCCGCGGTGCAGGAGCTGAAGTCGCTGGCGGTTTCCGGTGGCACGATCGTGCCCACCATTGCCCCCAAGTCCGGCTCGGGTCAGCCGATCAACGCCACGTACTCGGGGATGTACGGCAACCTGGGGATCCCCGGGGCGAAGACCGGCGATCTGCTCACCAAGACCGGGGACATTACCAAGCTCCAGCGGGGCATCATCGATCCCAACACGATCATGTACGACATCGTCCTGCGCTTCCCGGTGTTCCCCGGGACCACCACCCCGGCGCCGGCGGTGGCCCAGGCGGTGGCGCTGCCCGGCACGTTCTACACCGTGTGGATCGGCAACAACGACGTGCTGGGGGCGGCGCTCACCGGGGTGGCGGTGGATGACGTCACCTTGACCCGCAAGGAAGTCTTCCAGGCCCAGTACACCGCGCTGCTGGGGGTGCTCAAGCAGGGCGCACCCTCCGCCAAGATGATGGTGGCCAACATCCCCGATGTGGCCTCCATCCCCTTCGTGACCACGGTGAAACCGTACATCTTCGGGTCGCAGGGGCAGAAGGTGTACCTGCTGGGCGAGAACGGGCCCCTCACCGATGCTGATTACCTGACCCTGTCGGCCTCCAGCCTCATCGCCCAGGGGTTCGGTGTGCCCGGAACCGGCAAGCCGCCGCTGCCGGAGGGCGCGATCACCGCCACCGGGTTACAGGCGGGCGTGATTCTGCGGGCCGCCGAGGTGGCCGCCATCCGGGTGCGCACCGCCGAGCTCAATGCCATCATCGCCGCGGTGGCCGCCCAGGTGGGAGCCAAGGTCTTCGACGCCAACGCCTTCTTCGCCGGGGTGGTGCGCAACGGGTACTCGGTGGGGGGCATCAAGCTCACCCCCGAGTTCCTCACCGGCGGGCTGTTCTCCTACGACGGCGTGCACCCACAAACCCTGGGGTACGCCATCGTCGCCAACGAGATGATCAATACCATCAACCGCGAGTTCGGCACCAAGGTGCCGGCGGTGGACCTGCGGCCCTACCTGCTGGGCGCCCGGGCGGCCACCACGGTGCAGGCAGCCGGCGCGGTGTTCAGCCTGGAGGCCTACCGCTCGCTGCTGCAAATCTTCGCCCCCAACGCCGATACGTCCTATTTCAATCAGCCGCGCCCGGCGGCTCGCCCGGCTCCCGCCCGCCGGGTGGAGCGTCAGCCGCTGCCCGTGCCGGCGCCGCGACCGTAGCCCCGGTTGCCAGCAGGTCTGTCCAGCCCCGGCCCCCCTGGGCCGGGGCTTCACCTTTTTGGAATTTCTGATAATACTGTCACGAAGAGAAAGGAGGGGGAGGCATGGACTACCCCATCTGGGATCTGGCGTTTGGCGGCGGGGTCCTGATTGGCATCGTGGCCATCGCCCACGTGCTGGTGTCCCACTTCGCCGTGGGTGGAGGGATCGCCATGGCGCTGGTGGAGACGCTCGCGGTGCGGCGGAAAGACGCGGCGCTGCGCCAGCTGGCGTATCGCAGCTCGTGGATCTTGATTCTCGTCTCGACGGTGTTCGGAGCCATCACCGGGGTGGGGATCTGGTTCACCATCGGGCTCATTCACCCCACCGCCACCTCGGCGCTGATCCGCACCTTCGTGTGGGGGTGGGCCATCGAGTGGGTGTTCTTCATCCTGGAGGTGGCCACCGCGGTGGCCTACGTGGCCACCTGGAACAAGGTGCGGCCGCGCACCCACCTGCTGCTCATCTGGCTCTATGCCTTTGCCGCCTTCATGTCGCTGGTGGTGATCCAGGGGATCATCTCCTACATGCTCACTCCGGGCCGCTGGCTGGAGACCAAGGCCTTCTGGGACGGCTTCCTGAACCCCACCTACGTCCCCGGCCTGGTGATGCGCACCGGCATCTGCTTCTTCCTGGCGGGGGCGTACATGGCCTTTGCAGCGCTGCGGGAGCAGGACGTGGATGCCCGCGGGCGGCTGGTGCGCCTGATGGCCAGCTTCCAGGTGGTGGGCATCCTGGTGGCGTACGGCGGCTACCGCTGGTGGGAGGTGGCCCTGCCCGAGCCGATCCGGGCCTTGTTCCTGGGGGCCTCGCCCAAGCTGGCCGCGCTGGCCGCCACCCGCAGCTTCCTGCTGTGGGCGCTGACCGCGTACCTGGTGCTGGTCCTCTTTGCGCTGGTGGCGCCGCGGCTGCAGCGCTGGCCGGTGACGGCGGTGGCCCTGATTGCCGCCTTCGCCTTCTTCGGCGGCTACGAGCGGCTGCGGGAGGGGGCCCGCAAGCCCTACATCATCCGCGACCACATGTTTTCCAACGGGGTGCTGGTCAGCGACATCGAACGGCACAACCGGGAGGGGATCCTCGCCCACGCCCGCTGGGCGGCGCGGGAGGACGACGGCTCGCTGGAGGGCAAGGGACGGGCAGTCTTCCGCGCCCAGTGCGCCTCCTGCCATACCCTGGACGGGTACCTGTCGATCCGCCGGCTGCTCGCCTCGGCGGACGCCGCCATGGTGGACATGATCCTGGAGATCATGCACGAGCAGGGGAACGCCTACGCTGGTGGGGCGTTGCCCGACACCACCACCCTGGATTACCCGGCAATGCCCCCCTTTGTGGGCACCAAGGAGGAGCGCCGGGCCCTGGGGGTGTACCTGACCACGCTGGTGCCAGCTCACGTTGCGGAGGTGCGTCATGGCCGGTAACGAGTTGATCCCCGCCCTGGACCCCATGCCGGTACCCGGGCCGCTGTGGCTGTACCACGTCCTCTGGGTGGTCACCTTTCTCATTCATATTTTGCTGGTCAACGCGGTGCTGGGCGGGTCGGTCATCGCCGCCTGGGCGGGCACGGCGAGAGCCGACCGTCGCCGCACCGTCGAGCTGCTGCTGCGGGTCAACACCTGGGCGATCCCGCTGTCCATCACCTTCGGCATCGCGCCGCTGCTGTTCGTGCAGGTGGTGCTGGGGCGATTCTTCTACACCGCCGCCCTGTTGGTGCCGTGGTGGTGGCTGGGGTTGCTGGGGCTGCTGATGGTCGGGTATTACCTCAACTACCTGGCCAAGTGGCGGCTGGCCCGCGGCGAGGGGGTGCGGCCCTGGCTGGTGCTGCAGGCCGTCTGTTTTCTCCTGGTAACCCTTATCCAGGTGGTGGTCAACCTCCTGCACATGCAGCCCCAGCGGTGGGAAGCAGCTGCCGGCGGCCTGGCCGGCGCCCTCGCCGACCCCACCCTCATCCCCCGCTTTCTCCACTTCCTGCTGGCCGCCCTGGCCATGGTGGGGGCGATGGTGGCGTGGGTGGCGGTGCGCCAGGCGGCCCGGGGGGTGGCGGCCGGCGAGCGCCAGGAACTGGAGGGCATGGCCCACTTCGGCGTGAAGTTCGCCCTCTACGCCACCTTGCTGCAGCTCATCGACGGGTTCTGGCTGCTCTTCGCCCTGCCCGAGGAGGTCCTCAAGGGGTTCATGCGCTCGGGGCCGGCGGCCATGATCCCCCTCACCCTGGGGATCCTGGCGGGGGTTCTGCTGCTGGTGTTCCTGGCCCAGGTGCACGACCCCCTGGCCCAGGGCGGCAAGGTGCGGCGGGCCCTGGAGCTGGTCGTGGCAGCCACGGCGGTGATGGTGATCACCCGCCACCAGGTGCGGGAGGTCTACCTGGCCCCCGCCCGCGCCGCCGAGGAGCTCATCACCACCGCCCCCTGGGGGCTCATTGCCCTCTTTCTGGTGATCTTCGTGGCCGGGGTGGCGACGACGGTGTACGCCATGGTGCGGGCCGCCACTGACCGGCCGGCGCCGGGGGAGCAGGCGGCGTAGAGGCATGCCCGCGTCCCTCGCCAACACCGGGGAAGACCAGATCCATCGACTGCTCCCCGACTCCTACTGGGTGATCCCCGGCCGCCTGGCGGCCGGGGAGTACCCGGGCCACTGGCGCGAGGACGAGGGCCGCCGCCAGCTGGCGGCCTTTGCCCGGGCGCGCATCCAGGTGTTCGTGGACCTCACCGAGCCGGGGGAGTACGGCCTGGAGCCGTACGCCCCCTGGCTCCCCCCCGGGACGGAGCACCGGCGCTTCCCCATCCCCGACATGCACGTCCCCGAACCGGAGGAAATGGCCGCCACCCTGGACGCCATCGACGCCGCCCTGGCGGCCGGGCGGGGGGTGTACGTGCACTGCTTCGGCGGGGTGGGGCGCACCGGCACGGTGGTGGGGTGCTGGCTGGTGCGCCACGGCCTCTCGCCGCAGGAGGCGCTGTCCCGCATCGCCGCCTGGCGGGAGGGGACTCCCGATGGGGGGAGACCCTCCCCGGAAACCGCCGAGCAGCGGGCCTTCGTGCGGGGATGGGGGGAGGGGCCGTCAGCCCCGTAGCACCCGGGCGGCCGCCGCCAGGGCCGCCTCCACATCGGCGTCGGAGATCTCGTGGTGGGTGACCAGGCGCACCTGCCGGGGACCGAACGCCCCGCACAGCACCCCGCGTTCCTTCATGCCGGCCACGAAGGCGGCGGCCGGCGGCAGCTCGGGGTGGGCCGGTGCGGTGAGGGTGGCCACCACGATGTTGGTGCGCACCCCGGCGGGGTCCAGCTCCACCCCCGGCAGCTGGGCGAGCCCCCGGGCCAGGCGGTGCGCCCGCTCGTGATCCTCGGCGAGGCGCTCCACCATGCGGGTGAGGGCCACGATACCGGCCGCCGCCAGCACCCCCACCTGTCGCATCCCTCCCCCGAACAGCTTGCGCACCCGGCGCGCCTCGGCCACCAGGTCGGCGTTACCCACCAGCAGGGATCCCACCGGCGCCGCCAGCCCCTTGGAGAGGCAGAACATCACCGTGTCGCAGCCGCGCGCCAGCTCCGCTGCGGTGGTGGACAGGGCAGCCGCGGCGTTGAAGATGCGGGCTCCATCCAGATGTACCTTGAGCCCGTGCCGGTGCGCCACCTCGGCGAGGGCGCGGCTGCGGGCGCCGTCCATGGGGAGGCCGGACCACAGGTTGTGGGTGTTCTCCAGGCACAGCAGCCGGGTGGGGGTGCGGTAGGTGACCGGGGGGTTGATGGCCGCCTCCACCTGGGCGGGCTCCAGGAGCCCGTCGGTGGTGGCCACCGGTCGTGGCAGCGCCCCCGACCACACCGCCATGGCCCCCATCTCGAAGTTGAAGATGTGGGCCCTGGCCTCCAGGATCACCTCGCTGCCCGGCTGGGTGTGCAGGTGGACGGCAATCTGGTTGCCCATGGTGCCGGTGGGCACGAACAGCGCCGCCTCCCGCTCCAGGAGGGCGGCGGCCAGCTCCTCCAGGCGACGGACGGTGGGGTCCTCCTCGTAGACGTCGTCCCCCACCTCCGCGTCAGCCATGGCCCGGCGCATCTCGGGGGTGGGGCGGGTGACGGTGTCGGAGCGCAGATCGATCATGACGGGTATCATAGGCGGTCATGGGATCGGCAACCCCCCGGGATTTCCTGGCGCTGGACAAGGGTGGCGGGGTGGAGGAGCTGGAGCTCGTCGGCAACGGCTTGCGGGTGCTCCTGGTAGAGAACCGCTTCGTGCCGGTGGTGGCCGTGTGCGTGGTGTACCACGTGGGCTCGCGCCACGAGGTGAGCGGGCAGACCGGTGCCACCCACCTGCTGGAGCACCTGCTCTTCAAGGGATCGGCCAGCTTCAACGCCGACAACGGCCGGCCCATCGCCCGGGTGATGGAGCGGGTGGGAGCAGCGTTCAACGCCACCACCTGGCTGGATCGCACCAACTACTACGAGACGTTGCCGGTCGAACACCTGGACCTGGCCCTCGCCGTGGAGGCCGATCGCATGCGCGGCGCTCTGCTGCGGGAGGAGGATCTGGCCACCGAACTGACGGTGGTGCGCAACGAGCTGGAGCGGGGCGAAAACGACCCCTTCGAGGTGCTCCTGAAGGACTCCTTCGCCACCGCCTACCGGGAGCACCCCTACCGGCACCCCACCATCGGCTGGCGGCACGACGTGGAGAACACCACCATCGCGACGCTGCGGGCCTTTTATGACACCTTTTACTACCCCGACAACGCCACCCTGGTGGTGGTCGGCGCCTTCAACCGGAAAGCCCTGTTGGGGCGCATCGCTCACCACTTCGGGTCGCTCCCCCGCGCCGGGCGCCCCATCCCCCGCGCCGTCACCCAGGAGTCGCCCCAGCAGGGGGAGCGGCGGTTCAAGATCCGGCGACGGGGAGAGGTAGGGTGGGTAGGGCTCACCTGGCACGTCCCCCCCGCCGCTCACCCCGACACCCCCGCCCTGGCGGTGCTGGCCGATGCCCTGGGGGGTGGGGTGACCTCTCGCCTGTACCAGCGGCTGGTGGAGACCAACCTCTGTCTGGATGTGCAGGCGGTGGCCTGGCAGCTGCACGATCCCGGCCTCTTCCAGCTCTTCGCCACACTCGCCCCCGGGGTAGAACACGAGCGGGTGGAAGCGATCATGCGCGAGGAGGTCCGCACCGCGGCCAGTGGCTTGACGACGGTCGAGCTCAACCGCGCCAAGACCCAGGTGGAGGCCCACACCGCCTACCACCGGGACTCGCCGGGGCAGGTGGCGGCGGCCCTCACCGAGGCGGTGGCGGCGGCAGACTGGCGCTTCTACACCAACTACCTGCGCAGCATCCGTGGGGTCAGCCACGACGACGTGAGGCGCGCCACGGCGGGGCGGCTGGAGGATGACAACCTCACCGTGGGCTGGTTCGTGCCCCTGGATGGCACCTCGGCACGAGGGGGCGCCATCCCCCCCGTGGGTCCGCAGCCCTGCGGCTACAGGCCCGCGCTGCTGGACGGGGTGGGCGAGACGTTCCACGCGGGGGGCGCCCGGGCGGTGATCCTGCCGCGGCGGGGCAACCCCACCGTGAGCATCCACGGGACGCTGCTGGCCGGCCACGGGATGCTCCCCGCCAGCCGGTGGACCGCCGCCTCGCTGGTGCCGGACATGCTGGAGCGGGGGACGGCCAGCCGCGACCGCATGGCCATCGCCCGCTACCTGGAGGACCGGGGCATCGAGTTCGGCATCTCCTCCGAGAGCTTCAACCCCCTCGAGGTGAGCTTTTCCGGGCGCTGCCTGTCCCGGCGGCTGCAGGGTTTTCTGGAGTTGCTGGTGGAGCTGCTGCGCGCTCCCTCCTTTCCGGAGGGGGAGCTGGAGATCGCCCGCCAGCAGCGCCTGGGCGAGCTGCAGCAGTCCCGTGAGGAGACGTTCCAGCGGGCATGGGAGGCGTTTTCCCGGCTGACCTACCCGGCCGGTCACCCGTGGGCCATGCGGCCCTTCGAGGAGCGTCGCCGGGGGCTGGAGTCGGTCGGGCGCGCCGAGCTCGTCGCGGTGCACCGGGAGCTGTACGGGCCGCGGGGGCTCGTTCTGGCGGTGGTGGGCCAGGTGGACCGGGACCACGTGGGTGCCGTGCTCGACCGGGCGCTGCAGGGCTGGCGCGGTGGCGCCGCTCTCCCCACCTTCCCGCGCCGCTCGCCTGCCTCCTCGTCGTCGGGCGAGACGCGCATCGTCATGGCCGACAAGCCCAACGTGGACGTGGTGATGGGCCATCCGGGGGGGTTGCGCCGGCGCGATGAGGACTTCCTGCCGGCCCAGCTGGCCAACACCGTGCTGGGGCACTCCACCCTCTCCTCCCGCCTGGGTCGCCGGCTGCGCGAGCGCGAGGGCCTCACCTACGGCGTGTTCTCCCGCTTCTTCGGCGCGGGGCTGCTGGACGGACCGTGGGGAATGGCCTTTTCCGTCTCGCCGCTGCACCTCGAGCGGGCGGTGCGGGCGGCCCGCGAGGAGCTGGAGCGCTACTGCGACGAGGGACCCAGCGAGAAGGAGCTGGAGGAACAGCGGCAGGCCTTCGCCGGCTCCTACCGGGTGTCGCTGGCCACCCCGGCCGGCCTGGCGCGGGAGCTGGCGCGGGCGCTGCGCTACGACCTGCCGTTGACCGAACTGGAGGAGCTGCCCGCCCGGGTGTTGGGGACGTCGCTGGTGGCGGTACGGCAGGCGATCCGCGCCCACTTCTCGCCCGACCACCTCAGTCTGGCGGCGGCGGGGGAGCTCGTTGACCCGCCCCCGCTGGCTGGATAGCATCGCTCCGCCATGCTGCACGAGCTCGTGGTGCAGAACCTGGGCATCATCGATCGGGTCGAGCTCACCTTGCCCGCCGGTCTGGTGGCGGTCACCGGCGAAACCGGGGCCGGCAAGTCGTTGCTGGTGCACTCCCTCAAACTCCTGCAGGGGGAACGGGCGGACGCCGAGCTGGTGCGCGCCGGCTGCGACCGGCTGCTGGTGCAGGCGCGCCTGACTTTGCCCCCCAACTCGAGGGTGCGTGAGCTGGGGGCGGAACTGGGCATCCCCATCGAGGACGAGCTGGTGCTCCGCCGCGAGGTGACGGCGGCGGGACGCTCCCGCGCCTGGGTCAACGATGCGCCGGTGAGCGCCGGGGCACTGCAGCGGCTGACCGCCCAGCTACTGGTCATCCACGGCCAGCACGACCAGCGCTCCCTGGCGGATCCGGCGCGGCACCTGGAGCTGGTGGACCTGCTGGGCGGCCTGGAGGAGGAGCGGGCCGCCGTGGCAGGCGCCTTTGCGGCGTGGAGCGAGGTTCGCGGGGAGCTCGGCCGCCATCGCCGGGCGCTGGCTGCCCGGCAGGAGCGGCTGGATCTCATCGACCTGCGCTGCCGCGAGATCGACCAGGCGCGGGTGGTGGCAGGCGAGGACGAGGCGCTGCGGGAGGAGCGGGCCCTGCTGCGGCACGCCGAGCGGATTGGCGAACTGGTCCAGACGGTGCGAGCCGCGCTGGGTGGGGAGGGAGGGGCGGCGGGACTGGCCCGGGCGGCGCGGGCGGCGGCGGAGCTGGCGTCCCTGGGGCTGCCGGCCCAGGAGGCGGCAGCGGACCTGGAGCAGGCCCGGCTGCTGGCCGAGGAGGCGGAGCGGGTCATCGAGGGCCTGGCATCGAGGGTTCGCCACGACCCGGCGCGCCTGGATGCAGTGGAAGCTCGCCTGGCCACGCTGGAGCGGCTGGCGCGCAAGTACGGGGGCACCGTGGCGGCGGTGCTGGAGGAGCGCGCCCGCCTGGCCCGAGAGCGGCAGGAACTCGAAGGGGTGGAGGACGAGATCCAGCAGCTTGAGGACCGGGAGGGACAGCTGGCGCAGGAGTACGTGACCCGCGCCAGGGTGCTGTCGCGCCGGCGCGCGGCTGCCGCTCGTGAGGTGGCGGCGCAGATGCGGGAGGTGCTGGCCAGGCTGGGAATGCCGGGGGTGACGATGGAGCTGCGCCTGGCCCTTCGGCTGGCCGAGGACGGCGAGCTGGAGCTGGATGGCCGTCGCCTGCGGCCGGCGGCGGACGGCCTCGACGAGGGGGAGCTGCTGTTTTCCGCCAACCCGGGCGAGGAGCCGCGCTCCCTGGCCCGCATCGCCTCCGGGGGGGAGCTGTCCCGCCTCCACCTGGCCATGCGCACGGTGCTGCGTGACCGTCTGGGCGAGGGGGGAGCGACGCTGCTGTTCGACGAGGTGGACGCCGGCATCGGTGGCCGGGTGGCCGACGAGCTGGGCCGGCTCCTCGCCCAGGTGGCGCAACGGGATCAGGTGCTGGTGGTCACCCATCTGCCCCAGGTTGCCGCGCGCGCCAGCGCTCAGTTGGCGGTGAGCAAGCTCACCGAGGGGGGGCGGACGATGACGCGGGTGTCACCGGTGGAGGGGGAGGAGAGAGTCGCCGAGCTGGTGCGGATGCTGGGGGGAAGCCGGGCCACCCCGGCGGCCCGGCGGCACGCCGAGGAGCTGCTGCGCGAGCGATAGTCCCGGTAGTCCTTCGGTGGCCAGTACTTTCGCCCGCGCCACGTGAAGAGCGTGTGAAGTTTCCACAGTTGCTGCGGAAAATCCTGTGGAAAACCCTGTCGATTTCTTGCCAACCCCGTCTCGTGCATAGGGTTATACAAGCTGCACTGGCGTCAGTGCGAACAGGTAAGATATTGAAGAAAAAGCGCTTCTGCGCATCACGTGGAACCAGCGAGGGTTGGGCCACGGTCCTGCGGCCGGTTTTTCACAGGTTGCAGGCCAGCGGCAACTTGCGTGCCATCGTCGGGCCACGTTGCCGGGTGATGCGACGCGTGCTAGGGTGGCCGGCCGCGGGGAGGTGGTATGCGAGTTCGGCCGTTTCAGGGGCTGGCGCCGCGCTTCGGGGCGCGCGTGTGGGTGGCAGCCAACGCCGTGCTGGTAGGGGACGTGGAGCTCGGCGACGACGTCAGCGTGTGGTACGGGGCAGTGCTGCGCGCCGACCTGCAAGCCATCCGCGTCGGGGCACGCAGCAACATTCAGGATCTGGTGGTGATCCACGTGGACTCCCCCGACTCCCCCACCCTGGTGGGCGAGGACGTCACGGTGGGGCATGGAGCGATCCTGCACGGCTGTCGGGTGGAACGGGGCGCCCTCATCGGCATGCAGGCCACGGTGCTCAACGGCGCGGTGATCGGGGAGCAGGCGGTGGTGGCGGCGGGGTCGCTGGTGGTGCCCGGCATGCAGGTGCCCCCCCGCACCCTGGTGGCGGGGGTACCGGCCCGGGTGCGACGGGAGGTGAGCGAGGAGGAGCTCGGCCACCTGCGGCGGGGGGTGTCGGTGTACCTGGAGCTGAAAGGGCGCTACCTGGCGGACGGGGGCGAGCGGGAGGTGACCGACCCCGAAGAGTGGGGAAAGCTCCTGTGATCCAGCGCCCCCGCGGCACGCGCGACCTGCTGCCCCCCGAGACTCGCCTGTGGCAGGCGGTGGAGGAGGTGGCGCGGGAGGTCTTCGGGGCCTTCGGGGCGGAGGAGATCCGCACCCCCATCTTCGAGCCCACGGAGCTGTTCGTGCGCTCGGTGGGGGAGACCACCGACATCGTCCACAAGGAGATGTACACCTTCTCCGACCGCAAAGGGCGCTCGCTGACCCTGCGCCCGGAGGGCACCGCCTCGGTGGCCCGTGCCTGGATCGAGAACGGCCTGGCCGACCGCTCCCAACCCCTGCGCCTCTACTACATCGGCCCCATGTTCCGCTACGAGCGCATGCAGCGCGGCCGTTTCCGCCAGTTTGCCCAGATCGGCCTGGAGCTCTTGGGAGCCGACGGCGCCCTGGCCGACGCCGAGGTCCTGGCAGCCCTGTACGAATTCCTGGGACGCCTGGGGTTTGCGGATCTGGAGGTGCATCTCAACAACCTGGGGGACCCCGAGGATCGGCCCCGCTACCTGGCGGCCATCCGCGACACCCTCGCCCCCCACCGGGGGGAGCTGTGCGGCGACTGCCAGCGGCGCCTGGAGGAGAACCCCCTGCGGGTGCTGGACTGCAAGGTGCCCCGCTGCGGCGAGCTGGCCGCCGCCGCCCCGCCGGTGGATGGCGTCGCCTCGGAGGCCTCTCGCCGGCACGTGGCGGAGGTGGAGGAGCAGCTCGCCCGCCTGGCCATCCCCTTCCGCCGCAACCCGCGCCTGGTGCGGGGCCTGGATTACTACCTGCGTACCGTCTTCGAGGTGGTCTCGCCACAGCTGGGAACAGGCACGGTGGTGTGCGGGGGCGGGCGTTACGACCGGTTGATCGCCGACCTGGGAGGGCCGGCGGTGCCGGGGATCGGCTTTGCCGTGGGGGAGGACCGGCTGGTGGAGATCCTGCCGGAGCGCTTCCGCACCGCGGTGCTGGCCCGCCCCCGGCTCTACGTGATCCCCCTGGGGGAGACAGCCGCCCGTCACGCCCTGCCTCACGCCCGCGCCTGGGTGCGCGGGGGAGTCCCCCTGGAGCTGGAGGTCACCGGCCGCTCCCTGCGAGCGGCCTTGAAGCGCGCCGCTGGCGAGGGGTTTGCCGCCGCGGCCATCCTCGGCGAGGAGGAACTGGCGGCGGGGGAGGTGACGGTGCGGGACCTGGCCCGGGGGGAGCAGCAGCGGGTGGCCCTGGCGGCCCTGCCGGAGGTGTGGCACCGGCGCTGGGGGCGGGGGGAGTGAGTTCCTCCCTGTACCGCCGCCTGCCCGGCACGCTGTACTCCGCCGTGGTCATGGAGCTGTTCGAGCGCCTGGCCTACTACGGGATGGTGCTGGTGCTGGGGCTGTACCTGGTGCAGCGCATCGGCATCCGGCCAGAGCTGTACGGCACGGTGTACGGCATCTTCACGGCGGCCCTGTACTTCCTGCCGCTGCTGGCCGGCGCCCTGGCCGACCGTTTCGGGTACCGGCCGGCGCTCATCGTCGCCTTCGCCACCCTCGCCGCCGGGTACTGGCTGCTGGGCGCCGCCAGCTCCTTTCCGCTGATCTGCGTCGCCCTGGGCCTGATCGCGGTGGGCGGCTCGATCATCAAGCCCACCATCTCGGGCACCATCACCCGCACCACCGCGGACGGCCCGTTGCGCACGGTCGGGTTCGGTCTCTACTACATGATGATCAACGCCGGCGGCCTGCTGGGGCCGGTGATTGCCGCCCAGGTGCGCAACCGCGCCGAGTTCCACTACGTCTTCTGGGTGTCGGCGGGGGCCTGCGCCCTGATGTTGCTGCAGGCCCTCCTGGCCTTCCGCGAGCCGGTGGCGGCGGCCGAGCGGGCGGCGGGCAAACCGCTGGGGCAGGTGTTCTGGGAGATCCTGGAGGTGCTTCGCAACGGCCGCTTCGTGGCCCTGCTGATGATCTTCTCCGGGTTCTGGGGGATGATCAACATCCTCTTCGGCTTCATGCCCCTCTATCTGGAGACGTTTTCGAACCTGGCCGCCGCCGAGGCGGCCATCGACCGGGTGGTGCCGCTGTCGCGCCTGCTGGGGCGCTGGCTCAACCCCGAGGTGTTCATCGCCCTGGATTCGCTGCTCATCGTGTTGCTGCAGGCCGCCATTTCCCACGCCACCCGTCGCTGGCAGACGGTCACCGCCATGCTGGTGGGCACCGCGGTGGCCACCAGCTCCTGGGTGCTGCCGGCGCTGTCCCCGGCGGCGGGGGTGGTGGCGCTGGGGATCGTGGTCTGGTCGCTGGGGGAGATGACCTGCTCGGCTCGCTTCTTCCAGTACTGCGGCAGCATCGCCCCGCCCGACCGGGTGGCGGTGTACCTGGGGTACTCCTTCCTCTCCATCTTCCTGGGCAACCTCTATTCGGGACCGTGGGGGGGGTTCCTCTACCAGCGTTTCATCGCCGATCCCCTGGCCGCAGGGTTGCCACCTGCCCCCGGCTTTTTCTTTGCTGGGGTGATGGCCATGGGCGCCGCCGCCACCGTCGGGCTGCTGCTGTACTCCCGCCGGCCAGGTCCGGCCCGCGCTCTCTGAGACCGGCAAGGGAACGCCTTTGCTACGATGGCTCGGTGACAACTCCCTCCTGTGAGAGCGGACGGGCCTGGCCTTTCGCCCCCACTGGCCGGCCCGAACGAGGCGCACCGTGAGTGTCCCCGCGGCCGCCGCCGCCTTTCTGGGCGGGATCGGCATGTTCCTGCTGGGCATGGGGTTGATGACCGAAGGGCTGAAGCTGGCGGCGGGCTCGGCCCTGGAGCGTGTGCTGGCCTCCTCCACCCGCACCCGCCTGCGCGGGCTGGGTTCGGGAGCGCTGCTGACCGCCCTGGTGCAGTCCTCCAGCGCCGTCACCGTGGCCACCATCGGCTTCGTCAACGCCGGCCTGGTGAGCCTGGGGCAGGCGCTGTGGGTGCTCTACGGGGCCAACGTTGGGACCACCATGACCGGCTGGCTGGTGGCCCTGGTGGGGTTGCAGTTCAAGGTGGAGGTCTTCGCCCTGCCGCTGGTGGGGGTGGGGATGTTGCTCCGCCTCACGGGGAAAAGAGCCGACGAGGCGCTGTGGGCCTGGCGCTGGCCGGTTTCGGCGTGCTGTTCCTGGGCATCGAGGTGCTGCGGTCCTCCTTTGCGGCGGTGGCGCAGCAGGTGGATCTGCCCCAGGGAGAAGGGGCGTTTGCGGTGCTGGCGCAGCTGGCCGTCGGGGTGGTCATGACGGTGCTCATGCAGTCCTCCAGTGCCGCCCTGGCGGTGGCCCTCACCGCCGCGCAAGGGGGCATGCTCTCCCCCCAGGGGGCGGCAGCGGTGGTGATCGGCGCCAACATCGGCACTACCGTCACCGCCCTGCTGGCCACCATTGGCGCCACCCCCAACGCCAAGCGGGCGGCCGCGGGCCATGTGGCCTTCAACGTGCTCACCGGGGTGGTGGCGCTGGCGCTGCTGCCGTGGCTGGTGACGGCCATCGCCGGCCTGCGCCAGGCCCTTGCCCTGCCCCCATCACCCGCCGCCAAGCTGGCGCTCTTTCACACCGCTTTCAACCTGCTGGGGGTGGTGTTGATGTGGCCACTCTCCGATCGCCTGGCGCACGAGCTGGGACGGCGCTTTCGCAGCGGCGAGGAGGACGAGGCCCGCCCGCAGCACCTGGATGACAACGTGCTGGCGGTGCCGGCCCTGGCGCTGGATGCCCTGGAGCAGGAGGTGCGACGTTTCGGGGGGATGGCCGTGGAGGCGGCGCGCCGGGCCCTGACCGGAGAGGCTGCCCCGCCCCAAGATCCCCGACCCAGCGCCCGACTGGGGAACGCCATTGCCGAGTTCATCACTCGCCTGAACCGACAGAGCATGGGGCCGGAGAGCGCCCGCCGGCTGCCCGAAATCTTGCGCGTGGTGCGGTACTGGGAGGCGGTACGGGAGCTGGCCGCCGACGCTGCCGCGGTCCGCGCCGAGCCCGGGGCCGCCGGCGCCCTGGCTCGTTTCGACGCCGCCTTTCGCCAGTCGGCCCTGGCGCTGCTGGAGGCCGTAGACCCCCGCCGGGCGGGGGGAGACGCCGAGGAGGTGGCGCGCCTGGCGGAAGAGATGCAGCGCCACTACCAGGAGCTGAAGGCGGCCTACCTGGAGGCTGGGGCCGCCGGAAGCCTGGCCCTCCCGGCGATGGACGCGGCCTTGCGCCATGCCAGTACCACGCGGCGCGCCCTGGAGCAGGCCATCAAGGGCCGTCTCCACCTGCAGCGGGTCACCCGCTGACCCCGGGCGGCCCTCCCGCGGCAGCGGCCCGCTGGCGGGCTTGCCCGAGGATGGCCACGCCGGAGGATGTGCCGATGCGGGAGGCGCCGGCGGCCACCATGCGCAGGAGGTCGTCCAGGGTGCGGATCCCCCCGGAGGCCTTCACCTTCACCCCCGCCGGGGCGACGGTGCGGTACATCAGCGTCACGTCCTCCGGGGTGGCGCCGCCGGCGGCAAAGCCGGTGGAGGTCTTGACGAAGTCGGCCCCGGCCTGCGCCGCCAGCCGGCAGGCCCGCACCTTCTCCTCCTCGGTGAGCAAGGCGGTCTCCAGGATCACCTTGCAGGCGGCGCCGTGGGCCCGACAGGCCTGCACCACCCTGCCGATGTCCCCGAGCACCCACTCCTCATCCCCCCCCTTGAGGGGGCCGATGGGGAGGACCATGTCGATCTCCCGGGCGCCTGCCCCCAGGGCGTGCTCGGTCTCGAAGGCCTTCACCTCACTGGCCTGGGCCCCCAGGGGAAACCCCACCACGGTGCACACCATGACCGGGGTACCGGCGAGCTCCGCGGCTGCCAGGGGCACCCAGGCGGGGTTGACGCACACGGCGAAGAAGGCGTGCTGGCGAGCCTCGGCACACAGGCGGGCAATGTCCGCTGACGTGGCCTCCGGCCGCAGCAGGGTGTGGTCGATGAGCCGTGCCAGCTCCTCCAACGTGGTGGGCAAAGGCACGAAAGCCCCGCCTGGAGTTCCTTGCTCGCCCTTCATTCCGTCCTCCTCGTCGGCCCGGGAAACCTCGAGGCCGCGATGGCCGCTGTTGCGGGTGAGTCCCCCGACCGGGGGGCTGCGGCAGACATCCTACTCCAGCGTTCCCGGGCTGCGCGTGGGTCCGGGTATCCTGGCGGCCGTGGTGTCCACGATCGTTTCCGGCGGTCAGACCGGGGTGGACCGGGCGGCCCTGGACGTGGCCCTGGAGCTGGGCATCCCCTGCGGGGGGTGGTGCCCCGCCGGGCGACGGGCGAAGGACGGGCGCATCGACGACCGCTACCCCCTGCGGGAGACCCCCTCCCCCGCCTATCGCCAGCGCACCGAGTGGAACGTGCGGGACAGCGACGCCACCCTGATCCTGGCCCGCCCGCCGCTGGCCGGGGGCACTGCCCTCACGGTAAGGCTGGCGGGCGCCTACCGCCGTCCCCTCCTGGTCGCCGACCCGGCGGAGCCGACCGAGGTGGAGAGGGTGCGCCGCTGGCTGGCGGTCGTGGCGCCGGTGGTGCTCAACGTCGCTGGCCTGCGGGACGACCCCAGCGGGGCGGTGTACCGAACGGCGCGCTCGTTCCTGTTGACCCTGTTTCGGCCCTTGACGTCGGCGGGGCCAGTGCCGTAGCGTGGGTGGAGATCTGGAGGATAGCTCGCCATGAAAGTGGAAAAGGTGGTGTGTCCCACGGATTTCTCGCCGTGCGCCAGCCACGCCCTGGAGCTGGCGGTGCTGGTGGCTCGCTCCTTCGGCGCCGAGTTGCACGTGCTGCACGCCGTGGTCCTGCACGCCGAGGACCCCCACAACCCCGCCCACCACCTGCCCAACCTGGAGGAGGTACAGGCCCTGCTGGAACGCACCGCCGCCTCGGCCCTGGCCCGGGACATCGCGCCCCATGCCGACGGGGTCCTGCGCATCCTCCAGGTACAGCGCCGCGCGCCCTTCGCCGGCGAGGCCATCCTCGGCTACGCGGAGGAGATCGGTGCCGATCTCATCGTCATGGGGACCCACGGCCGCCGGGGGCTGGCCCACGTGCTGCTGGGTTCGGTGGCCAACGAGGTGGTACGTGGCGCCCCCTGCCCGGTGATGACCGTCCGCACCCGGCCGGAGGGATCCCACCTCGCTGCCATCGAGCGCATCCTCGTGCCGATTGACTTTTCGGGCGCCAGCGAGACTGCCCTGGCTACCGCACGGGATCTGGCGGTCCAGTGGACGGCCTCCCTGGACCTCCTGCACGTCATCGAGGAAACCGTCATGCCGGCTTTCTACGCCGCCGGCGTCACCTCCCTGCTGCAGCTGCACCCGGAGATCCGCACGCGCTGCCAGGCCGAAATGCAGCGACGGCTGGCCCAACTGGCCGACGCCTCCCTCACCGTGGCCACCCACGTCCGCGAGGGACGGGCCGCACAGGAGATCGTGGCCTTTGCCGAGGAGCGCGAAAGCGACCTCATCGTCCTCGCCACCGCCTCCCGCAGCGGGGTGGAGCGGCTGCTCCTGGGCAGCGTGGCTGAAAAGGTGGTGCGCCTGGCCCCCTGCCCGGTGCTGGTGGTTCGCGCTCGACAGGCTCAGGCCTGAGGGTCTCCCCGGGGCGGAGTGGCCTGCCTGCGCCCGCCGGGAGGTTCACGGGCACGGGCACTGACACCGGCACCGACACCGACACGGGTACCGTTCTGGCCGTGGCAAGCCCGCACCGACCGTGAGAGCGGGCCAGAGGCCCGCGCACCCAGGGGACGGTCACGGCCACGGACACGGTCACGGACGCGGTCACGGACGCGGACACCGGTCACGGTCACGGTCACTGCCACAGTCACGGTCACGGACACGGGTACGGCCACGGCCACGGTCACGGCCACGGGCACGGGCACGGGCACGGTCAGTGTCGGTGTCGGTGCCAGTGCCGGTGTCGGTGTCGGTGTCGGTGTCGGTGTGAGTGTCAGTGTCGGTGTCAGTGTCCGTGTCGGTGCCAGTCACGGTGACAGTGACCGACACGGACACCGTCACCGGCGCGGGTGGATCAGCCTCCAGGTCAGCGCCCGGACGCGGTCGAGGAGGTCGAGGGTGCGCTGTGCCGCTGCGGCGTCCACCGCACCGGCAACCAGCAGCAGCCGCAGGTGGCTGTCGGCCTCCAGCGCCGAGGCGTAGGCGATGCGCCAGTGGTGGAGGCGGTCGCGCCCTGCTCGGCCGGCTCCCTCGGCGAGATTCGGGGGCACCGAGGAGGCGGAGCGGATAAGCTGGTCTGCCACCGTCCTGAGCGTGGCCGGCAGCTGGAGCGCCAGGGCGACGGCGGTCCCGGCGGCCTTGAGGGCCAGTTCGTGGGCGGTGAGGGAACGGTTCGGGGTCGACGGGGGCGGCGTGGTCCGAGTGGTGTTCATGCTCGCCCCACAAGCGCCCGGGGCGGGCGTTGTCAGAAGGGGCGCCGAAGGCGACCGGCCGAAGGCCGGCTCGCCCTTGACAGCGACCGTCCCCGGGCGCTACCCGCAGAGAAGAACACCACGAGGCCACGCCGCCCGGGAGACACCGACACCGACACGGACACCGACACGAGCAAGGGAACGGGCACCGGGCCGGGCGTGGCAAGCCGTGCCGACCGTGAGGGCGGGCCGGAGGCCCGCGCACCCAGGGACACCGACACGGACACGGGCACGGGCACGGGCACGGACACGATCACGGGCACGGACACGGTTTGAACCGTGAACAGTCCCGGCATGACCCGGAGGGCGTTCTTCCCCTGGGTTTGACAGCCTCCCGGGCGGCGGCTACCGTGACCGGCGGCGCGGGCGGTGTCCCCCACTGCCGGCGGTGAGGAGTGTCCATGCACGATAGCAACCCTGGCCATCTGGCTCCCGAATCGTTGATGATGGGGTTCGGGTACGTCCCCGAGTGGTCTGAGGGGGCCATCAAACCCCCGCTCTTCCTCACGTCCACCTTCGTGTTCCGCTCGGCCGAGGAGGGGGAGGCGTATTTCCGCCAGGCCTACGGGCTGGATCCCGGGGGACCCACCCAGCCCAAGGGGTTGATTTACTCCCGGCTCAACAACCCGGTGCTGGAGATCCTGGAGGACCGCCTGAAGGTGTGGGAGCGGGCCGAGGCGGCAGCCAGCTTTGCCTCGGGGATGGCGGCCATCTCCACGACGATCCTGGCCCTGTGCGTGCCGGGTGACGTGATCGTCTACTCGATCCCGGTGTACGGGGGAACGGATTTCTTCTTCAATCACATTCTGCCCGCCTATGGCATCCGTGCCATCCCGGTGCAGGCCGGGGAGGGCTTCGCCGAGCGGGTGAGGGCGCTGGGGCTGCGCCACGTGCGGGTACTGTACGTGGAGACCCCCGCCAACCCCACCACCCTGATGACGGACATTGCCGCCGCGGCAGCTCTGAAAGGGGAGCTGTCCCGCCCGGCCGCCGAGGGGCAGGCAAGCGCGGCCGCTCCGGGGGAAACGATCCTCATGGTAGACAACACTTTCCTGGGACCCCTGTGGCAGAACGCACTGGCCTGCGGGGCTGACCTGTCGCTCTACTCGGCCACCAAGTTCATCGGCGGGCACTCGGATCTCATCGCCGGGGCGGTGATGGGTCGGGGCGACCTGCTGGCTCGCATCAAGACATTCCGCACCATCCTGGGCACCATGGCGGAGCCGTTCACCGCCTGGCTCATGCTGCGCTCCCTGGAGACCCTGAAGATCCGCATGGAGGCCCAGGCGGCCAACGCCGAAAAGCTGGCGCGCTTCCTGGCCGCTCACCCGGCGGTGGGGCGGGTGCTCTACCCGGGGCTGCTGGAACCGGGATCCCCCCAGCACTGGCTGTTCGTCCGCCAGTGCTCCGGTCCCGGGTCCCTGATGGCCTTCGAGGTGGGGGATGGCACCGACAAGGCCGCCGCCTTCCGGGTGTTGAACCGCTTCCGTCTCGCTCACCTGGCCGTCAGCCTGGGCGGCACCGAGACGCTGGTGGAGCACCCGGCGGCCATGACCCACGCCGACGTGGCCGACGAGGTGAAGGTGGCAGCCGGCATCACTCCCGGAATGATCCGGGTCTCCTGCGGGGTGGAGCGTATCGAGGACCTCGTCGCCGACTTCCGGCAGGCGCTCGATCCTGAGGTCGCGAAACCCCTTCGGTGACGGAGCAGTGACAACCGGCCGAGTCGAAGAATACTGCGAACGAACCCGAATTCGAGCGAAGAATCTTCGATTTCTGCCACCGTAATTTGATTTCTCTTGGAAGTGCCGCCTCTTTGTCTTATCTTTATTCGCAACGATCAGGGTGTCCCCGCGGTGGAGCGAGAAGGCCGGGGGGCCGGGGGAACGAAGGAGGCGCACCGTGAGCGCGAACTACCCCGAGGGAGTTGCCCGCTACGTCCGGGAGGCCGATCGGGCCCTGGTACGTCGGCGGGCCCAGCGGGCCCGCATGCGGGCCTGCAAGTTCGACACCATCGCCGTGCACGGCATGTACTCCATGGAGGAGGCCCTCGCCGGCGGCCAGGGGGGGATCATCGAGCCGGTGTTCCCCTCCACCTCGCAGGGGTACCGGGACAGCGACGAGATGGAGGCGGCGCTCGCCTACCTCATCCCCACCTGGTGTTACTCCCGCATCCACAACCCCACCGTGTACTACCTGGAGGAGACCCTGGCGCTGCTGGAGAGCTACGGCTGCCCGGCCGACGCCTCGGCGCTGGCCACCTCCTCCGGCATGGCGGCCATCAAGCAGGCGGTGGAGCCGCTGCTGGCGAGGCGGCGGGAGGGGGAGGAGCGGATCAACTTTGTCTCGGCGGCCCAGGTGTACGGCGGCACCTTCCAGCTCTTTTCGGTGCGCATGGCCGAGCGGGGGGCCCAGGTGCGCTGGGTGCGGGAGCCCTGGGAGCTGGAGGCGTGGCGGGAGCACATCGACGAGGACACCCGCTTCCTCTACGCCGAGATGCCTTCCAACCCCCAGCAGGCCTGCCTGGACATCGCCGCGGTGGCGGAGCTGGCGCACAGCCACGGCATCCCCCTGATCGTGGACGCCACCATCGCCACACCCGCCCTGCTGCGTCCCCTGGCCTGGGGGGCGGACATCGTGGTGCACTCCCTCACCAAGACCGCCGGAGCCGGTGGGTTCACCGTGGCGGGGGCGATCATCGCCCGCCACGACCTCACCAGCCGGCACCTGGCCGACGAGGCCCGGACCGACTACGCCACCTGGCTGAAGCTGTGGCCCTTCCGCGACTCGGGGCCGTGCCTGTCGGCGCTGTCGGCGTTCATGCTCTTGAACGAGCTGCGCATGCTGCGGGTGAAGGTGGCCCACATGTCGGCCAACGCCCTGGCAGTGGCGGAGCACCTGGCCACCCACCCCCGGGTGGCGCGGGTGGATTACCTGGGGCTGCCGTCGCACCCCCTGCACCCCCTGGCCAGTCGCTACATGCAGCTGGTGGACGACGGCACCCCAGCCTTCGGCCACCTCCTCTCCTTCACCGTGAACGGCACGGCGGCGGACACCCGGGTCTTCTTCGACGGCCTGCAGCGCATCTGGCGCGCCACCGACCTGGGGCGGGTGAAGTCGGTGGCCACCATCCCGGCCATCTCCACCCATCAGCAGCAGGGGGAGGAGGGGCGCCAGCTGGCCGGCATCCCCCCCACCATGGTGCGGCTGTGCGTGGGGGGGGAGCACTCGGAAGACATCATCGCCGACCTGGACCAGGCGTTCGCCAGGCTCGGCTGAGGAGGAGACGATGAAGATTCTCCTGGTTGGTTTCGGTGTGGTGGGGCAGGGCCTGGCGGAGCTGCTCCTCGAGCGGCGGGAGCAGCTGGCCGCCGAGTACGGCTTTGCCCCCACCGTGGTGGGCATCGCCGACGCCCACAAGGGAAGCTGCTACCGGCCCGAGGGGATCGACCTCCCGGCCGCCCTGGAGGCGGCCCGGGGCGGGGTTTCCCTGGCCACCCTGCCCGGCGGGTGCGACTGGGACGCCCCCACCATGATCGCCCGCGCCGACGCCCAGGTACTGGCCGAGGCGACCTGGACCGACATCCAGACCGGAGAGCCGGCCAGCAGCCACCTGCGCGCCGCCCTCCAGCGGGGGATGCACGTGGTGACCACCAACAAGGGACCGCTGGCCCTGCACTACCACGAGCTGGCGGCCCTGGCCCGGGAGCAGGGGGTGCAGTTCCTCTTCGAGGGCACGGTGATGGCCGGCACCCCCCTGCTCAACCTGCGGCGGGAGTGCCTGGCCGGCAGCGGCATCCAGGCGGTGGCGGGGATCCTGAACGGCACCACCAACTACATCCTGACCCGCATGGAGGAGGGGCTGCCCTACGCCGAGGCGCTGACCCAGGCGCAGCAGCTGGGCTACGCCGAGGCGGTCCCCGACGCCGACGTGCTGGGGTACGACGCCCTGGCCAAGGTGACCATCCTGGCCAACGTGGTGTTCGGGGCGCACCTCAGGCCCACCGACTCCCCCTGCCAGGGGATCACCGGCATCACCCCCGAGGACATCGCCCGCGCCCGGGCCGAGGGGCAGCGGTACAAGCTCATCGGCCGGGTGTGGCGGGAGAGCGGAGAGGTGCGCGCCCAGGTGTCGCCCCAGCTGGTGCCCCTCACCCACCCCCTGGCCGGGGTGAGCGGGGCCACCAACGCCGTCACCTTCACCACCGCGGCCCTGGGGGAGGTGACCATCGTCGGCCCGGGGGCCGGACGGCGCCCCACCGGCTACGCCATGCTCAACGACCTGCTGCACATCTGGAGGAGGCAGCGATGAAGATGTTCCTCGCCGGCCAGTGGGTGGACCGGGACCGCGTCATCGAGGTCCGGGATCCCTTCGACAACTCCCTCATCGACACCGTTCCCGCCGCCAGCCGGGAGGACGTGGAAACGGCCATGGCGTCGGCCGAGGAGGGGTTCAGGGTGTGCCGCGCCCTGACCACCTTCCAGCGGGCGCAGATCCTCTACCGGGCGGCGCAGATCGTGGCGGAAAACCTGGAGGAGTTCGCCCGCACCATCGCCCGGGAGGGCTCCAAGACCATCCGCGAGGCGCGCAAGGAGGCGCGGCGCTGCACCAACACCCTGACCGTCTCCGCCGAGGAGGCCAAGCGCCTTCTGGGGGAGACCATCCCCTTCGACTCCTTCCCCGGGGGAGAGCAGCGGCGGGGCTTCTGGGAGCGGCAGCCCATCGGTATCGTGGTGGCCATCACCCCCTTCAACGACCCCTTAAACCTGGTGGCGCACAAGCTGGGGCCGGCCATCGCCGCCGGCAACAGCGTGATCTTGAAGCCCGCCACCGTCACCCCCCTGTCGGCCCTGAAGCTCACCGAGGCGCTGCTGGAGGCGGGGTTGCCCCCCCAGGTGCTGCAGACCATCACCGGCTACGGCGGCGAGATCGGCGACGCCCTGGTGGCCGACCCGCGGCCGCGGATGATCTCCTTCACGGGCGGCGTGGAGGCCGGGCTGCGTATCAGCAAGCTGGCCGGCCTCAAGAAGATCGGCATGGAGCTGGGCTCCAACTCGCCGGTTGTTGTGTGGAAGGATGCCGACATCCCCTGGGCAGCGGAGAGCTGCGTGTCGGGGGCCTTCTGGGCCGCCGGGCAGAACTGCATCGGGGTGCAGCGCATCTACGTGCACGCCAGTGTCTACCAGGAGTTCCGCGAGCGGATGGTGGAGCTGACCCGCACGTACCGCATCGGCAACAAGCTGGACGAGGCCACCGACATGGGCCCGATGATCAACGAGGGGGAGGCCAGGCGGGTGGAGCGCTGGATCGGGGAGGCGGTGGCCAAGGGGGCTCGGGTGCTGGTGGGCGGGGGCCGGCAGGGCGCCCTCGTGGAGCCCACGATCCTGGAAAACGTGCCCCGGGACGCCACCATCCACTGCGAGGAGGTGTTCGGGCCCACCGTCAACCTCTACCCCTACGAGGATCTGGAGGAGGCCATCGCCGAGGCCAACGCCATCCCCTACGGGCTGCACGCCG
>Ga0226835_1000736_pt1 | contig 27398 bp, 23 predicted proteins | sample LAC_MetaG_1_FD_163627 | JGI IMG/M metagenome (GOLD analysis project Ga0226835, IMG submission 163627) | Anaerobic ammonium oxidizing microbial communities from anammox membrane bioreactor (MBR) in UC Berkley, California, United States -... | ecosystem: Engineered > Bioreactor > Anaerobic >...
GGGCATGAAAGGGCTGCTCTGCCCGGATATAAAAAAAGACCTGCCTTCCGGCAGGTCTGCCCTGTGCCCCAGGGGGATCCCCCTGCGAGGGCTGTCGTCGAAACCCCGTTTTAGCCTGATCCTGTCTCGATGGCATGAAAGGGCTGCTCTGCCCGGATATAAAAAAAGACCCGCCTTCCGGCAGGTCTGCCCTGTGCCCCCAGGGGGATTCGAACCCCCGTTTTAGCCTTGAAAGGGCTGCGTCCTGGTCCCCTAGACGATGGGGGCATGAACGGGCTGATTTTACCACCACCCCCCTGACCGGTCAAGGAAAAACGGCAAATTGTGTTGAGGTTTGACGGCTGAAAATTACCCCAGGGGTTGGATGCACACCGGTTCATCCCGTTTTGGATCATTCACCAGACGGCTGACCGGAAAAGATTCCATATTTTCAGCTGGAAACGGCTTCAACAAAGCCATTAATTCATCAGCCGGCAGTGGTTCCAGCCATCGCCATGCTTTACTTACTTCAAAAATCACCGGCATGCGAGGATGAACCGCCCCGACCAGTTCGTTTGCATCGATGGTTAAAATGGTGCAGGTCTTCAACTCACTGCCTTCCGGTGATTGCCAGACCTCCCACAAACCGGCAAACGCAAACGGCAGTCCACCTCTCAATCGAAAGTAATAGGGTTCCGCTGCCGATTTGGCGGCCTTTCCGGCTTTTTTCCATTCAAAGAAGCCGTCGGCTGGAATCAGACACCGCCGTCGGTTGAAAGCCGAACGGAAAGAGGGTTTTTCCCGAATGGTCTCGGCACGAGCATTGATCATTTTCTGCCCGATGGAAATGTCCTTCGCCCAGGAGGGCACCAATCCCCAGCGCATGTAATCCAGTCTTGGCTGAACGGCATCCGTGATGACCGCCACGGGTTGAGTAGGAGCAATGTTATAGCGGGGATTCCAACCAATCGGGGTTTCAATCAAACCGAATGCCTCGCGTAATTCTTCGGGGTCGAGCGCAAGTGAAAACCGACCACACATTTTTTCTCCTTTCTGGTGTTGAACCCACCACAAACGATTATAATTGACCCATCCCAACCTTACGAGGTTCATATGCCAACCCCGCTGGTCGAATGCATTCCCAACTTTTCCGAAGCCCGCCGCCCGGAGATCGTCGAGGAAATCATTCAGGTCATTCAATCTATCCCGCAAATCCACATTTTAGATCGCCATTCTGACCTGGATCACAACCGCACCGTGATCACCTTCATTGGCCCGCCGGCCGCCGTGGAAGAAGCCGCCTTTCAGGCGATAGCCTGTGCCGCTCAGCGGATAAACATGGACGAACACGAAGGTGCACACCCGCGCATCGGTGCAACCGATGTTGTACCCTTCGTACCGATCAGTGACATCACCATGCAGGACTGTGTGGAAATGGCACGCCGCTTGGGCAAACGCGTTGGAGAGGAATTGAGCATCCCGGTTTATCTGTACGAAGAAGCAGCCACCCGTCCCGAACGTCAGAATCTGGAAAATATCCGGCGTGGTCAATATGAAGGCCTCAAGGCGGAAATCGGTATCAACCCCGAACGCCAGCCCGATTATGGCCCCAGCATCCTGGGCACGGCAGGCGCAACCGTGATTGGCGCGCGCCAGCCGCTAATCGCTTTCAATGTCTACCTGAACACCAATGATACGGCAATCGCTCAAAAAATTGCCAAAGCCGTGCGTCATTCTTCCGGTGGTCTGCGCTATGTCAAAGCCATGGGAGTACTGGTGGAGGGGCGCGCTCAAGTTTCAATGAACCTGACCAATTATCGTGGTACGCCAATTGCCCGCGTCATGGAAATGATCCGTCGCGAAGCAGAACGCTACGGCGTGGGAGTTCATCATTCCGAACTGGTTGGTCTGATCCCGCAAGAAGCCCTCAACGATGCCGCGGTGTGGTACCTGCAGCTGGATCAATTTTCCCCTGACCAGATCCTTGAACAGCGACTGATGGAATTAATGCGCGGACAACCTCCCACTTCAGCCCCGCTGGAAAATTCCTTTTTAGATGCTCTGGCAGCGGCTACTCCTACGCCCGGTGGCGGATCTGCTGCGGCCCACACCGGAGCAGTCGCTGCGGCCCTGGTTGCCATGGTCGCCCGACTGACATTGGGCAAAAAGAAATATGAAGCCGTCAAGGAACGCATGTGGGCAATTCTTGAGCAGGCGGAGAATTTGCGCGCAGCATTGCTACGAAATGTTGAAGAAGACTCACAGGCTTTTGAAGGGGTAATGCAAGCCTTCAAACTGCCCAAAGATACCGCCGATCAGGAACAGCAGCGTCAGCAAGCGATTGAAAAGTCCACCCTGGAAGCCTCGCGAGTACCCTTGATCACCGCCCGTCATTGCCTTGAAGTTCAAAAGCTGGCAATCGAACTGGCCGAAACCGGCAATCTCAACGCCATCAGCGACGCCGCCTCGGCCGCCACCCTGGCGCGGTCAGCGCTAACCTGCGCAGCCTATAATGTGCGGATTAACCTCACTAACCTCAGCGATAACAGTGAAGCCCAGACATTAACTACTCAATTGAAAGAGATTGAATCCCAATCCGACCAGCTCGATTCCTCCTTGAAACAAATTTTGGGGGAACGCGGCGGGTTGAAGTAAAACCAAATCAAGCAGGGAGTCATAAACATGGGATTGAAAGCCGACCAATGGATTCGTAAGATGGCGCTGGAATACGGGATGATTGAGCCGTTTGTAGATCATCAAAAAAGGGACGGGGTCATCTCGTATGGCCTGTCCTCTTATGGCTATGACATTCGGGTTGCAGATGAATATAAAATTTTTACCAATGTGTTTTCAGCTGTGGTTGACCCAAAGTCTTTTGACACAAAGTCCATGGTGGATTTCAAGGGCGATGTATGTATCATCCCGCCAAACTCTTTTGCGCTGGCACGCACGGTTGAATATTTCCGCATCCCCCGCAACGTCTTGACTATTTGCGTCGGCAAAAGTACCTACGCCCGTTGTGGAATTATTGTGAATGTAACCCCCTTTGAACCGGAATGGGAAGGTTATGTAACTCTGGAGATTTCCAACACGACCCCATTGCCCGCCAAAATTTATTCCAACGAGGGAATCGCTCAGGTATTGTTTTTTGAAGGGGATGAGCCTTGCGAAGTCTCCTACGCAGACAAGAAAGGTAAGTATCAGCGGCAGCAAGGCATTCTCTTGCCACGTTTGTAGCGAAACCAACCCTTCACTCCAATCATTTCATCTCATGGCAGGATACGATGCCAGCCTTTCATCACGCTCAATTTGACCTGATCATAGACCCTGAACAGGGGTGGTTTTCGCTGATTTCCAATCGACACCCCATCCGTCTGGAAAAGATTCGATTGAATATCGCCTGCTCTGTCAACCAACGCAATACTGAATTATTGGGCAGCGGATGGCAGCCTCGCTCCATCACCGAAAATGAGCTCCAGACAACCCTGGGCAATCTGCATTGCTGTTCAATCGAAAGCGAGCGGCATGCCACCGGCCTGCAAACCCGCATGGAATTTGCCTTCAACGATCAATTGCCCTTTTTAATGTGGCGGATTCATCTCCGTAATCAATCGGAACAGTCGGTGTGGATTGACCGCATCGAGATGATGCGACTGGGCGGAATGCGACCCCAAAGCCGCGTGGATTTTGGCAGACCTTTCGTCCCCAAGGATTTCTGGTTTTACAGCAATGGCTGGCAGTCGTGGTCATACACTGCTGCCTATCCCGCCAACGCCTCCCTGCGAAGGTCATGGCTTGGCCCATTTCAAAAGCCAATGGTCATCAATGCCGGCACCCCAGACCTTAAACAAACCGGCTATTTCACATCCGACTTTTTTGGCATTCTGACGGATACCGTTCAAAATCAATCCATCCTGGCCGGTTTTCTTTCTCAGCGCGAACATTTTGGCAGTTTAGAAGCCGTCCTGTACGATCAGCCCGTGTTGCGTCTGTGGGCTAATGGGGATCACACGCTGCTGGAAAGCCAACGCGAAATACACACCGATTGGGCAGTCCTGCTGATTGCCGATGCAGAGCAGCAGCACATCCTAAACCCGTATCTTCAAGCCGTTGCGCAGGAACATCAAGTCCGCATTCCCCAGAATTCCCCCTCTGGATGGTGTTCGTGGTACCACTTTTACACCAATGTCACAGCCCAGAATGTCCGGGATAATCTGCGAACGCTCATTCAATTGAAGCCATCCTTGCCATTGGAACTGATCCAAATTGACGATGGTTTCGAGTCCCAGGTCGGTGACTGGTTCTCGTTTAAGGAAACTTTTCCGCAAGGGGTTGCCGAATTATCTCAGGAAATCGCCCAGGCAGGCTTCACCCCCGGTCTCTGGCTCGCCCCATTCATTGTTCACCCCAAGTCTCAACTGGAACGAGAGCATCCCGATTGGTTGCTACGAGACCGGCGCGGACGGCCGGTCAATGCCGGTTTCGTGTGGAATGCCTTTGCCCATGGATTGGATTTGACCGTCCCAGACGCATTGGAATACGCCTGTCAGGTTGTCCGAACGGCAGCCCATGAATGGAATTTCCCGTACCTCAAATTGGATTTTTTATACGCGGCTGCCTTGCCGGGTGTTTATCGCAACCCCACCCTGACCCGTGCCCAGGTATTACGCCGGGGTATGCAAGCCCTGCGTGAAGCTGCCGGACAGGAGACCTTCCTGCTGGGATGCGGCGCACCGCTGGGCAGCGTTTTGGGCCTGGTAGATGCCATGCGCATCGGTGCAGACGTCAGCGGTGACTGGCTTCCAGCATTTTACAACATCCGTTTTCCGTTTAAGAATGAACCACACATGCCCTCTGCCCGCAATTCGATCAACAACATCCTCACCCGTGCGCCATTGCATCGCCGCTGGTGGATCAACGACCCCGATTGTCTCTTGGTGCGCCCAGACACGCATCTGACCCCATCCGAAGTAGAAAGTCTGGCAACAGCCATAGCCCTGACCGGCGGCTCATTGCTGCTTTCTGATGACCTACCAGCCCTGCCGCAAGAACGCATCCGTCTCGCACAGGTGCTGCTGCCGGTCATCGGCCAAACCGCCCGCGTTCTTGACTTGCTATCCAGTCAAATGCCCGGTCTGCTTCGTTTAGATCTGGAAGGTGCTTTTGGAAACTGGCATGTGCTGGCATGCTTCAATTGGGAAGATACCCCCCAACCATCGCGCTTTGAATTGCAGACGTTCCAGCTCAAGGAACAAGATTATCATCTTCACTCATTCTGGGACGATCAAACTTTCACCTGCCGGGCCGGGGAAACGATCAACCTGCCACCCATTCCGGCTCATGGAGTTGCTTTGCTGGCCGCTTACCCACAAACTAAGAGCCCAGCCTACGCGGGCAGCAACCTGCATATCAGCCAGGGATTGGAAGTCAAGGATTGGCAAATTACAATAGATGGGCTTGAGTTAGAACTGGATTTAGGGCGCTCTTTTGAGGGCTGGTTTGATTTACTGCTCAATCAAACGCCCAAGTCTGTCAATCAGACAGTGCTTCGCTGGCAGGAAATAAGCAAGGGACGCTTTCGGTTTTTTGTTCAGTCCGAAGGCATCCCCTGCAAGATCAACATTGGATTGGAGTAGTTACTCGCTTTTCTCCGCAGCCGTTGCCGGCGTAATTGCTTTTCCGCGTTTTCTCCAGCGCAGGAAACCGCGCACGATGAAGAAAATCACCAGCCCAATCGGCAGAGCAATTGGCAGACAGAATAAAACTGCCCAGATCACACCACTGGCAATGGTTTGATACGCGTCAATCAAGGCCTGAATGGCATCTCGCGCCACGCCTTCCGGTTTCCAACCGCCAACGCTAATCGGCGCAACCGTTTCCTGAGCCTGAATATTGACCGAAATGGCCGACATCGCCGCCGATTCTTCATAATACTTGATTTGACCTTTCAGCACCTCGATTTGCTCAGTCACACTGCGTAATTCATTCAATACCCGCAGCACGTCTTCGGTTTTGGTAGCCGTTTCCATGATCTTGCGCAGTTGCTCGGCAGCATCTTCCAGATTGCGCAAACGGGACTTGAGGTCGGTGTATTCGGCAGTGACATCCTGACCGCTGATATTTTCGGATAAAACGTCGGTTTGCGGGTTTTCCACCAGCCCCTTGATTCGGCTCAACGCCTCATTCAAATTCAAAGCCGGTACACGGACGGTCACATTTCCTTCCAAAACCAGATTGCCGTTGGCCAGGCGTCGCTGGTAGAGATTGGAAGTCACTACAAAACCGCCCATCCCCTCCGCCATGGAGATAATTTCATCCATCGCCTCCGCCGGGTCACGCACCACGATGCTCAGGTTGGCATTGCGGATTACCATCCGTTCAACCGGATTCTCAACACCAGAACTAACAACATTCTCCTGCTGAAACGTTCGAGCACCTTCCGAATAGACATCCGCAGAAGGGGGTGCGCCAGCAAATATTTCCGAAGGCGCGCTCTCCGGAGCAACCTGTTTTTGACTGCGTGCAGGGGCACACGCTGTCAGCACAAAAGCCAACACCATCATAACCACCAGAGTTTTCTTGAACATGGGATTCCTCCTGAGTGAAAAGGGCTTCTCTATGCCCTATGACGAGTGGGAAGACAGATAAGTTCCCCCCTACCAGCCTTCTTCCAAACGGGAAGCGTGCCGGGATGGCAAGCCTGCCGCCAAAATTTTTTGCTGGACGGTGCGGATGTCGTATTCAACCCGCCGTAATTCCCATTGTTGACTCTCCGGTAAGTAGATTGCGTAAGCCGCCCGTACATCTCGGTCACGAGGTTGGCCAACCGAACCGGGATTGACGATGGAACGAGGTACCAGCTGGATAATGTGATTGGACGGAGGTATCATCCAGTCCACATATCCCTCTTCCTTTCCATTACCGTTGCGGTCGAAGTAAGTGTACAACACCGGAATGTGGGTATGACCAACCAGGCAAAAACGGGTGTTGAAGTAGGAAAAATTAACTTGAACCGTATTCAAATCCAGTAAATATTCCCAGATTGGATTGCGGGGGCTGCCGTGCGCCAGGGTGATTTCTTCCCATTCCACCTTTTCAGGTAAACTTGCCAGCCATTCCACATCCCTCTCGGATAATTGTGCTCGCGTCCATTGAATGGACAGGATAGCCTCGCGATTAAACGCATACAAATCTAATTTTCCAGTCACGGCAGCATCGTGATTTCCCTGCACGCAAATCAAGCCGGGCAAATTGGCAATGCGTTGCAGGCATTCTCTCGGTTGCGGGCCGTAGCCGACCACATCCCCCAAACACCAGACAGCATCCACCTTTCCCGCATCCCGTAAGACTGCTTCTAACGCATCAAGATTACCATGGATATCCGAAAGTACCAGTATACGAGTCAAGATTCTCTCCCCGCAGGAACATCTTATCCACCAAGTTTAACACATCTTGTCTCAATTGTAGGCATCATGCAGGTGGAAATTTTTGCTGTTCTGCTGGCAGTTCCAATTGACGCACTCTTTCAATGATCTCAGCTGCATAATCAAACCGGTTGAAAGCCGGCATCAGGTAAATTCCCTGAGCAAATTCAACCATCTGGGAAATCAGTTCAAAGGCAATCTCAATGCCGGTTTGAGCCGCCCGCTCGCCGGCCGAAACCATGCGGTCGTGGATTTCCTGAGGTATGTTCACACCGGGAACTTCATGCTGGAGAAAGGCAGCATGGCGCGCCGAAACCAGCGGTAGCACACCTACCAGGAGCGGTGTATGGAAATCCTCAATTTCGAGCTTAATCCGCTCCAGGAATTGGAGCGCCGGTTTGAGATCATAAATCGGCTGGGTCAAAATAAAGTCGGCTCCGGCGTTCAATTTGCGACGCAGATTCTTAAGCTCACTCTCCGGATTGGAGGGGGTCAGGTTCAATGCACAGCCGACAAAGAACGAAGTCGGCTGTCCAATATCCACCCCGGCATGATCTACCCCGGCATTAAATCCCTGTTTGATCAATTTAATTAATCCGGAAGGCACCAAATCGTAATTATCCATTGCGTCCGGATAATCCCCAATCGCCGTCGGGTCTCCCATCACCACAAACACATTCCGCACTCCCAAAGCATGAGCGGCCAGTAAATCTCCCTGCACACGCAGCAAGTTACGTCCCCGTGTGGGAAAATGCAGCACGGTCTCGATACCCACTTTTTCCTGAATCAACCGGCATACCGCCCAGGGGCTCATCCGCATCCTCGCCATCGGGCTGTCAGCCACATTGATCACATCGGCTCCTGCCTCAGCAAGCAAGCTGGAGCCAGCCAGCAACTTTTGGGTGGTCAAACCGCGCGGCGGATCCATTTCGACTGCAATCAGAAAGCGGCCGTCCATCAACTTCTGAGCCATCAGGGTGGGTGCCTGTCTTTCCTGACTGGCTTCCTCCTTTTCTACCACCGCTAATGAAAAGCCGTTACTGAATTTTTCTAATGGGCGGGTTTCAATCGCCTGACGCATAACCGATATGTGCCCCGGCGTGGTGCCGCAGCAGCCTCCAATCAGGCTGGCTCCGGCCTGCCAGAAGGCCAGTGCATACTCGCCAAAGTATTCCGGCGAAGCCGGGTACATGATTCGTCCGCCAACCTGTTCGGGCCAGCCAGCGTTTGGCATGACCGAAAAGCGTGCCTGCGGTAACACAAGATGCATTTGTTTGAGGATGCGTAAGATTTGATTTGGGCCTCCCGAACAGTTGATTCCGATGACATCGGCACCGGCTTGCTGAATGCCGCGGGCTACTTTGATCGGGTCATCGCCCAACAAGGTCCGGTCATCCCGGGTGAACGTCATCGAAGCCACGACGGGGATATCCGGGTTAATCTGCCGTGCCGCTGCAATGGCTTCGCGGACTTCATATAAATCTGTCATGGTTTCGATAATCAACAGGTCAACGCCGGCTTCAATCAAAGCGGCAATCTGCTCGGCAAACACCTGACGGGCCTGTTCCGGCTGCACCCTCCCAAAAGGAGCTAGGCGCACCCCCAACGGCCCGACATCCCCGGCGATCAGCACATCTTTGAAGGATGCCATCACCACCCGCCGCGCCAGTTCTACCGCAGCCGCATTGATTTCAGCAACCTGATTCTCCAAACCGTGATGGGCAAGCTTGAAGCGGTTCGCTCCAAAGGTATTGGTCTGGATGATTTGTGAACCGGCATCAATGTATTCCCGATGAATGGACGCTACCAATGCTGGATCGGTCAGGTTAAGTTCATCAAAGCAACGCTCAAAAGAAATCCCGCGTTGATTGAGCAGGGTCCCCATCGCGCCATCCGAAAGCAGGGGACGTTGACTGGTTTGCAATAGATATAAAAACCTGGAATCTTTCATCGGCCACCTCTAAGCCCGCATTAACTGTTCCACCCGGCTTTCACCCACATTGAAGTACCTGGCCTGTGGGTGATGAACGATAATCGCTGCCGTAGATTGTTCCGGCACCAGTTGATAAGCCTCAGTCAGGCGCATACCCAACTCTGATTCGGCTGGTAAAAGTGCAAACACTTTTTGATGATCCGCCAGCTCCGGGATGGCAGGGTAACCCCATGAATACCGCTTACCCTGCCCCGCCGGCAGGCCCAATTCGCGGCGAATGTGGCGGTGCAGGTATTCAGCGGCTGCTTCGGCAGTTTGAACGGCCAATCCGTGCACAAAATAAGCTTCGCTGTAATCACCCTTCGACTGCAATTCCTCGAAACATCGGCTTGCCTCTTCTCCAACCGTCACGACCTGAAACGCCACAACATCCATTTGTCCGCTTTCCACAGGGCTAAAATAATCGGCAAGACACAAAAACTCTCCGTTTGATTGACGCGGGAATTGAAAACGCACCAGTTCAGCCGGGCTGCCCTGCTGAACGCTGCCCGGTTCATACACGATGAGATCGTTGCCCTCCGCCTGAGCCGGGAAATACCCATAAACCCCTTTCGGTTTCAGCCAACCGGTGCGGATGGCTTCCCGTTTCATTTTTTCAAGCCGTTCCTCATAAGTGCGCTCCAATTCTTCCCACGCTTCCCCGTGGGTATTCTTCGCTCCCCACGAAAGGCGGAACAACTCGTTTTTGAACAGGCATTCAAACACGGCTTCCAGCGGCATGCTCCGCACAACGCGAACGCCCCAGGAAGGCGGCCGCGGGATGAGGGTTGCCGGGGAAACGGCAGAACGGCGTGTTACGGCTGCTTCCTGCTCGGACTGGACTTGCCGACCCAGTTCAATTTCTGCTTCACGGCGGATGGTATCCAGCAATTTCTGGCGTCCTTCGGGATCCACCAGCGAGTCCATTGTGGCCAATCCTTCAAAAGCATCCTTGCAATAAAACACTCCCGCTGGATAAAACTCCCCACTTTCAGTCATCAAAATCCGCCGGCCAAAGCGGCGGTTGATGGCTGCCCCGCCGATTAAGACCGGAAAGTTAAGACCCCGCCGGTGCAGTTCGTTGACAATGAGCGGCATTTGTTTACTGGTGCTCACCAGCAATGCGCTTAATCCAATGGCGGTTGCATTGACCTCCACCGCCTTGGAGATGATTGTTTCCGCTGGCACCTGCTTGCCCAAATCAATGACTTCATAGCCATTGTTGACCAGAATCGTTTTGACCAGATTCTTGCCGATGTCATGCACATCCCCATAGACGGTAGCCAGAACCATCAACCCCTTACTGACGCCCTCTTTCTTCTCTAAATAATTTTCCAGATAGGCTACCGACTTTTTCATCACCTCAGCCGATTGCAAAACGAACGGCAGAATCAACTCACCGCTGCCGAATTTATCGCCAACCTCCTTCATCGCCGGCAGCAACACTTCGTTGAGGATGTAAACCGCGGTTTGATGACGGGTGGCGTGCATCCCGCGCTGGATGATTTCGTCAATATCCGCTTCAACCCCGTCTTTCTGGCGATGCAAGATGCGCCAGTGCAGGCGTTGCTCGGCGGTCATCGCCTGTAATGCCGCCTGCGTTTGGGAGGTCTTTCCCTCACTTTCAGCCCCGCTTTGCTCAATATGAGCGATGAAGCGTTGCAACGCATCGGCACGGCGGTTGAAAATCAAATCCTCAGCGAGCGTGCGCTCCTCTTCGCCAATTTCAGCATAAGGCGTGATGTGAGCCGGGTTGACAATCGCCATATCCAGACCGGCCTGCACGCAATGATAGAGCATAACGCTGTTGAGAACCGCACGCGCTCGGGCACCCAATCCAAAGGATACATTACTCACCCCCAGCGAAGTCAGCACACCCGGCAATTCGGCTTTAATCCGCCGGATGCCTTCGATGGTTTCAATCGCCGATCCGGCAAATTCGGGATCTCCGGTTGCCAGTGTAAAGGTCAGCGCATCAAACACCAGATCGCCCGGGCGCAAACCATGTTCTTCAACGGCAATCTGATAAATCCGCCGGGCTACTTCCAGCTTGCGTTCGGCGGTCTTTGCCATACCTTGTTCATCAATTGTCAAAGCAATGACCGCCGCGTTGTATTTCCGCGCCAACTGGAACACCCGGTCGGCTTTTTCCCGACCGCCTTCCAGGTGGGTGGAATTGATCAGGCAGCGCCCCGGCGCAGTCTGCAAAGCGGCTTCCAGAACATCCGGCTCGGTGGTGTCAATCACCAGCGGAACACGAACGGCCGGCGCCAGCTTTTTGATGACTTTGCGCATCGTTTCGACCTCGTCAGCGCGTTCGGTCAGCGCCACACACACATCCAACCCATGCGCCCCCGATTCGACCTGTTCGTAGGCAATTTCCAGAAGATCGTCATAGCGTTCTTCCAGAATCAACTTTTTGAACTTGCGGGAACCCTGGGTATTCAACCGCTCACCAATCAAAAATGGACGCGGCTCTTGCAGCATGGGCTGAGCCTGCATGGCAGAAGCAAGGCGCGGAATAAACAACTGCGGGCGCGGCGGACGCGGTTTGTGCCCCACTTTTTCAACCAGAAGGCGCAAATGCTCCGGTGTGGTGCCGCAGCAACCACCCACCACGTTGACCCGGTGTTTCTCGACAAATTCTGCCAGGGCTTCAGCAAACGGTCTCGGTTCAAGCGGATAGACTGCCTGACCGTCCACATTCAGCGGCAAGCCGGCATTCGGAATGCAGGAAACCGGCAGCGGACTGATCTCTCCCAAAAACCGGATCGGTTCACGCATGTGTTCCGGGCCGGTGGAGCAGTTCATCCCGATCACATCAATTGCCAACCCCTCCAGAATGGCTTCCACGGCGGAAATATCCGTCCCCAACAACATCCGTCCGGATGTATCCAGCGTCACCTGCGCCTGAACAGGCAGGTAAATGCCGGTATCCACAAAGGCGCGCTGAATGCCTTCAATGGCAGCCTTGACTTCCAGAATGTCCTGCGAAGTTTCAATCAACAACAAATCCACTCCACCCTCAATCAACCCGCGCGCCTGTTCCCGAAAAACCTCGGCTAAATCCTCAAAGGTGACATCGGATAGCTCCGGATCATCCATGGAAGGGAGTTTACCGGAAGGGCCGATAGAACCGGCAACAAAACGCGGATGATCGGCGGTGGTGTATTCATCCGCCAGCCGGCGCGCCAGTGCCGCAGCGGCACGGTTGATTTCTATCACCCGGTCTTGAAGACCGTATTCGGCAAGCGTAATCCGGTTCGAGCGAAAAGTATTGGTTTCGATGACGTCCACACCTACCTCTAAAAATGAACGATGTACCTGTTCAACCGCCTGTGGGTAGGTGATCACCAGAAAATCATTACATCCCATCGTCTTTTCTCCGCCAAAATGCCTGGCGGTCAGATTCATTTTTTGTAAACTGGTGCCCATTGCCCCGTCAAAGACCAGCACACGCTGCTCAAGGGCATCCAGATAGCGGCGATTGGTGTAGATTCGTTGCATGGGTGTGACCTCCAAGATATAAAAAACCTCTCTGGACGAGAGGCACATCATTCAATGGATCGCTCTCTCATCTTCCAGAATCATCGCATTCTGCGGATTCTGCCGGAGTTGGCACCTGCTGATTGGATCAGCGGTTGCCGAGGCTTCTTCGGGCCGGTCCCTCCACCTCTCTGGATGAGCGCCGGGATGTTCCCGGTCAATCAGTTACCCCAAATTCTACCACATTTGGTAAAAATTACAACCATCGGGCCGAACCTTCTACATCTGGCGCATTCCATGCAACCTGTTTCAAAAATCCTCCCTCGCTCTCAAAGGGATAGGATATAATTTTTTGGAGAGGTAACTTTGTGGAAAAACAAAACCTTCCGCCATTCATCCCATTTCTCGCTTCAGCATTGATTTTAACGGCATTGGGTCTGGCAGGATTATTCCTGCTTTTCAATCTGACTTTACCAACCCTTGGGCCGCGCTGGCTGTTCTTTTTTTTGACCACCATCACCGCCAGCGGCCTGGCACTGCCGGTAGTTTATTTTCTCCACTGGCGGTTTCCCAGTCCAACGCCGGTCACGCCCGGCATCATTGTACGGCAGGCAATTTGGGTTGGTTTGTATTTCGATTTGCTGGCCTGGTTTCAAATGGGGCGTTTCCTGACCCTCCCATTGGGATTCGCCCTGGCAGCCGGCCTGGCAGCCATTGAATTTGCCATCCGCCTTGCCGAACGCAGCCGATTTGTTGCCGGTGAAAATGAATGATCTGCGCCGACTGCCCTCCGTTGACCGGCTTTTACAAACGCCGCAAGCCGAAAATTGGATTCGGCAATATGGCAGGACCCTGACCCTGAGCGCCATCCGTGCCGCGCTGGAGCAAATCCGCCAGGGCGCAAACCTTCCCGCATCATCCGCCAGTGAAGAGCCTCTGTTCAGATTGGTGGAAGACCACCTCACCCGTTGGACGCAATTAACCCTCCAGCCGGTGATTAACGCCACCGGCGTGATCCTTCACACCAATCTGGGACGCGCCCCCCTCAGCCCTTCCGCTCTGCAATCCATTCAAACCTGCGCCAGCGGTTACAGTACCCTCGAATTTGATGTAACCACCGGCAAACGAGGCAAGCGTGAGATTCATGCCCAACAAATTCTGACCCGTCTGATCGGAGCAGAAGACGCCCTGGTGGTTAACAACAACGCTGCAGCGGTTTTACTGGCGCTTTCCGCACTGGCACGCCGAAAACCGGTTATCATTTCTCGCACTCAACTGGTGGAAATTGGCGGCGGTTTTCGTGTGCCAGAGGTGATGAAGCAATCCGGCGCAAAGTTGATTGAAATCGGTACAACCAATCGGGTACATCTGTCCGATTATGAAAACGCCCTCCAAAACCACCCCGGCGCATTGATACTCCATGCCCATCATTCCAACTTCCGCCTGATTGGCTTTGCCAGCGAGCCGGAGCTGACGGGCATAACTGCCCTCGCCCGTCAATACCAGACAATCGTCATTGACGACCTGGGATCGGGGGCTTTGCTCGATACCGCACCGTTTGGATTGGAACATGAACCAACGGTTCAAGAATCCCTTCAAGCCGGCTGCGATCTGGTCTGTTTTTCGGGCGATAAACTGCTCGGCGGACCGCAGGCGGGTATTCTGGTCGGCAAAGCCGATTTGCTTTCCAAAATCAAAAAACATCCGCTCGCCCGCGCTGTGCGCGCGGATAAATTATGCCTTGCAGCGCTGGCAGCAACGCTGCTCCATTACCTCAAAGACGAGGCCCTGACCGAAATTCCGGTCTGGCAGATGATCGCCGTAAGCCGGGAAGAAATCCGCCAGCGGGCACTGAATTGGCAAAACCGATTGGGATTCGGCGAGGTGATCAGCGGTCTTTCGACGGTAGGCGGTGGTTCTTTACCCGAAGAAACCCTGCCCACCTGGCTGCTGGCTCTCTCCGTTCCAAAGGCAGATGGTTTTCTCGCTCGGCTGAGAGAAGGGTCGCCGGCAATTATCGCCCGGATTGAAAATGACCGCGTCGTGTTTGACCCCCGCACCGTTTTCCCTCAACAGGACGAGGAATTGCTCACGAAGTTACAGCGTCTATTGGCCAGTCACACTTAAGAACCTCCTCATTATCATCTCAAGGACACGAAATGAAAAATCAGATTGATGCCCTCATGCAAGAAAATCAGATAGACGCCCTGCTGGTCACCGGCAGTGCCATCCACAATCCGGCAATGGTGTATCTGACCGGTGGCGGACATGTGACCAGCGCTGACCTGATCAAGCTCCAGCAACAGCCTGCCGTATTGTTTTGCGGCCCAATGGAGCGTGATGAAGCAGCCAAAAGCGGCTTGACTGTGCGCCTTTACACGGATTATCCCCTCAAACCGCTACTGGATCAGGCCGATCAGAACTATACCCGCGCCCTTGCCCTGCGTTACCGCCAGATGCTGACGGACATGGGTTTGAACCGCGGCCGGGTTGCCCTTTATGGACAGGTTGAAATTGGTCCAATCTTTGGCATTCTCAAAGAACTCAGTCAACTTTTGCCGGAGGTGGAATGGGTTGGTTTTACCCGCGACCCGATTTTAATGCCGGCGATGATGACCAAAGACCTGGAGGAAATCGAACGCATCCGCCGCATGGCAAAAATCACCACCGAAGTTGTCGCCCGCACAGCTGACTTTCTGACCCACCACCGCGTTGAAAATGAAGTGCTGGTAAAGCCGGATGACAAACCTCTGACTATTGGTGATGTGAAAAGCCGCATTAACCTGTGGCTCAGTGAATTGGGGGCAGAAAATCCCGAAGGTACCATTTTTGCCATCGGTCGAGATGCCGGTGTTCCTCACAGCAGCGGCAATCCGGCCGATTTTGTGCGGCTGGGTAAGACCATTGTTTTCGACATCTTCCCATGTGAAGCAGGCGGCGGCTTTTACTACGATTTCACTCGCACCTGGTCACTGGGCTACGCTAGCGATGAAGCCCTTGAACTTTACCAGCAAGTCAAAACCGTGTACGACGCGATCGTTTCGGAATTAACCCTCAATACGCCGTTCTCCCACTACCAGCAGCGCACCTGCCAGTTATTGGAAAAGCTGGGTCATCCCACCATCCAGTCTGACCCGCAGGCTCAGGAAGGTTACATTCACAGCATTGGGCATGGACTTGGACTGCATATTCACGAAATGCCGTTCAGCGGCGCCATTGCGGGATCGCAGGATATGCTGGTGCCGGGAGTAGTGGTCACCATCGAACCCGGCCTGTACTATCCCTCGCGCGAGATGGGATTCCGGATTGAAGACACCTATTTTGCCCGCGAAGATGGCGTTTTTGAGAGATTTGCAGACTTTCCGTATGATTTTGTTTTACCGATGCGTCATTAAACCTGTGGTATAAATCAGATATGATGAGCCGATTTTCTGCTGATTTAGCGCCAGCCAGAGTACTGGGTATTGAGACTTCCTGCGATGAAACCGCCGCAGCGGTTGTCGAAAACGGCCGGGCTTTACTTTCCAGCGTAGTCGCCAGTCAGGTGGATATCCACGCACAATACGGCGGCGTATTTCCTGAAGTTGCATCCCGCCAGCATATCCAAACCATCTATGCCATTGTGGACGAAGCTCTCCAACGGGCGCATCTGGGACTTTCCGATATTGATGCTATCGCCGTTACGCGCGGTCCCGGTCTGGCTGGCTCACTGGTGATCGGCGTCAACCTGGCGAAGGGACTGGCCATTGCCCAAAACCTGCCGTTGATCGGTGTCAATCATCTGGAGGGGCATATCTACTCGGCCTGGTTGTACCCGGCAGATGCCCCCAGCCCGCCCCAGCCGCCGGAATTCCCTCTCCTGGCGTTACTGGTCTCCGGCGGTCACACCGAATTGATTTTGATTCATCAGCATCTCGAATATCAGCGCCTGGGCGGCACCCTGGATGATGCTGCTGGCGAGGCTTTCGATAAAGTTGCCCGTCTGTTAGGACTGCCTTATCCGGGCGGGCCATCCATTCAAAAAGCGGCTCAGGATGGCAATCCGCAGGCTTTCACCTTTCCACGCGCTCGTCTGGAGGGCACCTGGAACTTTTCTTTCAGCGGCTTGAAAACCGCTGTATTGAGAACCGTTCGCGATTTAGAAAGCCGAGGGCGCAATCTCCCCATCGCCGATTTGGCTGCCAGTTTTCAGGCTGCGGTGGTGGAGATCCTCGTCCAAAAGACCTTTCACGCCGCCAAGGTGTATCAGGCCAAGGCGATTCTGGTTGCCGGCGGTGTTTCCGCCAACGAAGCTTTAAGAAATGCCTTTTTATCTCAGCGCGAATTTCCGGTGCATATCCCCCCGCTCTCTCTTTGTACCGATAACGCCGCGATGATCGCCGCTGCCGGTTATTTTCATTACATCGCTGGTGAACGCCACCCTCTCAACCTGGATGTTTTACCCAATTGGACGCTCTCGTGATTCAACGCAACTTTCTGCTCAAAAAGGACATCTAAACGTATGAACAACGAGAGCATCCCTGAAACATCCCTTTCGCTGGAAGCCCTGAAGAAGGGCGACCGGCATGAGCTGGCGCGAATGGTTGATCTTTACTCCGATAAAATCTACAGACTTGCCCTCAAGTTCACCAACAACCCTCAGGACGCTGAGGATGTCTTGCAAGAAACTTTTCTCAAAGCCATGCGCGCCCTGCCCGAATTTGAAGGCCGATCCAGTCTTTCCACATGGCTGTACCGGATTGCAGTGAACGAATCATTGATGCTCCTGCGCAAACAAAAGCCCGATGTTTCCCTCGATCCCCCCGCCGAAGAAGAGGATTCCGACGAGGGAACCTCATCAAACGACTTAATTCTTGCAGATTGGTGTTGTTTACCGGAAGACGAGTTGCTTTCGGAAGAATCCCGTCGCTTTCTGAATCAAGCCATCCAACAACTACCGGCAACCCTGCGGGGTGTTTTCGTCCTTCGCGATCTGGAAGGATTATCCATCAAAGAAACCGCCGAGTTGTTGGGGCTGACCGAAACCAACGTCAAAACACGTCTGCTGCGTGCCCGCTTGTTTCTGCGCCAGCAGCTATCCCTTTATTTTGCCGAGCGGCTCAAAGAATGGGAGCAAAAATGAGCGATCATCTGGATTGTCAGCAGTTACTTTCTTCCATCTCCGATTTCGTGGATGGCGAATTGAACCCGGAATTGTGCCGCCAAATCGAACAACACCTCACCGAATGCGAAAACTGCCGGATTGTAATCAACACCTTGCGAAAGACGATTGATTTGTACCAGCATCAACCAGGTGATGAGGGGCTGCCGCAGGAAATCCGTCATCGTTTATTTCACCGCTTACATCTTGAAGAGTTCCTGAATCGCGACCCGGGTTGATGTATCTTTATTGCGGGGAACGCATCTAAATAACCGGATCAAGGAACCGTCATTCAGGATGGGCGATAAAGAACTACCAGCCCGGCAAAAGTTTGACCGCAAAAAGCGCCAAACCTTTTCTTTTACGCTCCAACCTGATTTACCGAGCCAGAACCACAGCCTTCGCCAGGCACAGCCCGGCAAACCCTGCCCGGCTTGCGGAGTGGGGATTATGGATTATGACGGTTTACTCAACCTTGTCTGTCCAGTGTGCGGATTTGGTGAAGGCGGCTGCTTTACCTGATAAAATAGAAACAGACATCCCGTGAGGATGGAAAATTTTTGGAGGATAAAATGGGTAATTTGTTAGACGATGAAATTCGCAATCAGGTGCGGGATGTTTTAACCGGCATGGTACATCCGGTTGAAATCATCTTTTTTGGTAGCCAGAGTGAACCCTGTGAATATTGTGAAGATACCCGTCAGTTGCTTGAGGAGGTAACTTCCCTTTCCGATAAACTGACCCTGCAGGTGTTTGACCTGAATAAGGACGCTGTGCTGGCCAGGCAGTACAACGTGGATAAAGCCCCCGGCTTTGTAATTCTGGGTAAATCGGCTGATAACCTGGACGATTTTGGTATTCGTTACGCGGGTATCCCCGCCGGGCATGAATTCACCTCGCTGATCAACGATATTTTGATCGTTTCCAAACGCGATTCGGGGCTTTCACCGGAAACCCGCGAATTCTTGAATAACCTGAACCAGAAAGTTCTGTTGCAGGTTTTCGTCACTCCTTCCTGCCCCTATTGCCCGCGGGCAGTGGTACTGGCGCATCAAATGGCGCTGGAAAGCCCAATGGTCGAGGCTGAAATGATCGAAGCCATGGAATTCAACAGTCTGGCTGACCAGTTCAACGTTTCCGGCGTACCCCACACAGTGATTAACAGCGGCAAGGGAGAAGTCGTCGGCGCAGTACCCGAAAGTCATCTGGTGCAGAAAATCCGCGAAGCATTAGCCTGAAAAGAGGAGGAAACCTCGCATGGAAGCCAAAGCCGTTTGGAAAGGTGATTTGACCTTTGTTGGCAGCGCCGATTCAGGCTTCTCGCTGGTCATGGATACCTTCAAAGAAGTCGGCGGGAACGAATCCGGTTTCCGACCGGTGGAACTCATCGCTATTGGGGTGGCTGGTTGTACCGGCATGGATGTGATTTCCATTCTGAAGAAAAAACGGCAGGAAGTCACCGCATTTGAAGTGTTGGTTCATGCTACTCGCGCCACCGAACACCCCAAGAAAATCACCCACATGTTGATCGAATATGTGGTGACCGGCAAGAACATTGACCCGGCGGCGGTCGAGCGGGCGGTTCAGCTTTCGGAAGAAAAATACTGTCCCTCGATTGCCACCATTCGAAACAATGTGACCATCGAGAATAAAATCGTCATTAAAGAAGCCTGACCAGCAGGCATGTTTCAATCACGCCCACTGCGCCGCATATCACAGTGGGCATTTTCCTTTCAGGGCTGTGATTGTACCTGACTGGAGCGGTCGGAACACTCGCAGGCACGCACCGTTCGCCCGGCCCGGCTCAATGTGCCCTGATAGGGTTGCTCACCATTGGCGGCGATCCACCCTTCCAAATTGAATGGGAGTGCCCCTCCAGCGGGGATCCACTCGCCGTTGTACTTGCGGGCGATGTGAACATGGGTGCCTGTGGCTTTGCCGCCCTCACAGGATGGCAGTCCAATTGGTTCCCCTTTGCTAAGCCGCTTACCGACCGGCGGTAGTGAATCATTCGCCAGATGCAGATAGAACACCGTCCAACCGGTGCGCTCATCGCCATCCCCATCCAGATCCAGCACCACCAGCGCATCACCTCGCCGGGCAATCACCCCATCGGCAACCGCAACTGCTGGCTGTTCGCTGGGCAGGCAGGCGCCGACCACGCTGGGCGGGGCAAAATCGAGAGCTGCCAGGGGTTCACCTTCTCCCCAACCGGTATGCGGACCGCCAGTAAAAGCCCATACTTTACCCGCCGGAAACGGAAAACTCATTTCGGGCTGGAGGAGACTGCCGGGGATGTGCGGTTCGATCCCTGCCCACGGATCACCAAACAAATCCGTGTAAACCCGCAGTAAGCCTTCTCCACTGATCGCATATTCATAAGCCTCTTGAGGCAAAATTTGGGCGTAGTAGTAATGTAACGCTACACTGGCAGCATTTTGCCAGGGATCGGGGTTTTCCAGCCGGCCGTCTTTATGACGAATCGTATCCAATCGGCCAGTACGCCAGCCATAATAACCATTATTCAGCGTATTAGCAGCCCACAGCAACTGCCGAGCCAAACCTTTGCTGAATTGATTCATATACCCCAGCGGGTAAAGTTCAATATCCACAGCCGCTTGAGGCTGAGTTAAAGCCCCGGTTTGATACTCTATCATCGCCAGCAATAATCGGGGACTGATGCTGTACTCCGTTGCAATGTACTGGATAATTTCCCCACCGCGCCGATCTCGCCCTCCAAGATAGAATGAATAATCTTTGAACCAGCCGGGCTGTTGATTGACGAATGAAATCGCATCAAAACCGATTTGAGCCGGGCCGTTGACAAACAACGAATCAGGCAGAATCTGGAAAGGGCTGCCCCACAGGGGACGATAGTAGATCGGGATTTTCATGGGCATGCCCGGCGGCATGGTTGTAGCATCCGGCGGTATAAACGGATTGGCCTCCAAAATCTCCCGCACAGTCGTGTTGAAATGAGCGGCAAGCGCCGGCAGCGTATCCCCGGTTTGAGCAGTATAATCCACCAGCGTGCCGGGGGCGTAAGGCTCACGAGTTGGCAATGGAGTCGGTAATCCCTGATCACCGGGGGTAGCCGGAAGCGGGTTGGAAGAGAAATCTTCCATAGAATCATGGACCTCCACCTGCGGCAGACAGGCTGAAATGATCAACATTATTACCAGTAAAAATAAACTCTTGCGTTTCAACAAAGACTCAATTTCCACTGTTCAGGCGACTGATACGCGTTTCGAACGATCCGCAGGTGCAGGCATTGATCACTCGACCATCTTTTACCAGACTGCCCTCATAAGGGTTTTTACCGGCCACCGCACGCCAGCCATCTAAAACAAAAGGCAACGGGCCATCCGCCAAAACCCATTCCCCATTATACTTGCGGGCAATGTGAACATGGGTACCGGTCGAAGTACCGCCTTCACAAGAGGGGTGTCCAATGAGGTCTCCCTGCTGCACCCATGTTCCCACCCTAACCCGGTTTTTACTGGCAACATGCAAATATAAAATCGCCCAACCGGTTTGTTCGTATCCATCCCCATCCAAATCCAACACGACAACGCCTGTATCCGTACGTACCACCAAACCACTGGCAACCGCCGTTGCCCAATCATCAGAAATGTTACAACCGGTCTCTACACTGGCGGGAGCAAAATCCAGAGCGGCTCGGGCGCCGTCCGGCCCCCATGCCGAATGCGGGCCACCGGTAAAGCTCCACACCCGTCCAGGCAGAAATGGGAGTATCAATTCCGGTTGAGTGAGATTGACTGGCAGCAAAGGTTCAACCGACTGCGCCCGCATCCACGGGTTGCCATACATCTCCTCATAGAGTTTTACAAAGCTTTCTTCGCCCCCCAACACCCCATTCCAGAGAATTTGGGGATACAACCGCGAGAAGAGATACTGCAAGGCCACCGACCCGGCATTCAAACCCGGCGCCAGACGCACCCGGCTGCCATCGGAAAATTGCACTTCGGTTAATATCCCGTTGCGCCACCCGTAATATCCGATCGAAAGCTGCTGAACCGCCCAACTGAGTTGTTTGTATAGGCCTTTCTTTTCAGAGTTGATCACACCCAGCGGATAATCCACTTCAGCCAGATTGGTCGGCTGCCCGTAAACCCAATGCGCCTGATATTCCACCAATGCCAAAAGCAAACGTGGATTGATTGAGTTTTCTATAGCCACTTTATAAATGACCTCGCCCCCGCTCTTCCATCCATCCGCCAGGTACTCCCGATAGGTACTGAGGTAACCTCCTGCTTGACGGATGGTCGCATTCAGGTCAAAATCCAGCGCGGATGGTGAAAAAACGATTTCGCTATCGGGCAGCAGCAATTCGCCTGGGCCGGTTTGCTCGAGGCGATTGGGGATGATGAGCAGTTTACCGGCGTTAATCAGGCCGGTTTGCGGAACGGGTTCAGGATACGTAATTTCTTCCGGCAATACCCCAAATCGAACGGCGACCGCCGGCAAAGTATCCCCTGCCTGTGTGTAGTACAAAATCGGCGGTAGGGGTGTGCTGCGGGTTGGTAGCGGGGTGAAAATGGGCTGGGATGGGGTGAACCGGATTTCGTTTGGTGTGCTGACCGCTACCGGATCATGGCCTTTATCTCCGATGGGAGCTGAAGTTGGCAATGCCGTCGTTTCCAGTTCGCCGGAGCCGCCTCCCGCTCCACCAGCCGGGAACAAAGCCGTTGCAGTCAAATCAAAATCCGAAACATAGCCTTGCGAACAGGCAAGGATTGATAGCAGCCAAACTCCGAGTACCAGGCAAATTTGAAATCGCCTAGCGGGAAATTTGATTTTCTGGAAGTAAGCGATCCCACGCTTCAACAACGGCTCCATTTCGAACCAGCATTCCATTATATTCTACACCATCACCCACCGAAACCCAGCCATCCAGCACGAACGGAATGGCACCATCTGCCGGAATCCATTCACCGTTGAATTTTCGCGCGATGTGAACATGGGTACCGTTGGAAACTCCCCCATCACAGGAGGGATGTCCAACCCGATCGCCCGCCTTCAGGCGCATTCCAACACTTGCCCGGTCAGCCGTGGCAAGGTGAAGGTACAAAACTGTCCAGCCGGTCTGCTCAAAACCATCCCCATCCAGGTCCAAAACCACTACGCCGATTTCCGAGCGTACCACCAGCCCATCAGCCACGGCTGTCACCCACTGATTGCTGATCCCGCATCCCCACCCGCTGTCCGGCGGAGCAAAATCCAGCGCAGCCCACGCAGAACCATCCCCCCAGCCGCCATGCGGCCCGCCGGTAAACGACCAGACCACCCCTTCCTCAAAAGGTAATTGCATGAGCGGCTGTTGTAAATCCGGGGGTAGGAGAGGCTCAATGGCAAAGTCAAACGGATAGCCGAAAAAGCGGTTATAAACGGCAAATACGCCATCCTGACCAACCGCCAGGTCCCATTCGCTGCGAGCATACAACAAACCCATCAGATTTTGAACCCCCGCGGTAGCAGCGTTGATGGTGGGGTCAGCAGGTACAACCCCGCCATCGGCCAGCTGCCAGTGAGAGATTGCGTTGACTTTCCAGAGGTAGTAACCGCGGTTAAGCTGATTGGCAGCCCACGAAAGTTGACGGTAAAGCCCGCGCCGGTTTGGATCGTAAAACCGCAGAGGAAAATCCAGTGTATTCGCTGGCGGCTGCGCCTGGGTTACCCACCCGGACTGGTACTCTAAAACAGCCAGCAGCAAACGCGGGTTGACGGAGTATTCCCGCGCCACACGAATCACCACCTCCGCACCCGTAAAAGGCTGGTCATCCAGGGTTTCCCGGTAGGAGAAAAGGTAACCTCCCTGTTGGCGTACAAAAGCAAACACATCGAATGGAATGGCTGCCGGGCCGAACACCAGTTCCGAGTCGGGAATCACCTTAAAAGAGGGGCCGGGAGGTTGTGGAGAGGGTGCAGGAATGATCACTTTCAAACCGGCCGGTACCAGATTAGGATTGGCAATTTGATTGGCCTCAACCAGAGTCTGGATATCCACATTAAACATCTGGGCTACTTTTCCAAGAGTATCGCCCGGTTGAAGCACATATTCCTCCTGCTCGGAGCGCAGCGTAGGCAAGAGCCTGGGCGGATCCGGGGTTGGGGTAAAAATGGGAGAGCCGGGAACCCGGGTTGGTGGCAGCGTAAATCCGAAAGAGGGTGTTGGTGAACCCCTCGGTGGAATATTTGATGAAGGCAGCCCATTCCCGCCATCAACCGGCCTCCAAAAATCCGATTGGGGTGCTGGTTGTACACATCTCAGCAACAAAATTGCCATAAACCCCACCAGCATCTGCCATTTTCTCCGCTGCTTGATGTGAAACATGTCCCTTTACCCCCTCATTGAAATCGAAACGGCATACTTCGTCCCCCAATCAGATGGAGATGAAGGTGGAAAACCGATTGTCCGGCATCGGGTCCGGTGTTGATTACCAGCCGGTAACCACGCCGCTCCAACCCGTTGGCAATGGCCAGATGTCTTGCAACTACGACAAGGTGCCCCAGCAATTTTGCATCTTCTTCTTCAACTTCATTCACCGATTCAATATGTCGGTTCGGCACCACCAGAATATGCACCGGCGTGATCGGATGAATGTCATAAAATGCCGTAACCTGTTCATCGGCATACAGAATTGTGGCAGGCGCTTCACCGGCTATAATTCGACAAAAGATACAATCATTCATGGCTGTTCTGCTGGTATGGCTAAAGAAGACAGGGGAGGATAATTTGCCCCGCAGTAACGGTTGTACCACTCCATTTCGGTTTGTTGATTTTGACGTGCATAATCGGCTGCCTGTTGACCCAATTCAACTGCCTGATCCAAATTCATATAAGCCGCCGTACTCCAGTAACGGGGTAAAAGCAGCAGTGGATCACCTGCTGAGCGCTCCGGTTCTCCCTGTGGAATCCAGTTGAACAGGATTGGCCCCCGCGCGTATGCGGTAAACCCCAGTTGATAACCGGCTTTGCGTACTTCAACGACCGTTTGAGGGGTAAAATTCCCGCCCGGCCAGATAAACGCAATCGGACGATAACCCAAGTTCTCTTCGAACGTTGTAATCGGTGCGTAAATTTCATTGTGGATAATCTCAGCCGGAGTGTTTTCAGTAAAATAGGTTGAACCGTTATGCAGGAAACCATGCGCTTGAATCTCCACCCTGCCGGTTTCCAGCACGGATTTAATTTCACGCCATTCTCTTTGATCGGCGACACCTGTAATATATGCCATCACCATTGTCCAGTTATTTTGCTGTAAAACCGGCAAAAAATGATTGCGAACGGTCCCCAACCGGCGGTCGTCTATGATCAACAGCAATGAGCGGGGCGGGATATAAGCATTATGTTGCAAGAACGCGGCCAACTGCTCCATGGTGATGGTTTGGAAGCCCAAATCAACCGCATGCTGCATCGTTTCTTTGAAGTACTTTTCCGAGACGGTGATGTTATCATTGATTGATCCGCCCTCTTTTCGGATGCCATGATACATGATCGGTACCACAATCGTCCCCGGCTTCGCATTCTGCGGATTCCAACGGTCGGCAAGATAGCGGCAGGTATCCTGCAAATAAGGTACGGGAATAATCCCCTTATTCAGACGCGGTGAAAATATTCCAAGCGGTATGGGGGTCTCAGTAGATACAGGGGTTAGCGCAGGTGTGTCGGTTTGGGCCAGCGCCGTCGGTGAGGGTAATGGAACAAACGGTGTTGGTGTGGGTATCCATTCCGTTTTTTGAGCATTGGAGGGAGTTAATCGAACATCTGGCGGCAGCTCGGCAACGCTCATGCACGCCGCCAGATGAATCACAAACACCCAGCTGATACCCAAAAGAACAAACCGGTTTTTACTCAGCCTCACCACGAATAAATGCTTCGGTCATCTCCAGCGCCACGGAATCGCGGAACTGCTTGGGCGGTGTCTTCATGAAATAAGAGGACGGCGCGTACAACGGTCCGCCAATACCGCGGTCAAGTGCCAGTTTGACACAACGAATGGCGTCAATCACCACACCCGCCGAGTTGGGAGAGTCCCAAACCTCCAATTTCGCTTCCAGATTCAAAGGCACCTCACCAAATGTGGTGCCTTCCATGCGGATGTAACACCACTTGCGGTCGGTCAGCCAGGGTACATAATCGCTAGGTCCAACGTGAATATTATCCTCCGGCAAGGTGTAGGGCAGCATTGAGGTCACCGCTCCGGTCTTCGAAATCTTTTTGGACTCTAAACGCTCCCGTTCCAGCATGTTGAGAAAATCAGTATTGCCGCCAAAGTTCAACTGATAGGTACGGTCGAGCCTCACGCCCCGATCTACGAACAAACTGGTGAGCACCCGATGCAAAATGGTCGCACCAACCTGACTCTTGATGTCATCCCCAATGATGGGCAGTTTCTTCTGGCGGAAGCGCTCTGCCCAATATTCTGAACTGGCGATGAACACCGGAATAGCATTGACAAAACCACAGCCGGCTTCCAGCACCTGTTCCACATACCATTTGGTAGCCATTTCAGAACCAACCGGCAGGTAGCTTACCACCACATCGGTTTGGGTTTCGCGCAAAATGCCCACAATATCCGCCGTTGGCCCCGGAGCTTTTTTGACAATCTGGCTAAGGTATTTTCCCAATCCGTCGTGGGTCATTCCGCGGTAAACCGGTACATTGAGGTGGGGCACCTCGGTGAATTTATATGTGTTGTTGGGATAGGCAAATATCGCCTCGGAAAGATCTTTTCCAACCTTGGTATCCACCACATCAAAAGCCGCCGTGAACTCGATATCCCGAATATGGTATCCGCCAAGGTTGACATGCATCAATCCCGGAATCCGGTCTGCTTCGGAAGCATTTCGATAATAATGCACTCCCTGCACAAGCGAAGAAGCACAATTTCCTACCCCGACAATTGCTACGCGAACTTTTTTATCCTTTGCCATATTTCTTGTTGTGAACTCCTTTGGAGAATGATTTGTATGGGTTTATTTTGTCTGGTTCAAGTTTCAAGGCGGCAATTTCTGAATTCATCCGTTTGCCTGACCATCCCGCAAGCAAGTTTCCACCTATTATACTTTTATTTTAGTTTTATTGAGCATCCGTTGAGCCGACTGCACAAATTTCAATCCTCTCTGAACTTGCCTAATGTTACCATTGCTGATAAAAGTTTTTGCTTTTGATGAAGAATCAGATATAATCAAATAAAATTTTTGGATTCGGGAAAATTACCCTTTGACCCCAACCAGAAACGAACGGATTACGCAACCTTTTTTCTGTAAATTCGAGTCAGAAATATCCATCGTTCTTTAACAATCAAATGACTTGCCAGAGCAATAATGTTTACCGATCTGCCACTCTTCTGAGATCTCCATCAAGAGGGCT
>Ga0226835_1000737_pt1 | contig 27357 bp, 23 predicted proteins | sample LAC_MetaG_1_FD_163627 | JGI IMG/M metagenome (GOLD analysis project Ga0226835, IMG submission 163627) | Anaerobic ammonium oxidizing microbial communities from anammox membrane bioreactor (MBR) in UC Berkley, California, United States -... | ecosystem: Engineered > Bioreactor > Anaerobic >...
GGTGTGGACGCGCGTAGCAAGGCGTTCTCTAACGCCGCATTATCGTGCGTCGTTCACGCGAGATGAAAACGCGAAGCTTGCGAATCAGAGCGAATCCCCACGAATTTTTTCGCGCAGCAAGGCGTTATGAAATAATGAGATGAGAATGCGCAGCAAGGCGTTATGAAATAATGAGATGAGAATGCGTAGCAAGGCGTTCTCTAACGCCGCCTTGGAAAATATGGACCAACCCAAATCTCTTTTCGGCGCGCGCGAGAAACCCACAGAATTTTCAAATAAATCAGAGCGCGTTACGGTTTTAAAATTTCGGGCGGCCCGCTTGCGCGGATTTTTTCCAGCGTAGCGATGCGTTCCTGTAAATGCTTTGCCGTTTCCGTTTCGCCGTGTTCCCGCGCGTTACGCACAAATTCGTGCAAAGCAGCCATGCCTTCCGCGCTCAAGAGGACGGGATGCGCGCGGGCGACGCGCAAAACATCGGCTTGCGAATCCGCGCCGCTCAACGCGTTGAGTCCTTGCATCAGCGGGTCCTCTTGCAGCGCATGCAGCATCAACGTTTGCAATTCGGGATGTTCCGCCAACGCGCGTTCGAGGTCGCTTTGCGATTGCACATCGAGCTCCGCCAGACGCATTTCCAATTCAATGCGCGGGTCGGTAAAGTTGTTTGCGCCTTCGACTATATATTTTTCATACGCCGCGTCCACGCCCTCTGTGCGCGCGGCGCGCAGCAAGTCGCGATGCACCGTCAAATCTTCTATCGCGTTCGCGTCGTCTTGGGCGCGGGCGAGGTCGAGCATCGCGCCGATAACGGTTTGCGCGTCGTCCGTCATTAAATCGGGGCGCGCTTCTAAAAAGATTTTCGAGTCCTGCCACACATCCAACCCCATCCACGCCAAAAGCGCTTGGACGAGCGTAGGATGTTCCTCCACCACGCGCATCGCGGCGCCGATGGTCGGGTCATTCCGCAGCGCCTCGGCGTGCGCTTGCAGCTCTGCCATCGCCTCGTCCAATTTATCTTCAATCGCCGCGCCCAAGAGTTCGAGCGGGACGGCTTTGGGCGCATCGAGATAGGCGTTGCCGGGCAGAATGAGCAATTGCGAACCAAGTTGCTGCGTCAATTGACTGCCCGCGTTTTGGATTTCCGTTTCGGGCATACCGGGCGGATAGGCGAGGAACAATTGTTTTTTGGCGCGGTCGTGATACAAAAGCGGCGCGCCCAACATGCCGCGATGATCATTCGGACAGGCGACGACGTGGATAGAACCGTCGAGACAGCGCGCGGCGAGGTCGGGGCGTTCGCCCGCGTCCACAATCAACCAAACTTCGGCTTTGAAGGGGGTATTGCATTGCGGACACGTCAACGATACGGATTGTGCTATAGAAAGCGGCATGAGACTCCTATGCTTTGCCCAACATCCACGCCAGCGAAATTCGCATTTTCAATTTGAACCATTGCAGGGCAAACGGTTCGCCGGGCGAATCGGTCCACAGCGCGCGTAAAAATTCCGCGCGCGTTAACGGGCGACCCTCAAATGTATAGGCGGTCAGCGCGGTGGGTTTGGTGGAAAAGGCGACGCGCTGCGGCGGGGCGGCGTCCAACTTGTATGCGCCGCCTTGAATGACATTATCCTGAATGATGTTGCCCGCCGTATTGCCTTCCATCACAAAATTGACCGCGTTATTGGTCAAGCGATTTTGCGTGATTTGATTCTTGATGGAATTGTTCAGATGAATCGCCACGGCGGCATTGTTCGCAAGCGTATTGTCGCACAAACAATTTTCGGTCGAAACGTGGTCGCTCGGTTCGCCCGGCACAAAGAAAAATTGTTCGCGGTCATACTCGGAAGAATAAAAATACAAACCTTCGCGGCTGTTGACAATCGTATTGGTCGAGACATTGTTCTGACTGCTGTTCCACGAAATGATGCCGTGATTGCCCAAGTCGCGCAATTCGTTGCCGCCGTTGATTTCATTCTTTTGGGCAAAGCCGAGCCAGATGCCGTCGAGCGAATTGGTGATGTGATTGCCCGCGATTTTATTGTCGCGGCAAAACGACAATTCAATCGCGTTATAGAGCGCGCCGTTGATGGTATTGTCTTGAATCACATTGCCGTCGCCGCACGGCGTGCCGTGCGCTTTGATAAAAATGCCGTTGCCGTTGCCGCCGGTAATGGTATTGCCGCGCACTATATTTTTACTTGAACCCGATTGCAGCATGATGCCGCCCGCGTCGCAGCCGGGGCCCACTGTGCCATTGCCCCACGTGCAATAGCGGATATTGTCGGCGGTGGTGTTGCCGTCAATTTCGCCAAACTGCACATTGTAAAAGTGAACGCCCCACGCGCTATTTTGACTCGCGGTATTGCCGCGCACGGTAATGCCGCTGCCATTGCGAACGTCCACGCCGATAGCGTTGTTGTTGGTGGTATTGTTTTCAATCAACGCGTTCGTCGTCGCGCCGACGCGAATGCCGCCGCCTTCGGTCAAACCGAGAAATTGCCCAAAGTTGCGTTCGTCCGTATCGCGGAAATTATCCGACAAATTATTGTCGTGGACATATAAATTATTGGCGGCGTCAATGAAAATGCCGTACTTGTGTTTGGCGCTCTTGCAGTTGCGAATCTCGATATTTTGCGGCGCGCGCTGACTCAAGACATTGCCGATTTGATGCACGACCACGCCATAGCCATTGTAATCGCGGCCGTTGAGCGCATAGCCCTGACAATCAAAAATCACATTGTCGCTGTAAATCGAAATGCAATCCCATTGACTCGTCAGCGAAGTCGCCAAGCGATACAAGCCGGGCGCCGTAATCGAACCGCAGCCCGCAATATCGTACACGGCGGCGACAGAGAACGGTTTGAATTTGCTCGCGCCGGTTCCGCTGCGGCTCGCGCGCGGCGTGCCGGTTTCGGCTGGCACAGGCGTAATTTTACTGCGACTCGCCGCCGTCGGCGTCGCGTCGGGCGCGGGCGTGCCGCCGTGCATCAAGATATTTTGCGTAACCGTTTTATCGCACTGGACGATGATTTCGAATGAACCGCTGTCGGCGGAGGTATAGCCCACCGGCGGCGCGGCGGTCAAAGTATATTTGCCTGCGGCGAGACCGGGAAAATAAAATTGTCCGTTGCCGGTGGTGTATAAACCAATAACGCCCGTCGCGTTGTACAAAAATAATTTTGCGCCCTGCACGCCCGGCTCGCCCGCTTCGGCTTGACTGTTGTTGTTTAAATCGGCGACGACGCTGCCGTTAATCGAACCGAAACACGCTTCGGCGGGCGGCGTTTCGGCGGCGACGTTTGTCGCCGTCACTGTGTCGCGCGCCGACGGCGTCGCGGCGCTTGGCACAGTTGTTTGGTTTGCCGTAAGGGGCTGCGTGGCGCTAACCGGGGGCGATGGCGTAAATGACGGCGCCAGCGTACTCGTCGGCGTCGCCAACGCGGTGGCGGCGAGCGTTGCCGTCAAGGTTGGCGTGATGGTCATTTGCGTCTCGGCCGCCGAAACTTGGAGATTGGCAAAGTCGGTTGGGGTCTCGTTGCCAGCCGGTAAAATTGTAGTTTCAATCGGTGGGCGTTGTCCACAAGCGGATAAAAACGTGAACAGAATGACGAGCGCGCCAACGAGGCGCGTCGGGAAAGAAAAACGGGCGCAAGACATAGAAAAATTTGGCTGACTAATTTCGACGCAAGAGTATAGCACACTGTCTGATTGCGTCAAAAGCGCAATGTGAACTGCCTCTCTGGGACGCTGAACCCGGCGCCCAAGTTCCATTTGCCGCATTTTCTAATTGGCTGAACCGCGCGCCTAAAAATTGGGCGCGATTCCTTTGACAAAGCGCCGCAAGGATGGTACAAAAGGACTGGTCCCCGGCACAATGTCGTGTGCGCGTTCTTTTGAATTTTTACCATGAACACGTTTTCTACGCGGCGCACCGCCTCCTTTGCGTTTGCCCTTGCCCTGTTTGCCCTCGTTCTATTGCTGGTTCCGTTCGCCGCGCTGGCGGCTGACCCGCTGCCGTGCGCCGTCGCGCCCGTCGCCGCCGACCCTTCCGCCACCGTTTGCCTGTCGAATATGGTCGTCGTTTTTGACGGCGTGAGTCCCGACAATCAATTTGTCGTTACGTGGCGCACGCAGCAAGCGGAAAAAGGGCAGGTCAAGTTGAGCGATGGTACAACCTACGATGACGCGCGCGGCGCGGCGTTTAAAGGCAAAACGCATTACGTCGTCGTTTCCAATGTGGACGCGAAAACAAATTATACGTTCGACATTGTGTCGGGCGGCAAAACTTTTTCGCAAAACAACGCGCATTGGACCATTCGCACGGGTCCGCCGCTTGCGCCCGGCGCGCCGTTTTCAATTGTCGGGCGCGTCTCGAATCCCGACGGAAGCGAAGCGGATGGCGCGCTGGTGTACGCTCAACTGCGCGACGGCGATAAAAAAGGCACGGCAGGCCGTTCGACCTGGCTCTCGGCGCTTGTGGTCGTGCCGGACGGCGGCAATTTTTTCAATCTCGATGTCGCGTTGGCGCGCGCGTCCAACGCGACTCAAAAATACACGTTCGACCCGGACGGCGACCGCGTTTTGATTTTGGCGAGCGGCGAACAAGGCACGGCGAAACAAACCTTCAAACTGAATGAATTGCATCCGCCCGCCGCGCCGCCGTCGTTGATTTTGGCAAGCGATAACAAGGGCAGCGCGGCGACTGCGACGCCAACCCAAATTCCGCCGACGCTGACGCCGACGGCTTCCCCAAGCGCGACCGCAACGGTAACGCCGCTTTCGCCGACCCCTTCGCAAACGCCTACGCCGCTTCCCGCGAGCGCGACGCCCGAGCCGGTTACGGAAACCGCGCAAGCGCAAGCGACCAAAGCGCAAGCCGACGCGACGCAAACGGCGGCAGTCACCGAAACAGTCGCCATAGAAAATACGGACGTCGCAATGGCTGCGGGCGAAGAGGTGGAACCGCAGCGCACGCGCGTCTTTGGCGGCGTGCCGAACGTCGTTCCGCCGCGCCAGACGAATAATAATAATTTGATATTGATTGTGTTGGCGGTTGTACTGATTGTCGGCGCCGCCTTGCTGGGTCTCGCCGCGTTCTTTGTTCGCCAAAGTAAAAGCTAAGGGGCCGCAAATTTACGACTGCCTGAATCCGCGCGTAGGAGATTGCTTTGTGCGACAAAAAACATCGCGCTCGCAATGACAATTCGCAAAGTTGAACTTGTACGAACCCCAGGCGTTCAACCGCCGCATTTTTCAATCAGGTTTGATGCGTATTATGAAAACATTTGACCTTGCCGCGCTCTTGGCGCGGTTTGCGCTAGACCCGCGCACGCGCGCCATCCAAATCATTCCAGCGCGCGAATTGGCGGACGATTATTTTCCGCGTTTGGATACCGACCGGCCCGCGCTCATTCTGGATTGCGACACTGCGGAACGCTTGGCGCGCGTTCTCGAAATTTTGCGCGTCAATTATCCGGCGACGCACGCGGTGACGTTGGCGCGCGGCAAAACGCATAAAATTTTTGCGCTCGCCGCGTCCGCGTATCCGCGCGCCGCGCGCGGCGCGGCATTGTACGTGCCGCCGCTGCCGTATCCGAGTTCGGCGCTCACGCTCGCCAATCTCATGGCGCATTTGCGCGCGCCCGTCGGCGGCTGTCCGTGGGATTTGGAACAGACGCACGCGAGCATCACGCGTTCTTTGGTCGAAGAAGCGTACGAAGTCATCGAAGCCATTTCCGATGACGATATGCCGCATTTGAAAGAAGAGTTGGGCGACTTGCAATTGCATGTTTTGTTTCAGGCGCAAATCGCGCGCGATGAAAACCAATTTACTCTGGCGGAGGTGTGGGCTGAATTGGCGGCAAAATTGATTCGCCGTCATCCGCACGTCTTTGGCGCCACGTCGGCGGACGATGCCGAAACGGTCATTGCGAATTGGGAAAAAATCAAACGTGAAGAAAAAGCGCGCAAGGGGCAAACCGAAACCGTTCCCGCGCTCGACGCTAACATTCCGCGCGACTTGCCCGCGCTCACTCGCGCGCAAAAAGTATCGGAACGCGCGCGCCGCGCGAATCATCGCGACGGCTTGGTTCATTCGTCGTCCAAGTCAGGCGGCGAACTCGCCGCGCAGATGCGCGCCGCAATCACCCGCGCCCGCGCGCGCGAACGCGTCGTCGGCGAGCTCTTGTTTGAACTCGCCGCCGCGGCGGAGGAACACGGCATTGACGCCGAACGCGCGTTGCGCGCGGCGACAAAAAAGTTCGCGCAGACGTCGCGCCCCAAAAAATAATGAGGACTGAACGCTTGGCTCAGTCCTCATTATTCCTAACTATTTTGGTCGGGGCGAGAGGATTCGGACCTCCGGCCTCAGCGTCCCGAACGCTGCGCGCTACCGGGCTGCGCTACGCCCCGATTACCAAAAATATGCCTCTGCCATCAAACAACCTTGCCGTTGTCCGCTCTTGGCAGGAGCATATCGAATTTGTAAAATCTGTTTGTTGTGAAAGACCTCAGGCCCAAACCGACAAATCTTGTCCAAACGCGGCAAATAAACCAAAATTACGTCAATTTCGTCGCCGTCGTACAATCTACCGCGGCGATATAACGCTAAACGCACTGAACCTGTAGCATGTCCGGGCTGCCCGTCGGCATATTTGACTTGGGCGCGCTGAAATTCACCATCTTTTTCCAAAACGACATCGTACCGTACTTCGGTCGTTGGCAGGGAAACCACATAGCCCAATTCTGCCGCGCGCAACATCACTTTGAGTTTGGCGTATTCACCCTTGTTACGCGTATTCATCGCTCAGAATGGATTTTTAATGCGCCACGAACAAAGCAAATTATAACGTGAATCTTTTTTTTGACAAAATCACAAACCGCAGATTGTCCCGCGCGCATCGTCGCGTTTCGGCCCGACAAAGCGCCGCGCGAAATTGATACGGTACAAACGCTGCGCGCAATGCTGGCGCGCCAAGCCGGCGAACTCTAAGCGGTCGTTTATGCGTCGCCGCCGCGCAGACGCTGATTTTCCGCGTACGGCAAAATATCAATGACTTCGCCCGCGCGCAAACGCGTTTGCACGTCGTTCCAAAATGGCGGATGAAATAAATCCGCGTGGTGTTCCAAGAAAATTTGTTTCCACTGCGGCGCGAGGCCCAACCATTTGCCAAACTCTTCGGGAAAGAAATCATTTTCGCCCACATAAAACCACGCCTCGCCCGCCAATTCCTCCTCCTCGTCGCGCGCTTGCGGCAGTTGGCGAAAATTCAATTCCGTAATCAAACACAATTCATCGTAATCGTACGAAATCACGCGCCCATGCCGCGTCACGCCAAAATTTTTCAGCAAAATATCGCCGGGAAAAATGTTGGCTTTGGCTAGGTCTTTGATGGCGTATCCGTAATCGGTCACGGCGCGCCGCACTGCGTTTTCGTCCGCGTATTTCACAAACAGATTCAACGGTTCGAGACGGCGTTCGACGTACAGATGCGAAATGACGACGCGCCCATTTTCGACGCGCACCGTCTCGCGCGCTTTCGCCAGCATCTCGTTCACCAGCGCGTCGTCAAAGCGCGCGCGGTCAAAGGCGAGATGTTCAAATTCCTGCGCGTCCACCAGCCGCCCCGCGCGGTCATGGCGAAAGACCAAATTGTATTTTGCTTTCACTTGGGCGCGTGTCGTCTTTTTGGGTTCGTCGAAATTGTCTTTGATGATTTTGAAAACCGCTTCGTACGATGGCAAATGAAAAACGAGCATCACCATGCCGCGCTCGCCCGGCGCAATTTCAAATTTATCGTCCGACTGTTCGAGATGTCGCAAAAAATCGCGGTACAATTCCGTCTTGCCGTGCTTGTGATAGCCGATGGAAATATACAATTCCGCGATGCGTTTGCGCGGCATCAGCGATTGCAAAAAACGCACGAGGTCGTACGGGCGCTCGGCTTGGACAAAAAAGTAGGAACGCGTGAACGAAAACAAAATGCTCACGTCGTCTTCGTCCAACAGCGTCGCGTCCACATAAATGCCTGCGCCTTCGTTTTGCAGCGCGAGAATAAGGGGCAGGGTATGCGCGCCCGCATAAATTTTGCCGACGATATAGGCGCGGCGGCCGCGATAAAAAATTTGCGTTACGATTTGCGCGCGCGTCAGCACCAACGGCGCGCGCAAGGCGCGTAGCGCGCGTTCGATTTGCGCCGCCGCGCGCTGCGCGTCGCGCACGACATTTTCATACGGCACGCTGAACGTGAAAGCGCGCAAAATATATTCGACCAGCGCGGCGGTGGAACTCGCCTGCGCGTAACTGCGAAAGATGGGCGTGCGCGCGTGCGTCGGCGGCGCGTCGAAATCCGTATCCACGAATTCGATTTGCGCGTCCACGCCCACCGTCGCAAAGATGCGGCGCGTCACGCTGTTGTAAAACGTTTCCTCGATTTCCCAATCGTCGCGGTCGGCAATCAGACCCGAGTACACGGCTTTGATGCCGACCCAAATCGAATGGTCATGCACGCGCGCAGCCAATAAATCGTGAATCGCTTGCACCGTGCGCGTCAAAACCTTGTTGCGGATTTCGAGCCGTTCTTGCGCGTCCGCCATGATGCCTTGCCAATCGCACTGTTCAAAACGCGTTTTCGCGCGGCGCGTAATGGCTTTGAATTCGCCATGATAGGCGTCAAAGCCGTTACGCAGAACGCCGGCGCCGAGATTGGCGAGCCGAGAATCAGAGAGAGCTTGGGACATGGGCAAAATTCAAAATTCCGAAAGCGGCGCTCTCGGAATTTTGAATTTGATTTAATTGATTACATGCTCTGGCATTTTCGCGTGGAATTGCGCCTCTTCGGTCGAACCAGCGAGCGCTTTGGTCGAAACGGCTTCGCCCGTCAACGCGGTTTGCACCTGGTCAAAATAACCCGCGCCGACGAAACTTTGATGCTTGACCGCTTTGTAGCCGTGTTCGTATTCCATCTCGAATTCTTTTTCTTGCAGACGCGAGTACGCCAACATGCCTTCGAGATTGTAATTGTGCGCGAGGTCGAACATGCTCGCATTGAGCGTGTGGAAACCCGCGAGCGTGACGAATTGGAATTTGTAACCCAGCGCGCCGAGTTTTTCTTGGAATGTCAGCATGGTTTTTTCGTCGAGATGTTTTTTCCAATTGAACGACGGCGAGCAATTGTACGCCAGCCATTTGCCGGGGAATTTTTCATGGATGCCTTGCGCGAATTCGCGCGCTTCGCCCAAATCCGGTTTGTTGGTTTCGCACCACACCAAATCCGCATAGGGCGCGTATGCGCGTCCTTTGGCAATCGCAAGCTCGATGCCGCCGCGCACGCCGTAATATCCTTCAATCGTGCGTTCGCCCGTCATGAACGCTTCGTCCAGCGGGTCGTTGATCGTGTGCATCAAATTCGCGCCGTCGGCGTCCGTGCGCGCGATAACGAGCGTCGGCACGCCCATCACATCGGCGGCGAGACGCGCGGCGTTCAATTTCGGAATAAATTCGTGGACGCCGACCAACACTTTGCCGCCCATGTGTCCGCATTTTTTCAGCGCGGATACTTGGTCTTCTAAATGTACGGCGGCGGTTCCCGCTTCAATCATCGCCTTGACCAATTCAAACACATTGAGCGTGCCGCCAAATCCGGCTTCGGCATCCGCAACCAACGGCGCAAACCAGTAGGGAGCGCTCACCGCCGCGTTCCCGTTCGCCTGAACGCTACGGCGAGCGTTCAGTACGTCCATTTGCGCGTTCATGGCGTCCATGTGATGAATCTGGTCCGCGCGCTGCAAGGCGTTGTTGATGCGTTTGAGCAGGGTCGGCACGCTGCTCACCGAATACAACGATTGGTCGGGATACATTTGCAGGGAATCGTTCGCGTCGCCCGCGACCTGCCAGCCGCTGACGTAAATCGCTTGCAAACCGGCTGCGACCATTTCGACGGCTTGATTGCCTGTCATGGCGCCGAGCGAACGCACGAATGGCTCTGTTTCCAACAAATGCCACAAACGCCGCGCGCCCATGTCCGCGAGCGTATATTGAATCGGCGCCGAGCCGCGCAGCCGCACAACGTCGGCGGCGGTGAAATTGCGCGTGATATGTTTCCAACGCGGCGCCGTTTGCCATTCCTGTTCGAGCGCGAGAATTTGTTGTTGGTACGACATGTGTGTAAAACCGTCCGCGTCACATTGGAATCAGCCCAAGTGAAGCGCACGGATGCAACTGAAAAAATGGTTGTGCGTCGCGCGCGCGTGGATTGGCGACAAACCGTGTCGCCGCGTCCGCGACGTTCACGCCAGACCAAACGAGTCCAAGCTCCAAGGCCGTTAATCCAAATACTGGTACGCGGGCAGCGTCAAAAAGTCGCTCAATTGTTCCGCCGTGACCAGCTTGTCAAACAAGAGCGCGGCTTCGGCGAGACGCGATTTTGCCACATTCGCTTCGCCCCATGCGCGTTGGATTTTTTCCACTTCGTCGTCAAACAGCGCGCGATACAATTCGGGCGTTACCGCGCGCCCGTCGTCCAACACGCCGCCGTGATGCAGCCACTGCCACACTTGCGAACGCGCGATTTCTGCCGTCGCCGCGTCTTCCATCAAATTATTCAGCGCCACCGCGCCATTGCCGCGCAGCCACGCTTCGGTGTACTGAATCGCCACGCTGATATTGTTTCGCACGCCCGCTTCTGTAATTTTGCCGTTCGGCACATGAAAATCAATCAATTGCGTCGGTTCGACATTGACCTCCTCGCGCAGCCGTTCTTTTTGATGCGGTTTGGCGCCCAAGGCGGCGTCAAAAACTTGGCGCACGGTTGGCACGAGGTCGGGGTGGGCAATCCAGGTGCCGTCGAAACCGTCTTGCGATTCGCGGATTTTGTCCTCGCGCACTTTAGCCAGCGCGTTCGCGTTCACTTCCGCGTCTTTGCGCGAAGGAATGAATGCCGCCATGCCGCCCATCGCGTGCGCGCCGCGTTTGTGGCAGGTGCGGACCAGCAATTCGGTGTAGGCGCGCATGAACGGCACCGTCATGGTCACTTGACTGCGGTCGGGGAACAATACATTTTGGCGCGCGCGGAATTTTTTGATGCACGAGAAAATGTAATCCCACCGTCCCGCGTTCAAACCCGCGATGTGTTCGCGCAGTTCGTACAAAATTTCTTCCATCTCGAACGCGGCGAGAATGGTTTCCACCAACACGGTGACTTTGATGGTCCCTTGCGGCAAGCCGATGTAATTTTGCGAAAACACAAATACATCGTTCCACAAACGCGCTTCGAGATGCGATTCCAATTTCGGCAAATAGAAATAGGGCCCTTTGCCTTTGGCGAGCAAACGGCGCGCGTTGTGGAAAAAATACAAACCGAAATCAAACAGCGAGCCGGACATGGCGCGCCCGTCCACCGTCAAATGTTTTTCTTCCAAATGCCAGCCGCGCGGCCGCACCAACAGCGTCGCCACGTTTTCATTCAAACGATATTCTTTTTCGGGCGTTTGCAAAAAAATCACGCGTTCAATCGCGTCGGTCAGATTGCGCTGCCCGTGCAGCATATTGTTCCAGGTCGGCGCGTTGGCGTCTTCAAAATCCGCCATGAACATATCCGAGCCGCTGTTCAGCGCGTTGATGAGCATTTTCTTGTCCGTCGGGCCGGTGATTTCCAAATGACGGCGCTGTAACGCGTCGGGAATCGGCGCGACGCGCCAGGCGGGGTCTTGGCGCACCGCTGCGGTTTCGGGCAAAAAGGTCGGGTCCTCGCCCGCGTCAATCCGCGCCTGCCGTTCGCTGCGTTTTTGCACGAGTTCGAGGCGGCGCGGATTGAATTCGCGCTGCAACGCGACAATAAATTGGAGCGCGTCAGGCGTCAAGACCTGGGCGCCGATTTCGTCAAGCGGGACGTGAATTTCGACATTTTCGGGAATGTGCGGTTGTGTCATGGGGGCTCCTTAAGCGGATTGGCGTTCGATTATTTCCAGCGTTGTATTCAAGTCGGTCAGCGCGCGCCGCAGGGGGCGCGTGGCGGCGCGGCGGCGTTTGAGACGCGGCTGCGCGGGCGGATTTTCCAAAATGCGTTTCAGCGTGCGCGGGTCTTGCGCGTCCATTTGCAGCGCGCGTAATTCTTGTAACAGCACGCGCCGCGTAATGGCAATGCCGTGCCGTTCCAACAAAATTTTATAGTGCGCGTAATCTTCGGCAATCCGCTGCGTCACGCTTTCAAAGCCGTGCCGCGCCAAAATCAAACGCGCGGAATAACGCATCGCGTTATAAAAAAACATTTTGTAATCGTGGCGCGACGGCTCGATTAAAATAATGTCCACTTCGGGATGCGTCTTGCGTAATTGTTTGATGTGATAATGCAATGCGCCGTGCGCCGAAATGCGCGTGATTTGCTGCGCGATGGCGGACAAACCCTTGTCGCTCAAAAATTCCGTGTCCGGTCCGAGGATGGGAATGTTGCGATGTTCGCTGTTATCAATCGGCACGAGCGGATTGATGCACACGACCAAATTCGCGCCGTGTTCGATGGCAATGTCGAGCGAAGCGTTCGCCCGCGCCGCGCCATCCACGTAATCGTGTCCGTCAATGCGAACCGGTTTGTACAGCACCGGCACTGCCGCCGAAGCCGCAACGGCTTTGGTAATCGGCACGTGCGCGTGCGACTCTTTGGAAAACACTGCGCGCTGACCGTTATCCAAATCGGTGGCAATAATATACAGCTCACGGTCGAGGTCTTCAAAATGAGAGCTCTTGCCCTGACTGTCCAGGACGCGTTGTAGGTACCGCTCCAGCGCCTTGTTATCGTAAAAACCCGAAGGCAGCGCGTCCAAAAAAAGCCACACGACATCAAACAATGTCATGTCGCTCATGTGACGGAGATAATGCGACCACGCGCGGAGGAGGGTGCGCGGAATTTTAAAGCCCCACCGCGCAAAATCTTTGCGACTGAGCGAAAAGACGTCGCTCGGCTGAATCGGCGGCACTTGATTGTGTTCGCCCGCCAAGCCGTCCATGATTTCATGGGGGCTGATGCCTTGCGCCAAAAAGGTCGAGACCAAAGCGCCCGCGCTCGTGCCGACAAAAATATCAAAATCGTTCACGGTGCGGTCGAGCAGTAAATCGTCAATCGCGCGCAGCGCGCCGATTTCGTACACCGCGCCGGTCAAACCGCCGCCGGCGAGGACCAATGCCGTTTTGGAACGACGCGCATGTTTAGCTAAAGCCATGAGGAATATCACCTTCTTTGGTGAATTGACGCCCGCGTCGGGCGCGCACATCTGGGTACGCCTAGTGTATGCGGATTTTGCTTTTTTGACAATTACGCATGACGCAGTGCGTCATATGCCCCGCGCCGCGCTGCCCTTTGGCAGTATCCGCAAGCGAGATGTTTTGGCATGTCCAAATTCGGTCCGAACTGCGTTACGACGCGCTCTGACGGCGCGCGCCGCGATTTGACCTGAACGCGCTTTTGCATACAATCGTCGGCAATGTTCACTTTTGACTCTTTCCGTTTGCAGCATGATGCGCGCGTCGGTTCGCGCCATCATCATCATGCATCGGGGTGAGTCAAGTGAAACGGCAGCGGCGCGGCGGACCATTCTGGTCGCGCTTTTTCACAGGATTCACCCAAGGGCTGGTCATTTTTGACAAGCCCTTTTTTGTTTTGGTTCGCGCCAAGGATAGCGCCAGAATTCATCACAAGCCCGCGCTGCGGCGTTGTGATGTGACAGAGGCGGAGCGTACCGTCGCATGTTGAAAACTTTTTCCGTCGAACGGCAGTTGCCGCACGGCGTCGCCGATTTATATTTTCAAGAAGCCGCGCGCAAAACGCGGCTCGAAACGCGTTTGCGCGAAATTTTCGCGCAATGGAATTATACCCAAGTTATTCCGCCAACCTTTGAATATTACGAGACCCTCGCCGCCGAAGCAAGTCCGCAAGTGCGCCAAGAAATTTATCGTTTTCCCGACCGCGACGGCAGAATGTTGGCGCTGCGCGCCGACCCGACGATTCCGATTGCGCGCCTCGTCGGCACAAAATTGTACAACCAACCCTTGCCGCTGCGTTTTTTTTATGTCGCCAATGTCTTTCGGCACGAAGAACCCAAAGCGTCGCTGCGCCGCGAATTTACGCAAGCGGGCGTGGAACTCATTGGCTGCGGCACGGCGCAAGCGGACGCCGAAATAATTGCGCTCGCGGTCACGGCGCTGCGCGCGCTGGGCTTGAATGATTTTCGTCTGCGCGTCGGCGCGATGGATTTTATCAACGCGCTGCTCGGTCCGTTGGCTTTGACGGAAACCCAACGCGCACAAATCAAATCCGCGCTGGAACGCAAGAATCAAGGCGCGCTCGATGACGCGCTGCGTCAAACGCCGATGCCGCCGACGATGCGCCGCGCGCTGGCGGCATTGCCCGCGTTGACCGGCGGCGCTGAAATCTTGGAACGCGCGGCGGCCGAGTGCGCGGTCAATCCTGCCGCGCAGGACGCCCTCGCGCGCTTGCGCGCGCTTTGGCAAACGCTCGACGCGCTGGATGTCGCCGCCGCGACGACGCTCGATTTGGGGATGGTGCGCGGCATGGCATATTACACGGGCATTGTGTTTGAAGCGTTTGCGCGCGGCATCGGGTTTGCGCTTTTGAGCGGCGGACGCTATGACCATTTGCTCGCGCATTTTGGCGGCGCGCAGCCCGCGTGCGGTTTCGCCATTGGCGTCGAACGCGCGCTCGCCGCGTTAAAATTGCAAAATCCGTCGGACGTGCAATTGACGCCGGATATTGTGGCGGAATTGGGCGCCGCGCGTGCGTTGGCGGAACGCGTGGCGGAGGCGCGCGCGCAAGGTCAGCGCGTCGAATGGTATTTGCAAAGCGGCTCGCACGCGGAAATTAGCGCCTATGCGCGGCAGCGCGGCGCGCGGCGCGTTTGGTTCGCCGACGGCGGCGCGGAGGAATGGCTATGAGCGCGCTGACGATTGCTTTGCCCAAAGGCAGATTGCTCCCGCACGCGCTCGCGGTTTTGGAAGCGATTGGTTTGGACGTGCGCGAGCTGCGCGGCGCGACGCGCAAATTGATTGTCGCCGATACAAAACATGACGCGCGGTTTCTTTTGCTCAAGCCGTTCGACGTGGCGACGTTCGTCGAATATGGCGCGGCGGATTGGGGAATCGTGGGCCAAGATGTTTTGTTGGAAAATGAAAGCGATCTTTTTGAACCGCTGACGCTGCCGTTCGGTTTTTGTCGCATCGCGCTCGCCGCGCGGCGCGAACGCGCGCAAACCGCTTGGCGGCTCGAAACGGCGCTGCGCGTCGCGTCCAAATATCCGCGTCTCACGCGCAAATTTTTTGTCGAACGCGGCTGGTCCGTCGAAATTATTCCGCTGCACGGCTCGATTGAAATCGCGCCCGCGTTGGGTTTGAGCGATTTGGTGGTGGACATTGTGGACACGGGCCGCACGTTAAAAGAAAATGGGCTGGTCGAATTGGAAACGCTTGGGCAAGCGCAAGCGGCGTTGATTGTGAATCGCGCGAGTCATGCGCTGCGCTTTCGGGAAATACAAAATGTATTGGACGCGGTCAAGCGGGCGACGCGCGCGTCGTAAATTATTATCAGGTGACGAATGAAGCGAATTCCGATTTTATTGGGAGCGCAAGCCGCGCGCGCAAAAATTGCGCGGCAGCGGACGTTGACGGAAAAAATAATTTCTCCCGCCAATCTGGCGCGTCTGGAAAAAATTTTTGGCGCGCGCTTGGCGCCCGAAGAGGCGGTGAAAAAAATTTTGGACGACGTGCGCGAACGCGCCGACGCGGCGGTGGGCGAGTGGAATGAAAAAATTGACGGCGGCGCGCGCGAAAATTTTTTGCTAAGCGCGGCGGAAATCGAGACCGCGTATCAGGAAACGCCGCGCGCCGTGCGCGACGCGCTGCATCGCGCGGCGCAGCGCATTCGCGCGTTTCACGAAAAACAGAAACCGAGATCGTGGCTCGATTGGACGCCCGAAGGCGGCGCGCTGGGGCAAATCATTCGACCGCTCGCGCGCGTGGGAGTTTATGCGCCGGGCGGCGCGGCGCCTTTGCCGTCGTCTTTGTTGATGAGCGCGCTGCCCGCCCAAGTCGCGGGCGTACCCGAAATCATTGTCGTGTCGCCGCCGACGCGCGCGGGCAAAATTGCGCCGGTCATTCTCGCCGCCGCGCGCGTCGCCGCCGTGTCGCGCGTGTACGCGTTGGGCGGCGCGCAGGCGATTGCGGCGTTGGCGTTCGGCACGCGCACGATTCCGCGCGTGGATAAAATTGTCGGCGCGGGCGGAATTTTTACGACGCTCGCCAAACGCCAAGTATTTGGCGTCGTTGGCATTGATGGTTTGTACGGTCCCACCGAAACGGTTTTGATTGCGGACGATGCCGCGCCGCCGCGCTATGTGGCGGCGGATTTGCTCGCGCAAGCGGAGCATGACGTTTTGGCGACGAGCATTTTGCTCACTCCGTCGCGCGCGTTGGCAGAACGCGTGGCGGATGAAATTGACGCGCAATTGCCTCGCTTGACGCGCCGCGCGGTGATTGAATCGGCTTTACAAAATCAGGGCGCGCTTTGCGTATTGGCTTCGCTCGACGAATGTTTGGAACTGGCGAACGAATACGCGCCGGAACATTTGTGTTTGCTGACGCGCGACGCGTGGGCGCTCGTGCCGCGCGTGCGGAACGCGGGCGGCGTTTTTGTGGGCGAACAGTCGTCCGAAGCGTTGGGCGATTACATGTTGGGGCCGAGTCACGTGATGCCAACGGGCGGGACGGCGCGTTTCATGTCGCCGTTGAATGTGAACGATTTTGTAAAAATCACGAGCGTGTTTTATGCCAGCGCGGCGGAAGCCAAACAGCTGAGCGCGCCCGGTCAAATTTTGGCGCAGGGCGAAGAGCTGACGGCGCACGCGTGCGCGCTGGAGCAAAGGATACAGGATGAAGGATGAAACGCTAACCCGACTGTTGCGGAGCGATTTGGGCGCGCTGCGAGATTACGCGCCCGCGCATGGGATGGACCCGCGCCGCGTCATCAAACTCGATGCGAACGAGAATCCGTACGGCCCCTCGCCGCGCGTCCTTACCGCGCTCGCCGCCGCGCGCACGTGGCAATTTTATTGCAGTCAGGACGAGGCGCGCGCGCAGGTGGCGCAGTACGCCGGCGTGAATCCTGAAAATATCGTCCTGACCAACGGCGGCGACGAAGCGATTGATTTGGTGTTGCGCGCGATTTTGGAACCGCACGAGGTCGTTCTGGACGCGCCGCCGTCGTTCGAGATGTATCGCATTTTTACGTTGGCGAATCGCGGGCGCGTATGCGAGGTGGCGCGGCGAGAGGATTTTACGCTGGATACGGACGCCGTGCTTGGCGCCGCGCAAACGTCCAACATCAAAGCGCTTTGTCTCGCGTCGCCGAATAATCCCGATGGCGGTTTGCTGCCGCGCGCGGATTTATTAAGGTTGTTGGAATTGCCCGCGCTGGTTTTGATGGATGAGGCGTATTTTGAATTTGCGGGTACGAGCGCGGTGGATCTGGTGGCGCGCTATCCCAATCTGGTCATTGTGCGTACCTTTAGCAAATGGGCGGGGCTGGCGGGTTTGCGCGTGGGATATCTCATCGCCGCGCCCGCATTGGCGCGCGCGCTGCATACATTGCGCGCGCCGTATAATGTGAATGAGGCGGGTTTGTTGGCGGCGCGCGAATCGCTGCTCGATGTGAAATACTTGATGAATAATGTGCGCGCGATCATTGCGGAACGTGAACGGATGCGGACGGCATTGTCCAAATTCGAGTGGCTCACTCCGCTGCCGAGCTGTACCAATTTCTTGTTGTTGCGCGTGGCGGAACGTCAACCGCAAGCAATCAAACAAGCGCTCGCGCAGCGGGGGATTTTGATTCGCGCGTTCCAGACGCCGCGTTTGCGCGATTACATTCGTATTAGCGTCGGCGCGCCGGCGATGAATGACGCGGCGTTGAACGCGTTGCGTGAATTATAGAACCGGCGCCGTTGCGAGCGCTCCAGACAAGGATTTTTTGATATGCCAAGAAACGCTACCGTTGAACGCAAAACGCGCGAGACCGAAATTCAAATCACGCTGAATTTGGATGGGACGGGTCAAGCCGAGATTCAGACCGGCATTGGCTTTTTTGACCACATGCTGCATCACGTCGCCGTGCATGGTTTGTTGGATTTGAGCGTGCGCGCGCGCGGCGATTTACACGTTGACGCGCATCACACCATCGAGGACGTGGCGATTGTGTTGGGCGATGCGTTGGAACGCGCGCTCGGAGACCGCAAAAGGATTGCGCGCGTGGGATACTGTTATGTGCCAATGGATGAGGCGTTGGCGCGCGTGGTCGTGGATTTGAGCGGACGCGGCTATGCGGTGTTTGACGGCGCCTTTGCGACGCCGCTTTTGGGCGCGTTCCCCACATCACTCGTCGCGCATTTTTTCGAGACGCTCGCGCAGCGCGCCAAAATAAATTTGCACGCGCACATTTTGTACGGCCGCGACGACCATCATAAAGCCGAAGCGTTGTTCAAAGCGTTGGGCCGCGCGTTGGGTATGGCGACGACCCTCGACGCGCGCCGCGCTGAAACTTCGACCAAAGGAACGTTGGTCTAACCCATGACGCGTTGCAGATGGCAAACTCATTTGCGATGCGTCCTCCGTCAACGCTCATGATTGCGATTATTGATTACGGCATGTCGAATTTGCGGAGCGTGCGCCACGCGTTCACCGCGCTCGGCGCGGACGCGCGGATTGTGGATACGCCGTCAACCTTAAAGAACGCGCGCGCGTTGGTATTGCCCGGCGACGGCGCATTTGGACCCGCAATGCAGAGTTTGACCGCGCGCGGCTGGCTCGAACCGCTGCACGCGGCGCTGGCGCGCGGCGCGCCGTTTCTCGGCATCTGTTTGGGCATGCAATTGTTGTTTGAAAGTTCGGAGGAAAATGGCGCGCATCGCGGCTTGGGTATTTTGCGCGGCACGGTGAAAAAATTTCCGCGCGCCGCAGGCAAGCTGCCGCAAATCGGTTGGAATCAATTGCAGATTCAACCCCAATCCAAATTTCTCGCGGGCATTGCCGAGAACGCGTTTGCCTATTTTGTACATTCGTATTATTGCGCGCCGATGGACGAAAACATAATCGCGGCGCGTACGAATTACGGCATCTCGTACGCGTCCGCCATAGAAGCGGGAAAGGTGTGGGGCGCGCAATTTCATCCCGAAAAAAGCGGCGCGGATGGATTAAAGATGCTGCAAAATTTTTTAGAGATGCTGTAGGGAACGAACGCCGTTTCGTTCCCCCAAGAGAGAAATGTTCACAATTTTTCCGGCGATTGATTTGCGTAAAGGGCGCGTCGTGCGTTTGAAACAGGGACGCGCGGAAAATGAAAGCGTTTATTCCGACGACCCCGCGCACATCGCGCAGCGGTGGGCGGCGCAGGGCGCAGAATGGCTGCATGTGGTGAATTTGGATGGCGCGTTCGGCGAAAGCGGCGGGTTGAATGTGGACGCGCTGACAAAAATTCTCGCGGCGGTAAAAATTCCCGTACAATTTGGCGGCGGCTTGCGCGATTTAGACTCCATGCGCCGCGCGTTGGCGTTGGGCGTCGCCCGCGTTATCATTGGGACGGCGGCGGTGGAACAGCCCGCAATGACGGCGCAAGCGCTGCATGAATTTGGCGCCGCACGCGTCGCGGTGGCAATTGACGCGCGCGCCGGCATCGTCGCCACGCATGGTTGGGCGCAAGGTGCGGGCGTTGACGCGATAGAATTTGGCAAGCGGCTGCGCGAAGGGGGCGTTACGCGCGCAATCGTGACGGACATTACGCGCGATGGAATGATGCAGGGCATTGATGCCGGCGCCATGGCGGCTTTTGCGCGCGCGACCGGTCTGCGCGTCAGCGCGTCGGGCGGCGTCGCGTCGTTGGACGATATACGAAATTTGTTGCGCGTCAGCGCGATTGGCATCGAGGGCGTTATCGTGGGCCAAGCGTTGTACACGGAAACAATTCGCTTGACGCAGGCATTGGAAATTGTGCGCGGATATTTTGACGCGGCGTATTGCGAGTAAAAACAAATGTTGGCGAAACGAATTATTCCTTGTCTGGACGTAAAAAATGGCCGCGTCGTCAAAGGCATCAACTTTGTCGGATTGCGCGACGCGGGCGACCCGGTTGAACAGGCGCGTTGGTACGCCGAACAGGGCGCGGACGAAATCGTCTTTCTCGACATTACCGCTTCGGTTCAAGCGCGCGGCACCTTGCGGCAGATGGTGGAACGCGTCGCGGATACGCTTTTTATTCCGTTCACGGTCGGAGGCGGCGTGCGCTGCGTTGATGATTTTCGCGCGGTCTTGCGCGCGGGCGCGGATAAAGTGAGCGTCAATACCGCCGCCGTGGCGAATCCGAAAATTATTTCGGAATGCGCCAAAATGTTTGGCGCGCAATGTATCGTCGTGGCGCTCGACGCCAAAGCGGTACACGCCGCGTCGTCGCCGAACGGCGAAAAAAAATGGCGCGTGTACACGCACGGCGGGCGAACCGCCACGCACTTGGACGCGGTAGAATGGGCGCGTCAAGCGGAAGCTTTGGGCGCGGGCGAAATTTTATTGACGAGTATTGACCGCGATGGAACGCAGGTCGGCTATGATTTGGAATTGACGCGCGCGATTACGGACGCGGTCAACATTCCGGTCATTGCGTCGGGCGGCGCGGGGACGCTCGCGCATTTTTACGATGCGTTTGCAAAAACAAATGCGGACGCCGCGCTCGCCGCATCGTTGTTTCACGACCGCACGTTGAGCGTGCCGCAGGTAAAAAATTATTTGGCGGAACGCGGCGTGCGTGTCCGATGGCGCTTTGAGAGAAAAAGATTTGCAAGCGGAGATACAAGCGAATGAACGAAGAACTCAAATTTGACGCGAACGGTTTATTGCCCGCGATAGTTCAGGATGCTAATACAAACCAAGTGTTGATGTTTGCGTTCATGAACGCGGACGCGCTGCGCGCGACGATGGAAAGCGGATACGCGACCTTTTGGAGTCGTCGCCGCGCAAAATTGTGGCGCAAAGGCGAAACGTCGGGGAATGTGCTGCGCGTGCGCGAAATTTTGTATGACTGCGACGGCGACGCGCTGCTGCTGTTGTGCGAGCCCGCGGGACCGACGTGTCACACGGGCGAAACGTCGTGTTTTTATCGCGCGTTGGCGCTGCCCCAAAAAACCGAGACGGGAGACAAAAGAGCGTGAGCGAAATTTTGGACGGATTGTATAAAACGATTGTCGCGCGCCGAGAAAATCCGCCGCCGCAATCGTACACCGCAAAACTGTTTGCAGCGGGCGATGTTGAAATTGCAAAAAAAGTGGGCGAGGAAGCGATTGAAGTGATTGTGGCATCGTATCAAGAAAGCGACGAACGTTTGGCGTCCGAAAGCGCGGATTTGATTTATCATTTGTTGGTCTTGCTCGCGGCGCGCAATGTGGAATGGCACGCGGTGGAACAGGAATTGGCAAAAAGAAAAAAGTAAAAAAAATTGCCGCCCGAAATTTTCGGGCGGCGTTTTTTTTACAAGCCGTTTTTCTTGAGCGCGTCGGGATAAAAGGCGTTGCTCGCTTTCAAGACGCTCAACATGGCGTTGAGCTTGAGCGGGTTGCCTTTGAATTTAATCGTGCCATCCATCACCGATTTTTGCGCCGAGATTTCGTGCTTGAGCAATTTATCAAGCACATCGCCCGTCAATTCCAAATCAATATCCGGGCGACCGCTGAACGCGCCATACGTAAATTTGGGCGGACGCGTTTTGCCGTCGAGCGTCACTTCGCCGTTGGGCTGGCTCACTTTAAAGCGCACCGTCAGACGATTCTTTACCATATCGTCAAACGCTTTGGGATTTTTTTCCGCGACCGCGCTAAACAATTCGCGCATGACCGCATACATGATTTCGGCATCTCGAAAGACGGGCATGATTTAGCTCCTCTTGGTTTGACGCCTGCGCGTTTGCATTTCAAAATGACCGCGCGGGCTTGGCTTGCGTTATCCCATAAAAATTGACTTGCGTTGGCGCAAGCGGTCGTTAATCATATTCTGCACTGTATCGCGCACTTGGTCGGTCAATTGCGAAATGAGCATCAAATTATTTTCCGAGCCGTCGGGATATTGGTCGGTTGGAATCGGTTCGCCAATATCAATGTACCATTTTGTCGGCAGGGGAATCAGACCGAGCGGCCCCAGCCACGGAAAGGTCGGCGAAATCGGAAAGTACGGAAAGCCAATCAATTTCGCCAGCGTCTGCGATTTGTGCAGCGAAATGTATGTCTCTTCCGCGCCGACGACGGCGACGGGAATCATTGGCGCTTTGGCTTTTAACGCGACGCGCACGAAACCGCCGCGCCCAAAGCGCGCCAGATGATAGCGATCCTTGTACAGTTTGCCGACGCCTTTGTATCCTTCGGGAAAGACCGCGACCAAATGGTCTTGAGTCAAGAGCCGTTCCGCGTTTTCATCGTTCGCCATGACCTGACCCGCTTTGGTGAGAATATCGGACACAAAGGGCAGCGTCGGAAACCAATTGGCGTACAGCGCGCGCATCATGCGCGAGGCGGGATGATGCTGCAAAATGCCAATCCCAAGCATCGCGCCGTCCAACGGCAGTTGCCCGGAATGATTGGAAACGAGCAGCGCGCGGCCATCGTCCGGCACATTTTCCAAACCCGCCATGCTCACGCGCCAGTAGCGATTGTACATGAAATCAAACAGTGGGCGCACCGCGTCAATAAATTCTTGATCCATGCCCCATTCGTCGGTATCATAATCGCCTTTGAGCCGACGTTTCAAAACGTCCACCTGATACTCGCCGGTGAATTTCAGCATCGTCCACATGCCCTTGAGCGTGTCCGTGTCAATCATTTCGCCGGGCAAAAGTTTTTGAAACCGTTTCAAAAGACTGCCGCCGCCCGCGCTGGCTGTCACGGCGTCGAGATTCGCGTCAATCGCTTCTTGCATCCCCTCTGGCACCGCGAGTTTTGTTTTGTACGCGGGACTGAGGCGCATCACGCGTTTGATTGCCATTTCGAGTTCATGCAGCAACTCTTCGCCCAGCGCCTGATTGCGTTTTTGCAGTTCGGGATTGTTTTCAAGTTCCGCTTGCACGTCGGGCAGGTCGTCCAAGACGGATTCGGTTTGCGCTTGCGCGTGCAGCGTTTGGCGCGCGCTGCGCGTCGTGCGGCGCGCGCGTTGGGTTTTTGTTTTGCGGGCAGTCGCTTTTTTCGCCGCCGATTTTTTACGCGCGGGTTTGGCGACCGGCGGCGCGGCGTCGTCGCTCGCGTTCGCCATTTCATCGCCATTGGTCGAAACGGCGGTCGTCGCGGCGGCATTGTAAAGCGCTTCTAATTCGTTCGCTGATTCCATGTTCGACTGCTCCTTTTATTCCGCTTGGGCGGCGCGGCGGGCGCGTTTGGGCCCGCCGCCGCGTTCGCGCAAACGCTTGCGCCGTTGAATCGTGTCGCGCAAGCGGTCCTGTTCAAACGTTTCGCGGCTCTTTTTGCCCAACAATTTACGCACGCGCTGCTGCGCGGAAAATTCGCGCACCGTTTCTTCGGGCGTGTACTGCGGCGTGAATTGCAAAACGTCGCGCATTCGCTGCATGTCGCCCATACATGGAAAGCGCAAGTAATCGAGCGGCAGCGGCGCGAGCCGCGGCCCGCCGAGCGAAACGCTCCAATAGGCAAACGGATGCAAAATCGGAATCGGCAGTTTCGTCGCCAAGCCGAGCGCTTTCCAGAGCGGCATCCCTTTTTCGGGCGCGACATTGAACGCGCCGGGGTAATTGTCCGCCGCCGCGTGAACCAACGCGCTCACGACGTCGTCCTCGTGAATGATTTGAATCATCGGGTCAAAGCCGAGCAGCGTAATCGCCTCCTCTTCGCGCAAAAAGCGCGTCATGGGCGTATCCGCTTTCGGGCCGACGATATTGCCGAAACGCAAAACGGTCATTACGGTTTCGGGATGTTGTTCGTGAAAACTGTCGGCGTATTTTTCGATTTCAATCCAGTCGCGCACATAGCCGTATTTTTTGTTGCCGTTGAACGGATGGTCTTCGCGCATAAACATCGGATTGTCGGGCCGCGCGCCGTACACCATCTGCGAACTTTTGAGAATCACGCGCGCCACGCCCGCTTCGGCGCACGCGCCCAAAAGTTTAGCCGTACCCATGACGTTCTGCTCAAAAGAACTTTCGCTCGGCGTCAGCGTTTCGCGGAATTTTAAATGAATTACGGTTTCGACCTGTTCTTCTTGCAGCAATTCGACGAGCAGGGGATTGCGTAAATCGGCTTGAATAAAATCCAAGCCGTCCACCGTATGTTGCGGCGTCGTATCGTCAATGCCAATGACATGCGCGTCGTCTTGGTCCAAGAGCCGCGTCGCGACGCGGTTGCCCCAATATCCGGCTGCGCCGGTGACTAGAATGATCCGTTCGTTTGCCATGCTTGCCTCACTCTGCGACCGATTTGCCGCGCGGCCCGCCGCGTTTGTTTGCGCGCGGGCGCAGCGCCACTGCGCCAATTATACCCGCGCCTGCCGCGATTGCCAACCATTTTTTCATATCGCCGCGCGACGATTTTACGCCTTTGGACGCTTTGGGAATTTTTGCCAGCGCGGCGCCCGCCGCTTGAATCGTGCGCGCATACGCTTGGGCGTCCGCGCGCTGCAAGGCGCGCAATTCTTCCGCGCGCGCGCGTTTCGCGGCGACATCGGCGGCGGTGATGTATTTGCCGTGCGAGCGCAAACCCGCCAACTTGAAATCGTGTTTTTTGAACAGGCGATAAATTTCTTTGACGCGTTCGATTTCGATATTGCGGCCGAGCGTGTAATCTTCAAAACGTCCTTCCATCGCCAGCAAACACGTTTCCGCCAAACACGCATACGACGTTTTCGGCGGCAAGCCAATGTCATACCCGAAATCAATTTCGCCGGGAATCAACACCTCGCCGCTTTCAATGACCAAGACATCGGGCCGCACCGCCGCTTCCGCCGCGCTAATGTCGGGCGGCCGCGCCACGTCGCAAATCACCGCGCCCGGTTTGCATTTTGAAATGTCAATGATGCGCTGTCCGAACGCCGATGTCGCCGTGACAATCAAATCGCAGTCGCTCACCAAATCGTTTGCCGTCGTCGCAATCGTCACTTGCGCGCCCGGCGTTTCTTGCTGAATTTTGCGTTTGAGCTCGATCAATTTTGCCGGTTCGATGGAAATCAAGACGACGTTATAAATCGCTTGCGCGAGCAAACGCGCGCACACCGAACCAATCGAACCCGTCGCACCAATGACCATCACTTTGCCTTGCGTCAAATCGGTCGCGCCCATTTGAATCACCGCTTGTTTCGCCGCTTCCAATGTCGCCGCGACGGTCAAGGAATTGCCCGACGTGATGGCGATATCCGCTTCGTTCGCTACGGTGATGCCCGCGTCGCCGACGACGCTGGTGAACGCGCCCAAACCCATGATGCGCGCGCCCATGCGTTCCGCCATCCGCGCGCATTGATTCAATTGTTTGTACGTCATTTTTTCATCGCGCTGCATCATTTGGCGCGGCGTCGCGCCGAGCGAATACAAATATCCTTCGACGCGTTGACCCGTCGTCGGCGATTGCGCGCCGGTGATTTTGGACAAATACATTGGCGGAAAATACGCGGCGGTCGTTTCCACCAATTCATCGGGCAGGGCTTGGGTCCAGCCCAGCATTTTGTGTTTGTGAATAAAGCGCACGTCCAGCGGATGAATCACGAACGCGAATTTATTGACGTCCGCTTCCTCCGCGCGCAAATAGCGAATGTGCGGCGTCCAATCCAAACCTGCCATCAGGTCGAGATACGTGTCTTCGGTCAAGGGCATGTCGGCGCGCGCGCGGCACGCGACAAAAATCGCTTCCATGACCGCCGCGGGCAAATCGCCCAATCCGCCGCGTTCGCCCAAGCCCGGCATCAAAGTCACCACGATGGACGCGTCGCGCGCCTGCAAATCGGCAATGTCCGCTTCGGTCGCATATTCGACAATGATGGTTTTGCGTTTCAAACTGTGCGGCGCATAGCGTCGAATTGCGCCAATGTCGCCGACCAAAAGATCGGCTTGTTGGAACGGCGCGGCGGTGCGTCGGGTATGCGGCTTGCCGGCGCGCGCATGGATGAGTTTAAATGGCAGGCGCGCGAGTTGTTCCAATGTCGGCGCGGCGACTTGGTCGAGCGATTTTTTCGAGCCGACGCCGGGGAAATTGGGCAGATTGAAAAAAATGAACGGGTCGGCGTAACGCACCGCCGGACTGTGTTTGGCGATTTCATCCGTCAAACCGGAATGATTCAATCCCGGCGTCATCAAAATGTATTTTTCGGCAAAGATGCCCGGTTGGGCGCGATTGGCGAGAATCACCGCCCACCGTTCCAAACCATCGCGCACGCCGCTGCCGTCCACGACCGGCGTTTGCGCGACGCTTGCGCGCAGCGCGACGCCGTCGTCATGCGCGCGCGTCGCCGCGCCGAGTTTCAATTGCGCCGCCATGCCTTCCAACGCGATGGCATCCATTTGACCATCAGCTTGGCGCAGCGCTTGGCGCGCCAATTCTAGATTGCCGTCCGTTCCGATGCGATGCAGCTCGACCGCTTGCCCGGCGAACGAAACGCGGCGCGTTTCGCTGCCGACGCCAAGATCGAGCCAGAGAATTTGTTTCATAGCTTGCCCCATAAAGCCGTTGATAGTGGCGCGCCGCGCAGGCGCGTCGGCGCGCGGCAAAACGCGCCGCGTTGATTATGCCGCGACGCGGACCAAAAAAATAAAGACGAATGACCCCAAAGTCCGAGTCATTCGTCCTATCCGTTTTCGACCGCGACAGAGCCGGCGCGCTCGCGTGCGCCGCGCGCTCATTTGCCAATCAAATTGCCGTATCCTTTTTCCTTGAGGAGTTCGGGATATTTTTTGTACAGGGGTTCGACGGCGGGCAGCAGCCCCAGCACTTTGAGTTGATTGCCCTTGAGGACAATTTTTTTGCGGGCGAGCGCTTCGACCAAATTGACTTTGCCCTGCCAAAATTGGTGCGCCACATCCGCCGCCATCGTCATTTCAATATCCGGTTTCAAATCGGTCGGGCCGTTAATGACATCCACAAACGCGCCCGGCTGGGTCGGTTTGCCTTTGGCGTTGATGGTGGTCATGGCATCGGGGTCGGTATATTTGAATTGAATCACCACGCCGGCTTTGGCGATTTTGGGACCAATCACCGGGTCGGTCTTGGCGCGGACCATCAATTCGCCGACGGTATCATAAAACTGCGCGCTGTCTTTAAAGACGCCCATTTCAAATTCCTTTC
>Ga0226835_1000738_pt1 | contig 27308 bp, 19 predicted proteins | sample LAC_MetaG_1_FD_163627 | JGI IMG/M metagenome (GOLD analysis project Ga0226835, IMG submission 163627) | Anaerobic ammonium oxidizing microbial communities from anammox membrane bioreactor (MBR) in UC Berkley, California, United States -... | ecosystem: Engineered > Bioreactor > Anaerobic >...
GTTCGGGCAAAATAGTGTTTGTGGGTTCATTGACTCCTCGCTCGATGTGGAAGTCGTACGAGTTTGCCAGTGAACCCATTTTTCCGCAAGATTTACGCACCACCACGTTTTAGTGGGGGGCTACCATATGACATTTGTTACTTGGTTTTTGTTGATTTTATTATAAAATCAATTCATCAACCATACGCGTTTTTCAACACGCTAGGAGGATACCATGCATACCAAAAATCAAATCTCATTGACACGCAAAACTCTGTATGGGGCGATGTTGATTACGGTTTTTATTGCCGCGTTCGGAGCGGGAAGTTTGCCTTTTGTTAATGCACAGTCGAACAAAGACCAAAGCAATATATACATAGATCCTGAATTCGGTTTCAAGCTTGACTATCCTTACACCTGGAGAACAACGGGAGGATCAGTTGTCGACCCATTTACTTATGTGTGGGCTGTACAATTTATTGGCCCAAGTACCGATGCATATGTGGCAACCTCTATTGAAGTATTTTACTTTGAAAACAAAATTACGCTCTCCGAATGGGTATCAAAAGTAATTTCCGCAAAAGGTTATGATCGACAAAAACTTGAAGAGATTGGAGCAATAGATGCCGTTCAAGTTGATGGTGTAGCTGCATTTGAAGTTTCATATGAAAATGTATTAACGACTGACACCATTTTTATAAACAACAATTTTGGATATATTGCAACAATCAAACAAGAGCCTTTTATCTTTAGTCAGCAGAACACGTTCACATCCAATATCGTTGAAGAAAATGTCAATACATACAAAAACATACTATCAAGTATGAAATTAAGCAATAAACAGCCTTCCTTACATCCAGAGAAAATGGTTCAATCGCTAGAAGAGCCAGCGATTGCCGACTCGTTCGGCTTTCCTGTTGGATATGATTGGACTTTCGAATATGGCGCTCATCCAACATTCTGGGCAGGTCAGTATTCTCCCTGTTTCCAAGTAAATAAAGAATATCTATTCCATGCTGGTCAAGACAGGGCAAAGCCAGCAAATACGGCTATTTTTTCAGTTGCCAATGGACAAGTTTATTGGTACGACAGCGGATATAGTAACTATCCCGGTAGAATAGTAATAGTTCGGCATCGAATGCCTGATGGAAGTTCTGTTTACTCAATGTATGGACATCTAAATACCGTCTCAGTTAGTTTGGGCCAGAACATTTCAAAAGGTACTCAGATAGGGACCATTCTAGATCAAGGTAGCAATTCTCATGTTCACTGGGAAATTCGATATAATGGAAACATGGGAAACATATATCCCAATTCAAGTTGTAACGCTGGTTGGGCACCAGGTCCAGGTTACACTTACCCCAATGGCCCAGATAGTTATGGATATACAAATCCTGTGAATTTCGTGAATGCCCATTCTGGTGGCGGCGGTAACTGCGGCCTTACTTCCATCCCATCTGGTTACAACCAATGCGCTAACGAAGGTGGCTACTGTAGTTTCAGCGGCACGGCCAATGTGATTTATGGAGCCAACAGTTGCTACACTTCACCGAGGTCGTTTTCTAATGGTACGGCTTGTAACAATGACGTCTTTGGCGACCCCCTTTCGGGAGTCCAAAAATTTTGTTATACCAATGGTTCGGGTGGAGGTGGTTCGTGGGGTTACCAATTATTTGACTTGGGTGATTACAATGGAGACAAATACGAGAATAACCAAACTATTACGAACCTTACCAATGTTGGGTGGAATGATCGTGCCGAATCAATCAAAATCAATTCCGGATATGAAATTATTGCCTGCGAACATGCTGATTTTCAAGGCAATTGCGGACGTGTAAAAGGTCCTGCTCAGTTCTCAGATATCAATGCATTGGCATCAGGGCTGCGAAATGGGTTAAGTTCCATCAAAGTATGTGCCGGCTCTTGCCCCAACGTTCCATCTGCGCCATCGCTCAGCTCTCCTGCCAACGGGCAATTCTTTAATGAAGGCGAGAGCATCACGCTGTCATGGTCGGCTACAGGTAGCGAATATTATGGCGAGATCACGGGTGGTCCTAGTAATTTAACTTTCGGATGGCAAACGGGTACATCTAAAAATATTGGCTCGCAGTGGGCAGGATATACCTATAACTGGAAGGTAAAAGCCAAAAACAGCGTTGGCGAAAGCGGCTGGAGTAATGTGTGGAACTTTACAGTTCGCCCTGGCGCGCCGACAAATCTAAACGCCTCTGCTGTATCTTGCAGCCAGATTAACCTTTCGTGGAACGATAATTCCGGCAACGAAGAAGGCTATAAGGTTTATCGTAATGGCGGTTTGATCGCCACCTTGGGAAGCGGCGTAACTAGTTATCAAAACACGGGATTAAGTGCGGCTACATCCTATTCGTATACAGTCGAAGCATTTCGAGGAAATGTTGAATCAAATGCAAGTAATACGGCCAGCGCTACAACAACTTCTTGTGGACCTGGCGCTCCAACCTTAAACAGTCCAGCAAATAATGCCATAATCAATCGCGCCGACTCAGTTTCGTTGTCGTGGAATGCAGTCACAGGAGCGACTCAATATTATGCCGAGTTTTGGGGTGGGCCGGGAACCAACATCAACTCTACTTGGATTTCAGGCACTTCCTGGTCGCTAGGTTCGCAATGGAGCGGCGTATACCAATGGCGCGTTAAGGCTAAAAACAATACCGGGCAGGAAAGCGGTTGGAGCGAGACGCGCACTTTGAACATCAGGCCAGGCACTCCTTCAAATTTATCTACATCTGTTCTGTCATCAGAACAAATCCGATTATCATGGAGTGCGTCCTCTGACGCGCCTGGGAACATTGACGGCTACAGAATCTACAGAAACGGCTCGGCTGTCGCAACAGTTAGCGGCTCAGAGAACACCTATCAAAACAATGGATTATCCTGCAATACAAGTTACAGTTTTTTTGTCCGGGCATATAAAGGATCGCTTGAATCAAACTCTAGCAACACTGTTAATGCGATAACGCAACCCTGTCCTCCAGCCATCCACGCCATCGAAGCGGATACTCGAGATGGTGAGTGGGAACTTAAATCATCGTTCGTTCCCGGAGATCCAATTCAATGGACCGTACATGTTGAAAATACCACCGATACAGATGCCCAAGTTGACATTGGTTTCAAAGTAATAAATCCAAGCAATGTTGTAATACATGACAGTACCCATACGGTAACAACCGACCCCGGCACATGGTTATGGGGACTGCCATCAATAGTGGATATGCCTGGAGGAACTTATACATTTATTGGCTCCGTAACTTATAATGGCGTAAAAACTGAAAGAACAGCAACATATAGCGTAGTCGGACCATCTGTAATAACGTTCACTTCACGATCCAACGCATCGCAAGATGGTCATATCCTCGAATCCGCCGAAACCAGCAATAAGGGAGGCTTGCTCAACGCTACCTTGACCACCTTCAACCTCGGCGATGATGCTGGAGACCGCCAATATCGCGCCATCCTCTCCTTCAACACCGCTGATCTGCCTGACAACGCGGTTATCACCAATGCCACACTCAAAATCAGGAAGCAGGGGCTGGTAGGGACAAATCCCTTCACCATCCTTGGCGGATTGAAGGTGGATATCAGCGAACCCTTCTTTGGCACAAGCGTCAAGTTGTTGGCCAGCGATTTCCAGGCTTTTGCAAGTAAGTCCGCAGTAGCCACATTCAAAGCCACGCCAGTCAATAACTGGTACAGCGCAACAATCGGACGCGCGGGGTATCCGTACATCAACCTGACCGGCGTCACCCAATTCCGCCTGCGCTTTCAAAAGGATGACAACGATGACCGCGGCCCAGATTACATGAAGTTCTTCAGCGGCAACTATGCCACAGCCAGTTACAGACCGACGCTCATCATCGAATACTACGTGCCAGAATTTGGTATTATCATTAGTGAGAATCCAGCGCCTACCATCGAATATTATGTGCCATGAATAATATTACAGCGCAAGGTTGGCCGTGCAAAACCAAAAAATGACCATCGGATGGAAAACGGATAAGCGGATAAAGCGCTTCCCATCCGTTTATCCGCTTAAACATCCGTTGGTCATCGTCTGGGACGAAAAGTTGTCTGACATTGCGCTGTAATAATAAGCAACACCCGATAACCGAAACATCAGACGGCTTATAGCCTCGCTTGACGTCTAATCAACTTCATTATGTATCGAAGCTCAAAGGGCAAAATGCTCACCAAAACCCAAGCCTTGTTAGCGCGCAAAACCCTGTACAAGATCCTGATCATTGCAATCTTCATTGCCGCCATTGGCGCAAGAAGTTTAACTTCAGCCTATGCGCGGGATGCGGCAGCTGGGCCGCCGCCGACGCCACAGGAAAGCCACACACCGGTCCCTACCGAAGATGTACAAGCCCTTTATGGGCCAGACTGTTCTTCTACTGCATATGGAAACAATCAGGACAGTTCCTACTTTACGGACGTACTCAATCTCATGGGAATATCTGTATCCCAATTTGCGCTGGATGCTTTCGCGGCGTGGGAGCCATATGAAAATACAACCGCCTGTTGGAATCCCTTGGCGACCACGTATCATGTAGAATGGTTTCCTGCGGGAACCGGCTGTACCGAAACGATCTTTAATAGCGCTGGCGTAAGAAATTATTCCAGTAAGTATTGTGGAGAACTCGCGACGGCAAGGACTCTCTTGTATAGCGGCAGCGGTTCGTACTATAAGCCAATCAGAGACATGCTTGCCCAAGTTTCGTTCGATTGGCAATCGCTTCACGATTCTGTCAAATTGTGGGTTGGCAGCGAGTCGTATGCAACAAACATAACCAATAAATGGCAAACACTCTGGAATAACAGAGGAAACGGCTCGATCATTCCATCTGGCTTCAACCTTCTATTAAGCGATACTGGCGTGGAGCTGTATAAAAAGGACTACACCGGAGGCCAACCCAATTACGTACAGGTAGTTGATTTAAAGCAGGGGGCGTCTGTTAAATTAATGACCGGCAACATGGCCAATTCAGGAACCGGGCAAGGCCCCTTTGGAGGAAATAACCCTACCTTTTCAACTACATCCTTATCGACTGCATGGAGCGCTTTTAACTCATCTACAGCAGGAGCATTTTGCGTCAGCAATGGAACATTCTTTTCCATGAGCAATCCTGCCCCTCTCGCTTTTGCGCTAAAACAGAACGGTACGCTAGTCAGCGATGGATATGCTGGTTCTTACGATCCCTCCGGCCCCGTAATGATGCTGGAACTATGGGCAGATCATGCAGACATTCGTTCGCTGACCAGAGATAACCTATATGGGTCGAGCGCGCCAAATATTCTTGGAGGGTTATCAGAAAACGCGAACAAAAGCGCAACCAGTTACGTCGGACGTACTTTTGTTGGAATTGACGACACAAATGGAGATGGTTTCTACGATACTGTGCTGATCTTCAACTCAAGTTATGCCCGGCAGGTGGATGCAGCCACGGTACTGCGCAACTTTGGGGCGGACAAGGTCATTATGTTGGATGGCGGCGGCTCCACTCAATTAATATGTCGCGGAACCAGCTTTATTAGTTCATCTCGTCCCATTCCTCAGACAATTGGCGTAGTCGCAGGCGGTCTTACCCCTCTTCCTCCTCCCACACCTACGAACTTCCACATATTTGCAACAACTGACAGTAGTATCTCTTTAGAATGGAATGATGTGGGCGGAGAAACAGGATATAACATTTATAAATGGGGTTACAACGGAAGTGATTGGACATTCATCTACTACGATTCTGTAGGGGCAAACGTTACCACATACACTGACGCCAATCTTCCTTGCGAAAATGATTTCAACTACTACGAGTTGAGCGCCTACAACAACGCAGGAGAGTCGCCTCACGTCGGCTGGATACAGGGCATCACCAATGCTTGTCCAGTACAAACTGCCATATTTCGATCAGTCTCTACATCCGATGGCTATATCCTCGAATCCACCGAAACCAGCAACAAGGGAAGCTTGCTCAATGCTACCTTAACCACCTTCAACCTCGGCGATGATGCTGGAGACCGCCAATATCGCGCCATCCTCTCCTTCAACACCGCTGATCTGCCTGACAACGCGGTTATCACCAATGCCACACTCAAAATCAGGAAGCAGGGGCTGGTAGGGACAAATCCCTTCACCATCCTTGGCGGATTGAAGGTGGATATCAGCGAACCCTTCTTTGGCACAAGCGTCAAGTTGTTGGCCAGCGATTTCCAGGCTTTTGCAAGTAAGTCCGCAGTAGCCACATTCAAAGCCACGCCAGTCAATAACTGGTACAGCGCAACAATCGGACGCGCGGGGTATCCGTACATCAACCTGACCGGCGTCACCCAATTCCGCCTGCGCTTTCAAAAGGATGACAACGATGACCGCGGCCCAGATTACATGAAGTTCTTCAGCGGCAACTATGCCACAGCCAGTTACAGACCGACGCTCATCATCGAATACTACGTGCCAGAATTTGGTATTATCATTAGTGAGAATCCAGCGCCTACCATCGAATATTATGTGCCGTAGCCACAACAGCGCTAGTATGCAAATCGCTGTTCGCTTGATTTGAACGCACCAATACAACCTCGATGTGAGAATCGGCAATTCCTAGTATAGAATCTCGCGCCGTTTATGCCGCCCAATCCAGCAAGGCACAATAGTGTTTGACATCTAACTTCCCGGAGGCCAAGCCTTTTGCAAATTCCCAGGCGTGGACTCCGAAATTTTTGCACGTAAACAGCAACTTCACGGAGGTCGGACGACATTTTGCGACTGGCCGCTTGTTAGTTACATAGTCGCCGTCGCGGCAAGCGACGGGACATAAACCGACACTTTCCCCACACCCCCAACCTGAATTCAATATCATCTACAACCAATGACCTGGTTGCTCCTCTACGCGCTCGCCCTCAGCCTGTACGATCTGCGCACGCGCCGCATCCCAAACTGGGCTACCATCCCGTTGATCACGGCAGGCTTCATCGCGCACTTCCCTAGCCATCCCGATATCTGGTTTGCAAGCATTGGTTTCTTCCTCGCTTGGGCGAACGGCTGGATGGGCGCGGGAGACGCCAAACTCTGGATTGCTCTACTATGGGCTTTGCCGGTCAATATCTCTGCGCAATACCTGTCCTTGATCTTCCTCACTTTCCTATTCACCGGTCTGCTTCAACTCGCGTGGCGATGGATTCGCAAGCAACCTCTCACCAACCTACTCACTCCCGGCGCGTGGCGGACGATTCCCTTCCTGCTCTTGTGCTGGTATGTACACTGACCTATTCCGCGCCCTGCTCAATCGCAAGAACGCGCGCGAGCACCCCATCCTGTCGGCGCTTACCTATGCCTTCTGTCCAACAGCAGCGTATTGGTGGCTGGCAGGCGCGGAGCCTCTTCTGCCCTTTGATCCGGTCTGGCAAGCCTTATGCGACCTGACTTCTGGAGAAACGCTACTTGAGCGCCTCGCCCGCTATGAATTCGGCGGCTTAACCGAGGAGATCAAGAAATACGTGGAGGAGGTCAGGGCCTATCGCTCGCTCCACCCCATCCAAGCGCCGGAACTCATGCCCATCTTTCGCGGCGGATCAATCCCCTCCGGAATGCGCTTCGGTTCTCAGAACGCCATCGCTCATCTCGGCAACGATTGGCGCAATCTTTTCATCTATGTCCGCACCTGGGCGTTTCTCTCGCAGGATTGGCGGCGCGGGATGGGCATCTCGCCGGAGATGGAATACACGCTCACGCATGAGACTGTGGCTTTGACATTACAAGGCATCCGCCTCCCCGTTCAATTCGAGACCTGGGTCTGGAAAGTATCAGTCGGCCATGTGAAGGAAACCCGCATCGGCTTATTGACCCAAAACCTGGAACAGGATCCCCTGCGCTTCGCGCTCCTGGCGCGTTGCAGTCCTCTCGGAGACCAACCCTGGCCGAACACGCCGTTCGTCTTCGCTCTGGACCGCCAGACCGGGGAGGTCAAAAACCATGATCCCACTTTGGAGGACAAAGATCTCGAACCACTTGTGTCCTCCCTTGCCGCTCTTGCCAAAAAGGGACCGTACCCTCCGCTGAACGCCTTGCGCCATCCTTCGACTTGTAAAACCTGTGGATACCAACACCTATGCTTCGAAAAACACAACCTTTCCCAACACGCCCTGCACCATCTATGAAAAAAGCACGCCCATTCATTCTCGTGTTCATCGTGATTGGATTTGCCGCGCTCGTTCTGGCCGTTCATCCGGCTCAAGCGCTCGGCCCTCTCTATGACGGCACGCCAACGCCTCCACCTACGCCGACTCCCACGCCAGGCGGAGGCGGGTCGGGTACGACCACCATCACCGATATTTTCTATCATCTGGTCTTTCCCGCCGAGACCATCTCCGAAGCGCTCGCCAATATCTTCAATAAAGCCGTGGAGACCGAGATCGACGCCATGAGCGCAGAGGTGGCGCGCTGGACGAGCGTGATCGGCGAGATCATCCAGGCCCCCAGTCAGGGCGACTACAGCAAGATCGCCCAATCCAGCCTGTCAGTGGCGGCGGCGCTCGCCCCCGCGTTGTTCCTCCTGCGCCTGGCGCTCTATCACTGGGGACGGCTGCTCGGTGATGACGACACTGGTCTGCGCGTGGTGGGCGACTGGGTCACAGCAGGCGCGCTGGCCGTGGCCGCCGGTCCTCTGCTCGACCTGATCGTGCAGCTCGGTTGGTGGATGGTGGGCAAGGTGATCGGCGAGACCGCGTCGCTCGCGGTGGAGTTCGTGCAATCCACCACCGCCACCTCAGTGACTTTGGGGCTGGCCAACCTGACTTTCCTCGGCAGCCTGATCGCCATTGCCCTCGCTCTTGGTTCGCTGGTGGCGATCGGCGGGATGCTGTTCGCCTTTGCCTCAGCCAATGCGGTTTTGTTCATCCTGGCAGTTCTCGGGCCTCCGCTTGCCATTGCCAGCGCCTTGCCCCAGGTCACATGGCTGCGCTCCTTGTGGCTCAAGGCTGTGATCGTGATCGCTCTACTGCCTGTGGTGGCAGGCGGGATTTTCAAGGCGGGACTCGCGGCGGGGTCCTTTTTCAGCGGACAGGGACTCCTGTCTGCAGTGATTCGCGTGATCTGGCTTTGGGGGGCTACGGGTCTCCTAGTCTCCATCGCGGGAATCCTCGGCAAGATGACCATCACCACCACTGCCGACGCGGTGGGCCAGTTGTTCCAAGCCGTGAAGCAGGTTGCATCCGTCGCCGCTCTGGCCGCCAGCGGAGTCGGCGCGGCGGGAGGCACGACAGCCGCGGGCAGCGCGACCGGCGGCGAAGCCGCTCTGAGTCATCTGGGCAGCGCCCAGCAGTTGACTCAACGCGCCGGGATTCTCGAAGCGTTGGGATTAAAAAATCCGGCGGCATACAACCGTTCGCTGGCGCGTGAGCATGAACTGGCCGCGCGTCAGGCAGAACTCGGCGAACGGATGCAGCGCTTCGATGGAGTCCAACCCCAGCAATCTCAGACGCAAATGCAAATTGTGGATTACGGCTTTTCGCCCACAGTGAACAACGCCATCCAATCCAACTTCAACGGTTCGCGCGAGGAGTTTCAACGCGGCTTCGAGGGTCTGTCCCCACACATCGCGGCGCAGGGTTTTGACCCGAATGCCTTCGCCGCGCAATATCCCGAAGCCACTGCCCGCATGGCGCAGGCGTATAACGAACGTCCGGACGAAATCAACAACGCGCAAAATCCGCTCTACCGCGCCGCCCAGCTCGGAAACGCAGATCAAATCCAGCAATTGCTCGTCTTCCGTCCCAACCGGGAGGCCGAGGACGCATGAACCTGACCGAATCCTTCGCCCTTGTGTCCTTCGCGCTTTTCAGTTTTGCCGACCTGCGTTATCGCCTCGTCCCGGGCATCGAGTGGTTCCTGCTTGGGACGATCCTCCTGACCTTTCCCTCCCATCCAATACAAAGCGGATTGATTCTTCTTGCTTGTGGATGGGGCGTGCTTCGGAATCTTTCGGGCTGGTTCGCTCTTCCACTCTTGTTTTATCCACCCGCCTGGCCGGCGCTGCTCACCGGCTATGGCTATCGCAAAGGCTTGATCGGCCGCGCCGACCTGCTGGCAATTGCAGGTCTGGCTTGTCTCTTTCCGTTGCCCGCCATCCTCTTCTCATTGCTGGGTTTGGAACTCTGGCGCAGGATTTGGGCGCGCAGGCAGAGCGGACCAATCCCCGCGCTGCCCGGAATGTTGTTGGGATTACTGTCCTTCCTCCTGCTTCGTTTGCTTCTTTCCTAGCGACACTCCAAGGACTCCCTGCATTACGTTTGAATATCATGTCCCCATGCCGCGCTCCGGAACCCTGAGTAACCCCCAACCATATGCTCCCTTTGGCGTTTTTGCCGGCCTTTCATTCTGGGGCGGCGGTCTGACCTTGCTCGCCGCAGCGCCGGGCTTGGGCAAGACCTCCTGGCTGTTGCGGATGATCTTCGAAGCCGCATCCATGCGCATTCCCGCCGCCATCGGCTGTTACGAACACACGCCGGAGGAACTGCGTTATCGTCTCTTCATGCAAGCGGAGGCCATGATCTGCGGCCCTCACCTCCCCGCGCCGCGCGCCCAGACAGAGCGTAAACTGGCGAATGCCAGCGAATCGGTCCTGCTGTCTTTGAACTCCCAGGAGGATACTGTGCGCGGCTTGGAAGACATGCTCCTGCAAGACTACGCCTTCCCCGTGCAAGGTCCCGCGCTCGTAGCCGTGGATTATCTCAACCGCGTTCCTGTGATTGGGCTGACCGGCATGATCAACGAAAGCGGACGCAGCGGCGAAGCCGCCGCCTCCCTGCGCGAACTGGCGCGTCGTCACGGCTGGGCGGTGATCGCCGCGGCCGCTCTGAAGGCCGAATCGTTCGGAAATGTAGAAGAGCTGTCCGCTCTGCTTGGCGACGAGCGCGTCCCCTACGAGGCCGACCGCGTGCTTGTCGTTCAACGCGGAGGAAAAATCCAACCCTGCGATTGCGTTCCACTCGAAGCGCTGATCCTGAAGGACCGAACCGGTCCCACGCGTCGTTGGCCGATGCAGTTCTGGGGCGCGCGGTTCTATCCAGCGCTGGAATCTGAATTTCACTTGCACGAAGCGATGGCGCTGGAATGAGCGCGTCCGTCATTCTTGAATTTCTACGCCAAGGCTGGCTGGCGTTGGCGGGCGCGCTGGCTGCGTTCGCCGTATTAGCCGGGCTGGCGCAGATATTACGCATTGGTTCCGCGGGCGCTGTGGGCGCCAATCTGTGGGTTTGGCAATCGGCTTCGGCTTTGATCTCTTTGCTCGTATTGAGTCTATTTGCCTTCCTCGGCATTCCCCAGATCGTTCAGGCTCTACAGCGTTCCCTGCCCGGCGGCGCGGGTTGCGGACCGATCAGCGTCCTGGGGCAATACGCATCCGACTTGATCGGCGGGTTGGCTGCCGTGCGCATGCTCAAGGCGACGTTTGTCGCGGCCATGTCCGCCTCGCTTGGCGGAACATCCGCCTTCTCCCAGGCGCTGATCGAATGCGGCGAGGCGATCTTCGGAATGTTGATTGCAGCTGCCGCCATTCCGTTGGCGGCCTGGTTCCTCGGAGCCTGTTGAAATTCGACTCTTCCGGGCCTCGCAGAAAAGAGCCTAATCACAAAGGGGCACAGAGGAGACAAAGGTTATTGTGTTGCCGATGATGGCAGTTTCCTTTTGACTTTCACTCGTGATGATTGAAGACAAATCTGCACAATCATCGCTCAATTCACCTTCGTTGACTTTGTGGCCTTTGTGTTTCAAGCATTTCGCGTTCCAAATTCGAAAGGAGAAAAAATGTTTCAACCCATCATGGAGCAAATCCTCGCCATTGCGCGCGACGCCTGGGCGTTCCTCGCCGGGCTGCTGATCGTGGTCGCCCTGTTGGGCGGTTTGTATTACGTGCTGCAAGGCACGGCAGGCGCGGCCTTCGGCGGCAGCCGCATGACCTCGATGGCCATCATCGGCGCGGTGGGGCTGGTGATCCTGGTCCTGTTCGCCTTTCTGTTCCTCCCGCAGATCGGCGGGATGCTCGAAAATTTCCAGCCCAAACCGCCCTTTTAGCCCATGTTCAACGACCGCGATCTTGGTATTCTCGGCGCGGGCGCGCTGCTGGCTATCTTGAGTCTCTTCCTACCTCTGTCCTTCGCGGGGAAGGTGGCGGTGGGCTTTCTGACGTTGGCTGCATTCATGGCTCTGGCGCTACTGCGCCTCGGGCCGGATCGCGTCCCGCCCGAAGTCTGGTTGACGCGCCGCTTCCGTTATTCGATTCAGACTCGGCAGTATGTCAACCAGCAGGAGGCGACGAGAAAAACGCGGCCGACTCCGACTCCGCCGCCAACAGAGAAGAAGGCCCGCATGCCCAAGTCGGAACGCCCCACGCCGATTCCGTCCAATCCAGATCCGCGCCCGTTCGATCTGGCCTGGAACGAGATCGGCATCTATCCCCTGCTCACCGCATTCCTTGCGGTGGTGGGTGTGTACTTCGCCGTCTGGCTCGCGCAGGGCGGCGCGCAGGAATTATCCCTTTGGTTCCGATAGAAGAGAGATGAACACGCTATTGGCATTGATCGCCGCATTGGCGCTGGCCGCCATCCCGATCGCGCTCGGCTGGCGGCGCACAGCGGATGAAGCGGGCATGGCGCGTGCGATGGGCATCGCCCAGCCGAAGAAACGTTTCGACCCGGAGAAGTTCGCGCGTCAGACTGGAACCGGCCTGGCGTTTAACCAGATCGCGTACGGCTTTCTTGCCTGGGTCGGCGGAGGAATGGCGGGCGGGATTTTTCTCGGGATCATTCCCGCGGTTCTCTTCGCCCTCGCGGGCGGGTTGTTGTATGCCGGGACGCTGTCCGATAAGCGCCAGGAGTTTCGCCTGCGCCAGGCCAAGGATATTTTGCGAGGCCTCGGTGTAGTGGAGACCCTGCTCTCGCAAGGCAAGCCGCTCGGCGATACGTTGGATGACGCGGCCCAAGCCGTTGGACCGGATGGCAGGATGGTTCTCGGTGACATCGTGATCCGTCTGCGTGCCGCGCCCGCCGATGAAGCCGCGCTGGCCGTGCGCGAGTGGACGACCGCCTGGGACAATCCCGCGGTGGACATTGTCGCCACTTCCCTCCTCGCCTCCCTCGAGGGACGCATCGAGATCGGACCTTTGGTGGGATCGCTCCGCAAAACGCTTGGTACGGTCGTGGAAGTTTTATCTCGCGCTCGCGCCGCGGCCAAAGGCGTGGAGTGGCAGGCGCGTTTTCTGGCGCTCTTTCCTCCGGCCGTACTGGTGGTGATCGCCATCACTACGCCGGAGACCGGCCATCTGTATTCCGCCAATCCAATGCTTCTCGCGCCGGTTATCCTCGGCTCGGGGATTTCCTACTGGCTCTCGATGCGCATGATCCGCAATGGTCTGTCCATTGAAGCCTCAATGGGACTGCAGGCTGGAGGGCAGGGCGAGATTCGTCTGGATCGGCTCGGTCGAGCGCTGTGAAATCCATCTCGCGTCTTCTATTCGTCCTTTTGATCCTGCCTTTCCTGTGCGGGGCGGCGTTGGTCGTGGGCTATGTGCTGTTCATCGTCCTGACCATCCCGCAGCTGCCTGTCTGGGCGCAACCGGCTGCCTATGAGTGGCTGTTCGATATTCCACAATTTGCCGAGACCAGCGATAACGGCTCGGACAACGGCTCATCCCCGGCAGGCCCGAGCGCGGTACCGTGGATTGATTACATCGGTCCCGGCGCGAACATCCACGGCGTGCCGTTATACGGTCCGCTCCAGCATTGGAGCGCCTGGTATGATAAGCCGCTGTTGGGTTGCGTCTTCCACGACCCGCGCTACCAAACTCATACCGGCGACGACTTTCCGGTGAATGAAGGCACGCCGGTCCACACAACGATGGCGGGAAAAGTGGTTTGGGCCGGACCGAACGGGCCGTGGGGCAATCTGGTGGTGGTGGAGAACAACGGCTACCAGGTTTGGCTCGCGCATTTGAGCGTCGTCAGCGTTTCTGTGGGCAACATCCTGAATTACGGCGATGTGGTGGGCTTGAGCGGCAATACCGGCAACAGCACCGGCGCGCACCTGCATTACGGCATCAAACAAAAGACAGGCGAAGATACCTATGTCTGGCTCAACCCGCAGATGTTTTTCACTGAAGACGAATATATTTACATCGGCTGCGGAGGTTGAACATGGTTGTGCGCGTGTGCGATGCCGCCTTTTCAGATTGGATCAGCCTGCCGTTTAATGACGGGTGGACGGATACCTTCATCATCCAGATTTCCGCGTCGGCTTGCCTGCCGCCGTTTGCGTATGAAGACCCCTTGAAACGGATCGCCTCGTACCTGGCTCGCAAACGCAGAAGCGCTTCGATCTGGGTACAGGTGGACTCTCCGGGAGAGTGGTATGCCTTGGAGTTGCGTTCCGCCCTGAAAGGGTTAAGATTGCCGTATACGGTGACGAGCGCCGGAAAAAATCCGGACTGGATCGATTTTGACAAGCCGCCCTGGTTAAGTTATCGTCCCTCCGAGCGACCACCCGCCGCGCCTGAGAAACCGCAGGATCTTTCGCCGGAGGCGATTCTATGTTTGCAGGCATTAGCCCGAATGGGGAAAGGAGATGATGATGAAATTGGTTCCTTAACCGGGCTGGATTTGGAGGAAGTACAGTCCATTCTAGCCCGCCTGGCAAAAGGGAAATACATTGTTTACAAGATTGGCAAGAAGATTCAACCGGGCAAGCCTGTGCAAATGGACAAGTTGCCGCACTGGCATTTGAACCGCAAGGGATTGTCTCTCGCCTTGCGGCATTGGAACATCCCGGCAGGCTTTCCTTTCGATGATTACCCCGAAGCCAACCAATACCTGATCGAAACCCCACACCATCACCGCTCGCGCCTCTGGCCGGATTGGCTGCGTTCCGCCTGGCCGCAGGCTGAGATTTGGACCGGCTGGTGCGAGGTGTCCATCCCCGAACTATCCGCTCTGCCGGATGCTCTGGCGTGGGGCAGGCTCCAAGGCTATGAAACACTCTTCTGGTTAGAGGTGGGGGACACGCACAAGTCGAAGATGGATATTGAAACAACCACTGTGACAAGGTTGCGGGAGGCATTGAAACTGAGCCGGCGCACGGGAATGCGTCTCGTCTACACCCAACTCAGCACGAATTGGGTACATGAAGCCGCACGTTGGGCGTGTGTAAATTTGGATTCGGATGTGGCGGTGGTGATGGGAGATCAACGAAGGGAGGGGAAATTACCGATGGTGGAGTGGGGGAGGGTCTCCTCACAGAAATAACGGCCTTCCTGGAAATATCATTCCAGTAATTGCCATGTTATGCCGCATTCAGTCACAAATTGCACATTTTTAGAAGGCGGAAAGCGCAATTTGTGACCGTGGGTATAATATTTCAATGTTACCCAAATAAGATCAATCACAATTTACTTGCCTAAACAGAGGTTGGCGGTATACTTGACAGGAAAAGCGGGGTCAAACCCTGCAAAATCAACCAAACCAACAATAACATGGCCAAACTTGAAGATCTAAAACGCAGCGCGCAAGTTAAAGGACTCGTCCCATCCGGGGCAGCCATCATTTTGAATGTGCAATGGCACGGATCGGATGTACTGGAAGTAACCTATCGCGATGTCGAAGGGAAAGATCACAGCGAGTTACTTTTCCGCGACCGCGAGACTGACTTGGAAGTAATCGAGGCCGGCACCCCCTGGGCCTTTGATAGCAGTGGGGAATTGTTCCGCCTGGTATCGGAAGCATACCGAATCCGAATGGCTTACTTGTTCGACCCGTGGATGGCTGTGCATCTTTCACAGGTTGAGCCTTTGCCTCATCAAATCACGGCTGTGTACGGCGAAATGTTGCCGCGCCAGCCGTTGCGTTTTTTACTGGCTGATGATCCCGGCGCCGGCAAGACCATCATGACCGGTCTGTTCATCAAGGAATTAATGTTGCGCGGGGACCTGCAGCGCTGCCTGATCGTCGTGCCGGGCAACCTGGTGGAACAATGGCAGGATGAACTCTATCAGAAATTCCATCTGGATTTCGAGATCCTGACCAATGACCGGATTAACGCCGCCCGTTCTGGAAACGCCCTCGGGGAAATGCCACTGGTAGTGGCGCGGCTTGACAAGCTCAGCCGCGACGAGGAACTACAAAAGAAACTGGCGCAGACGGATTGGGATTTGGTGGTGATGGATGAGGCGCATAAATGTTCCGCTTCGGTCTTTGGCGGGGAGATCAAATACACCAAGCGTTACCACCTGGCAGAATTGCTTTCAGAAAAGACGCGGCATTTATTGATGCTGACCGCCACACCGCACAACGGCAAGGAAGAGGATTTCCAACTCTTTATGGCGTTGATTGACCCGGATCGCTTCGAGGGAAAATACCGCGAAGGGACGCATGAAACGGACGCGTCGGATCTGATGCGCCGGCTGGTGAAAGAGAGGTTATTGAAATTCGATGGCAAACCTCTCTTCCCGGAACGCCGCGCCTACACAGTGACGTATGAATTATCCGACCTGGAAGCCGCCCTTTACGAGCAAGTGACCAGTTATGTACGGGAGGAATTTAATCGCGCCGAGAAGTTGGATAAGGATCGCAAGGGAACGGTAGGGTTTGCGTTGACGGTTCTGCAACGCCGGTTGGCGTCCAGCCCCGAAGCAATCTACCAATCCCTGCGTCGCCGGCGGGAGCGGCTGGAAGCGCGCTTGCGTGAAGAAAAGTTGATGAAGCGCGGCCGTGATGTAGATATCGAAGAGGACATTTTCAAGGACTTGCCCGGGTTCGATGAAGAAGCCTGGGAGGATTACGATGACGCTCCCGAAACAGAAAGCGAACAAACCGAGGAACAAGTCAGCGATGCGGCTAGCGCGGCGCGTACTATTGCCGAGTTGGAATTGGAAATCGCGCGCCTGTCTGAATTGGAAAAGCTGGCTGACAAAGTCCGCCACAGCGGGCAGGACCGCAAGTGGACCGAACTCTCCAGGCTGCTGCAAGATCAGGCAGAAATGTTCGATGCGGATGGCCGCCGTCGGAAATTGGTGATCTTCACGGAGCAGCGCGACACGCTCAACTACCTGACAGAAAAGATCCGGACTCTGTTGGGGAAACATGAGTCGGTGGTTTCCATTCATGGTGGGATCAATCGGGATCAACGGCGTGCCGTTCAAGCCTCCTTCGTTCAGGACAAGGATGTGCTGGTATTAGTGGCCACGGACGCGGCTGGCGAAGGCATCAACCTCCAACGCGCCCATTTAATGATCAACTATGACTTGCCGTGGAATCCGACGCGTTTGGAGCAGCGTTTCGGTCGTATCCATCGCATTGGACAGACCGAAGTCTGCCACTTGTGGAACCTGGTTTCCGACCAGACGCGCGAGGGCGAAGTGTATATCCGCCTGCTGCACAAGATGGAGGAGCAGCGCAAAGCATTGGGAGACGGGGTGTTCGACGTGCTGGGCAAACTCTTCCGCGAGACCAGCCTGCGCCAATTGCTGCTGGATGCCATCCGTTACGGCGACCAGCCCGAAGTGAAAGCACGCTTGTTCCAAGCGTTGGATAATCTTGCCGACCGGAAGCATGTTCAGGATTTACTGGAGGAACGCTCGTTGGCGCAGGATTCGATGGATGTGAGCCAGGTGCGCCGGATCCGCGAGGATTTCGAACGCGCCCAGGCGCGGCGGCTGCAGCCGCACTTCATCGAGAGTTTCTTCAAAGCCGCCTTCGCCCAATTGGGTGGGACCCTGTATCCGCGTGAGCCGATGAAATTCGAGATTACACACGTGCCGGCCGCAATTCGTAATCGTGCCGGGGTGTTGGGCAGGGGCGCCGTACTTAACAAGTATGAACGAGTGACGTTTAACAAGGAAGCCATCCACCAACCGGGCAAAGCGACCGCAGAATTTCTCTGCCCTGGCAACCCGTTGATGGATGCGGTCACTGACTTGATATTGGAACGATACCGTGGGTTGTTGCGACAAGGCGCGATCCTGGTTGACCCGCAAGATATGAGCGAAGAGCCGCGGGTGTTGTATTATCTTGAACACGCGATCCAGGATGCTCGTCCGGGCAGAAGCGGGGAGCGACGGGTGATTTCGAAGCAGATGCAGTTTGTGGAGATCAATGCCAGAGGTGAGGCTCGATCCGCTGGCCCGGCTCCGTTCCACGATTATCTGCCATTGGAGGAAGCGCTTAAATCATCCATAGAATCCACTTTGAAATCAGAATGGTTGCGCGGCGATTTAGAATCCTCTATTCGGGCGTATGCTGCGCAGGTGTTAGTGCCGGCCCATTTGCAGGAAGTGAAAGCGCGTCGTGAGGAAAACATTCTCAAAACCGAAGCAGCGGTGCGAGACCGTCTGACCAAGGAGATCAATTATTGGGATTACCGCGCAGAGGAACTCAAGGCGCAGGAACAGGCTGGAAGGGTCAATGCCCGTTTGAATTCAACCTTGGCCCGCCGGCGAGCAGACGAATTGCAAGCCCGTCTGCAGAGACGGATGGAGGAACTGGAGCAGGAGCGTCACATCTCAGCCGCGCCGCCGGTGGTGATGGGAGGCGCGCTTGTCATCCCCGCCGGCCTGCTGGCGAAACTTCAAAATCAAACGCCCAGCCTGTTCGCGCGGCAGACCAAGGCCGTGGAACTGGCCGCCATGCAAGCAGTGATGGAACACGAGGCGAAATTGGGTTTCCAACCCAAAGATGTGAGCGCTCAGAAGCTGGGATGGGATATCGAGTCGCAAGCCGGGGAGGGAAAGTTGCGCTTCATCGAAGTGAAGGGGCGTGTGGAAGGCGCGACAACCATCACAGTGACCAAGAAGGAAATCCTGGCCGCCTTAAACAAGCCGGATGATTTTATTCTAGCTGTCGTGGAAGTAACACTTGAAGGCGAAAGCGGAAAAGGTAAGGCTCCTGTTTATGTACGCAGGCCATTCCAGCGCGAACCTGATTTCGCGGCAACGAGTGTGAATTATGAATTGGATGAATTACGAAAACTAGCATCGCCACGAATGCTATAATTTTCCTGGAAAGATAAAAATCGAAATGTTTGACATCCTGAACAGTCTGCATTATAAGAAGAATACATCCCCCCTGCTCCTTCGGGGACAGGGTGCGAGGCGGTCTTTGACCGCCTCTGCTTTATTAACCAAGCGCCTCGTCGTAGCGGATTTCCCGAAGATCGAATTTGTCTTTCATCAATTTCTTGACAATTCCTCCAAACAGGCTATACTTGCCTTAGTATACCCGCCAAGCCTCTATCCCTTTGGGATATGCTCAAATGTGGCGGGTTTTTATTTCACACAGAGCGCAACATGAACTACACCAAACCAGCCTTATCCTTCGAACAGCAAGCGCAAAGACTAATCGAGCGCGGACTGATCGTGCCAGATAAAGCCGCCCTCGTTTCCCGCTTAAAAGCGGTCAATTATTATCGTTTGAGCGCTTATTGGTATCCGTTCAAGAGAATAGACCCCGTCTCGGGCGAAGAGGGGTTCCTTCCCAACACAGATTTTGAGACAATCTGGAGACGTTATACATTTGACCGCGAACTCCGCCTTTTAGTGATGGATGCCGTGGAACGTGTGGAGGTATCCATTCTGCGGACTCGTCTGGTAGAGCAATTCACCCTGTTGCATGGGCCGTTTGGATACACCGATATCAAAAACTTTTCCCCAAGATTTTCTCCTTTCGACCATGCTCGATTACTCTCCGAACTGGATGAAGCTGTAAACCGAAGCAAGGAGGAATTTGTTGGACGATTTCGCGGCAAGTATTCCAGCGAGCCGCGTTTGCCGCTCTGGATGGCCAGCGAGGTCATGACATTCGGGCAGATGTTCACGCTTTTTCGCAATCTTCATCGCAACGAACAGCAGTCCCTTTCCAAACAATTCAACTTATATCCTCCCGCTTTAGTTTCCTGGTTGCATACCTTGAATTTCATTCGTAATGCCTGCGCTCATCACGCCCGCCTGTGGAATCGTGAATTGCCCATCCGTCCGCAAATTCCAGAACAACGCCATAATCCAGAATGGCATACGCCGTTCCAATTCGATAATCGCCGCATGTTTTCCGTACTGTCATTGTTGCGTTATCTTCTTGGAACCATTGACCCGCAGAGCGACTGGCAAAGCCGCTTTGTAACGTTGTTGCTGACCTATCCAGAGATTCCCTTGAACTGGATGGGCATGCCGAAAAACTGGAAAGAATCTCCCATCTGGAAACCATTAAGATGACCATGACCTACCGCAAAAAACTCATCGAAGTCTCCCTCCCTCTCGAAGCCATCAACAAGGAAGCCGCGCGGGAGAAATCCATCCGCCACGGACATCCCTCCACGCTGCATTTGTGGTGGGCGCGCCGACCACTAGCTGCGTGCCGTGCAGTTCTGTTTTCATCTCTTGTGGACGACCCTTCCGAATACATGCCAGATGAAGAATCGGGACGTGTGGAACGCGAGAGGCTCTTCGACCTCATCGAAGAGTTGGTCAAATGGGAGAACAGCAACAACGAAGAGGTCCTGGACAAAGCCAAGTTGGAGATCGCCCGATCGGTGGCGCGGACTTTGGGCATGGACGCGCCTGTCGGCAAGGAAGCGGTGCGCGAATTCCTCGCCACAAAAGCCCCTCCTGTTCTTGACCCGTTCGCGGGCGGCGGCTCGATTCCGTTGGAAGCCCAGCGGCTGGGACTGCGCGCTTACGCCAGCGACCTTAACCCAGTAGCAGTTTTAATCAACAAAGCGCTGATCGAAATCCCGCCCAAGTTCGCGAATATGCCTCCGGTACATCCAGTGGACAGTGAGCAGTTATCAGCGACCAGTGGAAAGAAAAAGAGGAAGAAGAAAGAAGCGCAACCTGAGTTATGGCAGCGCGAATGGAAAGGCGCGCAGGGACTCGCCGAAGACGTGCGCTATTACGGCAAATGGATGCGTGACGAAGCTTTCAAGCGCATTGGACATCTCTACCCGCCAGTAACAATTACGCAGGAAATGTTGGCAGATCGATCCGACCTGAAGGAGCAAGGACTAAAGCCTGGTGATGAATTGACGGTTATTGCCTGGCTTTGGACACGTACCGTGAAATGTCCAAACCCTGCGTGTGGAGCACAGATGCCATTGGTGAAATCTTTTGCTCTTTCATCAAAGAAGAATAAGTTAGTCTGGATCGAGCCAAAAATTGAAACACAAAAGCAGAATCCCACAATAAGTTTTGCAGTTAAAGCTGGCAAAGGTTCTATTCCTGAAGGGACTATTACACGTGGTGGAGCAAAATGCTTATGCTGTAATACTCCGGTGCCGTTTACTTATATTCGCTCTGAAGGGCAAGCAGGGCATATCAAGCCTCAATTAATTGCAATTGTGGCAAATGATGGCCGTGGTAGAGTCTATCTTTCGCCAGATAAAGCACATATAAATGTTGCGAATCAAGCAAAACCAAATTGGAAACCAGATCAAGAGTTACAGGGAAAAGTGCGCGTCAATGTTCCCCTGTATGGACTTAGTACTTTTGGAGATTTGTTTACTGATCGTCAATTGTCCACACTAACCGTTTTCAGTGATTTGGTGAATGTCACGCGACAATATATCCATCAACATGCTTTAGCGGAGAATCATCCTAATGCCAATGAGTATGCAAATGCAGTCGCTACATATTTATCCTTTGTTGTTGACTGGGGCGCAAATTATTGGTCATCTCTTACTACATTAGGAGAGGGTTTTATTAGAGGCACCTTCTCTCGTCAAGCCCTTGCAATGGTGTGGGATTATTCAGAGGCAAATCCCTTTAGTCAATCAAGCGGTAATTTCATGAACGGGCTCGAATGGATAGAGAAAGCATTACATCTACTACCTTGCCATCCCAATGGTAGAGTAAACAAAGAAGATGCTGGTCTCCTCAAATATGATTTTTCAGTTGGGATATCGACAGACCCACCATATTACGACAACATAAGTTATGCTGATTTGTCAGATTTTTTCTATGTCTGGGCAAGGCGTTCTCTAGGCAATATTTACCCAGAGTTGTTTTCGACGGTCTTAACCCCCAAAAACCAAGAACTTGTTGCTACCCCTTATAGATTTGACGGAGATAAGGATAAAGCTCAATCTTTTTTTGAACACGGGTTACAAAAAGTATTCAATAACATGAGCCATATAGCTCATCCTGCCTATCCAGTAACTGTCTATTATGCGTTTAAGCAATCAGAGAGCAGCGATGATATCAACGAAGAGAGTGAAGAGTTAATACTTAACAGTACTCGTGCATCAACAGGCTGGGAAACTATGCTTGAGGGTTTACTAAGAAATGGATTTGAAATTACAGGCACTTGGCCTGTGAGGACGGAAAGAGAATCACGCAGCGTGGGAATTGGTGCCAATGCACTTGCTTCATCTATCGTACTAGTCTGCCGTCCCCATCCAGACAACACAACATCAAACTCCCGCCGCGAATTTCTCGCCGCGCTCAAAAAAGAACTCGCCCCCGCCCTGCGCCAGTTGCAGCAAGGCAGCATCGCCCCGGTTGACTTGGCGCAAGCCGCCATCGGTCCCGGTATGGCAGTCTATTCTCGCTACAGCGCTGTCCTCGAAGCCGATGGCAAGCCCATGTCCGTGCGCGCCGCGCTGGGGCTCATCAATCAGGCGCTGGACGAGTACCTCTCCGAACAGGAAGGCGAATACGACGGCGACACGCGCTGGGCGCTTTCGTGGTTCGAGCAGTTCGGTCACAACGAAGCCGCCTTCGGCGTGGCGGAGACGCTCAGCAAAGCCAAAAACACCAGCGTAAACGGGCTGGTCGAAGCCGGCATCCTCGAAGCGCGCGGCGGCAAAGTCCGCTTGTTGCGGCGTGATGAACTGGATACCGATTGGGATCCAACCGAAGACAAGCGTCCTACCGCGTGGGAGGCGGTCCAGCACTTGATCTACGCACTGGAGAACGAAGGTGAAGAGTCCGCTGCTGGATTGTTGGCGAAGTTAGGTTCCATCGCTGAACCTGCCCGCGATCTTGCGTATCGTCTCTACACTGTTTGTGAACGCAAAGGCTGGGCGCAGGATGCCCTTGGGTACAATATGCTTGTTGTCGCCTGGCCCCGCTTGAAGGAATTGGCGGCGAAGCAGAAGCCGATGCAGGAAAATCTTTTATAGGGATTGAACTATGGCAAAGAAAAACAACGAACTCATCGGGACCGGTCTTGAGTTATTGCGTAAAGCGCTAGCCCCATACATCAAACGCCAGCTCATAGCCTCGTACAAGGAAAAGTGGTGGAGCAATGGCGTCGAGCCCCATGTAGGGCGCATGGCAGAACTCAAAACGAAACTTGCCAAGGCGAAGGATGACGATGCCCGTTTCGATGTTCTAGACATTGCCGCTTTACTCACGATCTTGAATAATGTCTGGAGTGAGGCTTTTCAAGCCGATCTTGGTCACGCCGGCAGAAGTTACGTCAATGAACTGCGTGATGTCCGAAATAAATGGGCGCATCAGGATGTTTTTACGTTGGAAGACACGCACCGCGCTTTCGATACCATGACGCGTCTGCTTGAAATGGTCGCCGCGCCGGAACGTATGGATACTGCCGAAATGGCGCGCAAGATCATGGCTCAGATCAATGAGCAAAGCAAGTCTGCCCAGCCCACCTTATTACAAACTGCCAGCGGCGCCTCTCCTACCCTTAAGCCTTGGCGTGAAATTGCCACGCCACACCCGGATGTTGCCTCTGGTCGTTTTCAGCAGGCAGAATTCGCGGCTGACCTTTTCCAAGTCATCACCGACCGGGCAAGTGATGAGTACAAAAACCCCAAAGAATTCTTTCGCCGAACCTACTTTACCGAAGGGTTGTCCCAACTCTTGGGGCGCGCCTGGCTGCGACTTAGCGGCACAGGCGGCGATCCAGTTGTCGAATTGCAGACCAATTTCGGCGGCGGAAAGACGCACTCCCTGCTTGCGCTTTATCATCTGTTTGGCGGAAAAATAAAAAAGGAAGGGGTCACAGGCATTGAAAATGTCAATGCGCAGACAAAAAACCTGCCAGAGAAACTGCCGGTTGCAAATCGCGCTGTAATTGCGTGCAATTACCTCTCCGTGGACACGCCCTGGAAAAAACCAGATGGCACAGTAATTCGCACAATCTGGGGTGAAATGGCATGGCAATTGGGCGGCAAGGAAGGTTATAAGTTAGTCGCTGAGGCAGATAAACAATCTGTCAGTCCTGGCGGCGAGAAACTAACCCAGCTTTTTGAACAGTTCGGACCCTCCTTGATCCTGATTGACGAATGGGTGGTCTACGCCCGTCAGTTGATCGGCAAGGAAAATCTCCCCGCCGGAAGTTTCGATGTTGCCATGTCCTTCGTTCAGGCTCTTACCGAAGCGGCGAAGGCTGCTGGAAATACATTGGTCGTTGCCGCTATTCCTGCATCAGATGTGGAAGTTGGCGGCGAAAATGGACGCATTGCACTGGAAAGAATACGCAACGTCTTTGGACGTGTTGAAGCGATCTGGAAGCCAGCCTCTGCGGAGGAGGCTTTTGAAATCGTTCGACGGCGTTTGTTCGAAGCCCTCTCCGAAAAGAACGAGAAGGAACGCGAAAAAGTCTGCCGCGCCTTTGCTGAAATGTATCGGGAAAATCGCGGCGACTTTCCGCCTGAATGCCGCGAAGCAGGATACGAAGAAAGTTTACTTAAAGCCTACCCGCTTCACCCGGAACTCTTTGACCGGCTCTACCAGGACTGGTCAACGCTGGAGCGCTTTCAACTGACGCGCGGTGTTCTGCGTATGATGGCCTCGGTCATTTTCGAACTGTGGTCAAAGGGCAACCATTCGCTGATGATCATGCCGGCGAGTCTGCCTCTGGACAGCCAAATGGTCCGCACCGAATTTACCCGTCACCTGCCAGACGGCTGGTCTGCTGTCATCGACAAGGACGTTGACGGCGTAACCAGCAAACCGTTCAGCCTGGACAGCAACAACCCAAACCTGGGGCGTTACTCTGCCGCGCGCCGTGTCGCGCGCACCGTATTTGTCGGCAGCGCGCCCAGCAGCGCAGGGCAGCGGGTTCGCGGCATTGAAGAAGTGCGCGTCAAACTGGGATGCGCCCAACCGGGCGAGACCATCGCCACCTTTGGCGACGCGCTGCGCCGTCTCTCCGAACAATTAAGTTATCTGTACTCAGACGGTTCGCGCTACTGGTTCGATACGCACATCACCATCAACCGCACCGCCGCCGATCGTGCCGCCACCTATGAACGCAAACCCGAACTGGTGGAAGACGAGATTATCCGCCGCATCCGTGACATCACACGCCGCGATCGGGGTGAGTTCACGGCTGTTCATCCCATGCCATCAGATAGTGGCGAAGTGCCGGATGAAATGTCCTGCCGTTTGGTGATTTTGAATCCCAAATATTCCCACCGCAGCAAGCAAAAAGACAGCAAAGCCATTGAAGCCGCGCTGGAAATCCTGGAAAGCCGCGGCAATGGTCCCCGTCACTACCGGAATATGCTTGTTTACCTGGCCGCCGATGCGGATCGCCTGCCCGAATTGGAACAATCAATTCGGGAGTGGCTGGCTTGGAAATCCATTGAGCAGGAAAAGGAACAACTCAATCTTGATCCTGCGACCGAACGCCAGGTAAAAAATAAAATTGCCAGCGCCGAAGAAACCATTGCCGAGCGTCTCAAGGAAACCTTTTGCCATCTGCTGGTTCCCATTCAGGAAGGGACAGGTCCCATTGAATGGCAATCCACCAAACTTCAAGGCGAGAATCTGGTCGCACGCGCCTCCAAGAAGCTGGTGGCGGATCAGGGCATGATTCCCGTTTGGTCTGCCGCCCTGCTTCGCATGGAACTGGACAAGTGGCTGTGGAAAGATAAAAATTACATCAAGGTCAAGGATGTTTGGGAATACCTGGCTCAATACATTTACCTGCCACGCTTGAAGGATGAACAAACTCTGATCAGCGCCATCCGGGACGGCGTTGGTTCATTGACTTGGAAAGATTTCTTTGCTTACGCATCAGCCGTTCGGGAAGATGGGTATTACGTGGGTTTGGTCGCAGGCGCGAATCCGTCCATCACCGTAGATTCTGTCAGCGTGATTGTCAAAGCAGAGATAGCACAAAAACAACGAGAAGAGGAACTGGCAAAGGAACAGCAATCTCAGATCCAACCCGGTACGCCTGTCACGGCGACCAACATCAAGGAACCCCTGCCCGGTGAGCCCCCTGTCATTCCGCCCGCGACAATCACCCGCTTTCACGGTACCGTCGAACTCGACCCTGCGCGTATGGGCCGCGATGCTGGACGCATTGCAGATGAAATCCTTGCCCACCTCACCAGTATCGGCGGCGCGAAGGCCAAGATCACCCTGGAAATTGATGTTGACGTGCCTGGCGGAATCCCAGAGGATCGCGTGCGGGTTGTCAATGAAAATAGCAATACATTGAAATTCAAGAGTCATGGGTTTGAGGAGGAGTGAGAGGTTGCACGATTTCCCTCTAAAAAACACATCGAGCAGGAACCTCTTTACCAGGTTCCTGCTCGATTTTATTTCACATCCCACTACAGGGCGCTGTCAGTTACAAGGCTGTTTGAGGGTCATGGAGACTTCCGACGCCGTTGGATCAGTTCCACGATTTCAGCCTGCGAAAGGAATACAGTGTACATGTATAGCGTGACAAGGAAGTAATTCAGCGACAAAAATCAAAGACTGAAGTCAACAGAATCAAGGTCAAAAATCGGTACATATCAGAGCAATAATCGGATAGACTGAAGGACATGAAAGAACCGCTGGAACAGAAAAGCCGCGAAGGTTTGGAGCGCGAAATTATCGAGTTGAAACGCCAGTTAGTCGAGGCGTATGAAATGATTCGCAAACTCAGCGAACAGATTGAAGAATTGCAACGTGCAGGCAAACGCCAAGCGGTTCCTTTTGCGCGACGGGAGGAACAGCGTGTCAAGAAGCCACGCAAACGCGGACGCAAGCCAGGCAAAGGACAATACAAGAATTGCGAGAAGCCGAAAGAGGAAGAAATCAGCGAGACGAAGAGGGCGGAACTGAGTGGTTGCCCGGAGTGTCAGTGTGAATTGATAGATGTCAAAGAGCAGGAACAGTATGAGATTGACATACCGGAAATCAAACCAATTATCAAGCGCTATATTATGTTGAGTGGTAAGTGTGGTAGCCCCCCACTAAAACGTGGTGGTGCGTAAATCTTGCGGAAAAATGGGTTCACTGGCAAACTCGTACGACTTCCACATCGAGCGAGGAGTCAATGAACCCACAAACACTATTTTGCCCGAA
>Ga0226835_1000739_pt1 | contig 27253 bp, 27 predicted proteins | sample LAC_MetaG_1_FD_163627 | JGI IMG/M metagenome (GOLD analysis project Ga0226835, IMG submission 163627) | Anaerobic ammonium oxidizing microbial communities from anammox membrane bioreactor (MBR) in UC Berkley, California, United States -... | ecosystem: Engineered > Bioreactor > Anaerobic >...
GCGCGCGCGTTCCTTCATGTTCGGCAGACCGTTGCCGCCCAAACCGTCGCGGCGGCCGTTTTCCAAACCGATGCCGTTATCTTCGATCATCACCACCACAGCGTCGGCATCGCGAATGAGGTCCACCTCGACCGCGCTCGCGCGCGCATGTTTCCGCACATTGCTCAACGCTTCTTGCGCGACGTGCAAAATCGCAACCGTCTGTTCGGGCGTGAGTAAATTGGGTTCCACATTGTCCGCCGTCACCATGACCTCTAAAAAGGTGTTGGCGCGCAAATCGCGCGTCAACTCTTCGACGCCGCGTTTCAAATCCCGCCCCTGAAAACGCTGCGGACGCAAATCCAAAATATAATTGCGAATGTCCCGAATTACGTCGTTCAAACCCAGAATCGCGTGATGCAAACGCGCAGCGGCGTCGGGCGCTTCTACAGCGATGCGCGTTTCGGCGTCTTCGAGCGACAAGCCGATGGCGTAAATGGATTGAATAATGCCGTCGTGCAAATCCATGCCAAACCGTTCGCGTTCTTGCAAAACGGCGAGCTGTTGTTTTTGGCGGTACAATTGCGCGTTTTCAATCGCGATGGCGGCTTGCGTCGCAAACATTTCCAGCACCTGTTGGTCTTGGAGCGAAAATTCGGTCACGCGCCCTTCCACATCCAATTTATCGCTCATGTACAAATCGCCAATGACGCGCCCCTTGAAACGAATCGGCACGCCCAAAAGCGAAGTCATTACCGGATGATGTTCCGGGAAACCGACCGAGCGTTCATCCGCGCGAATGTTGGGCACGCGCAGCGCCGTCCCTTCGGCAATCAATACGCCCAGCAAACCGTGTCCGCGCGGCGGTTCGCCCAAGCGCGCGCGCGCCTCGGGCGTCAAGCCCGACGTCATGAATTGTTCAATCGTTTTACCGTCGAGCGCCAACACGCCCAACGCGCCATAGCGCGCATTCGCCAATTCGCGCGCGAGGTCAACCACTTTTTGCAAGACGACATTCAAATCCAATTCAGTCGTCAGCGCCACCGTCGCGTCGTGGAGCAACGCGAGCTGCTGCGTGTGTTTGCGCGTTTCCAACTCTTGCAGGTCAATGATGCGAAAAACCCACAGCGAGAACATGGTCGCGCCAATGCCAATCGCAATCAGCGCGAAAATGTCGCCGCCAAATACGCGATGCTCTTGAAACAAAACCGAGCGCGCCAAAAGCACCACGCCCCAAAACAAAATGGGCACCACAATCGCAAGCACGCGCAAGACGCGTGTACTAAGAACAAGATACGGATTCATGCTATAATCTCGCGCAGCGCAATCGAAAATTCCAAACGCGCCCCATTGTCGGGGCAACGATTGCGCCTGCCTCAAGATTATAAACGATTTTTTTCGGTTCAGGGCGGACCGACAATTTAACCCGCCGAGGGGTTCTATGGCAAAAAGTCTACAGATTGTGCTGGTGGATGACCACGAAGTCGTGCGGCTCGGTTTGAAATCCTTGCTGGCGCGCAATCCACAATTCAAAGTCGTCGCCGAAGCGAGCAACGCCAGCGAAGCGCTCGACCGCGTGGCGCGTTACAAACCCGATGTCGTCGTCATGGACATTCGTTTGCCGGGCAAGAATGGCATCGAAGCCACGCGCGAAATTGTACAGCAATATCCAAATACCAAAGTGATTATGCTCACGTCGTATGCCGAAGACGAATTGTTGTTTGACGCGATTGCGGCGGGCGCGTCCGGTTACGTGTTGAAACAAATTGGCAGCAATGAATTGGTCACGGCGTTGGAAAAAATCGGACGCGGCGAATCGCTCGTGGACCCCGCGCTGATGCAAAAAGTTTTTGCGCGCGTCCGCGAAGCGTCGCGCAAAGCCGAAGATGAAGCGTTCGCCACCTTGAGCGACCAAGAGTTGAAAATTCTCGCGCTCGTCGCCAAAGGCAAGACCAATAAAGAAATCGCCGAGCAAGTTTTTCTCAGCGAAAAAACGGTCCGCAATTACGTCAGTTCCATCTTGAGCAAATTAAATTTGTCCACGCGCGCCGAAGCGGCGGCGTACGCCGTCGAGCATCGCGTCCAAGACCACTTGCCGACGGATTAAAAAACGGGCGACACGCGTCGCCCGTTTTTTTGTGCGTTAGTTACCGCCAAAGCGCGGCTAGGCCTTGACGGCGCTTGGCTGCAACGCCGGTTTGTCGGAATTGAGCAAGTAACCGATTTTCCACGGCGTTCCCAACATGGGGAGCAAGATGCGATCCAGCCCATAATAGCCCGCGGTTTTCCATGCCAGGATGAGCAGAATCGTAATCACCAACAACATGGGATTCGAGCTCGCCGTGCCAGCCATCATAAAGTTCCAATTCATAAATGCGCCAAAGAAAGCGGCAATGCCGACGAATGCGCCCAACACGAGCGCGGCGCCAATCAATACCTCGCCATACGCCACGACTTTGGCGAACCAAGTGTATGCTTGCATGTCGAGCAGCGTTTGGATAAAACTGCGATACCAATCGAAATAAATTACGGGTTTGGGCTCCACCGCCACCGCGCCGAGCCAAAACCCTTTGAGCGCTTCGCCCGTTTCCACCCATTTGGGATTTGTAATTTTACCCCAGCCGGATTGGAGCCAGACAGATGCGACCCATAAACGCGCGACGAGCCAGACCCACGCAAATAAAGTGTTGCCAAAAATAAATTTCGCAAAGGGCGGGTCTTGGATTTCGATATTGCGGGGAGCGAAAAATTTTTTCATTGCTTGGTTTCTTGGCGCTTTATCACGCTCGAACGGGCGTGGTATTGCGCCATCTCCTATTGCACTCTCGGTTTATGGCAGTATTATGCCAGCGCGCGAACCTTCTTGCATCTGACATGTGTCCTCTGCCGCGCCCGTCGCCGCATCGCTTTGACGGGACAAGCCCCCGACGGCGCGGGACAAATGTCATTCGCAAATGTCACCTCGCCTCGAACGCGCGCAAACAAAAAAACAGACAGACGCGCTGCGCCTATCTGTTTTTTTTCGCGTCGGGCGGACAACTATAAAGGTTGCCGCCCACAAAATTTTTGATTGGAATTCTAGTGCGCCGCGTCTCCCGCCGGCGGAGCATAGATTTTGTCGTTCCACGCGCCATCCACTTTTAAAATGCCGGCGGCGCCTTTGACCATGCGCCACAACGCATGATCCACCAACGAATAACTGCCCGGTTCATCGAGTTTGAATTCAAACGCCGAAACGGAACCCGGCGGGACGTACCACGTCTCTTCGTTTTCAACTGCCGTCTTGGGCGAACCGGAAAAAACGCGGTCAAAGATTTCGCCGACAATGTGGAAATTGGAACCGATGTTGGGCCCGCCGACGCCAAAAAAGACGCGGACCGTTTCACCGACTTGGGCATGCAATGGGTATAATTTGGTCAAGGCATCCACATGCCCATTCATGGTATAGTATTCCGGCTGTTCCGCCATCGCCTTGTCCAGCGAAAATTCTTGCTGGCCCTTGTCGCCAAGTTTGCCGGTCGTGTACCATTCGCCCTGCATCACATAAAATTCGCGGTCCACGGGCGGCAAGCCGCCTTTGGGTTCAACCACCACCGCGCCGTACATGCCTTGTCCGATGTGTTGCGGCGCGGGCGCAAACGCGCAATGATATACATACGCGCCGGGATGGAGCGCTTGAAAAGTAAAAGTCTTGGTTTCGCCGGGCGCAACGGTTGTCACCGCCGCGCCGCCGCCGGGACCATTCACGGCGTGTAAATCTATATTGTGCGCCACCGTATTGGTATCGGGATTCGACAAGGTCAATTCCACCGTATCCCCTTCCATCACGCGAATCATGGGCCCCGGCACGGTACCGTCAAATGTCCAGAAACCGTACGCGGCGCCATCCGCCATTTCGGCGTTCACTTCTTGGACCGTCAAATCAACCTTGACCGTCGTCGGTTCCGTGCGGTTGATGGGCGGCGGCAATTGCGTAGGGTCGAGCGCCACATTCGGCTGCGTCAACGCGGCTGCAGGTTCAATCGCTTGCGCGCCGATGCGATTGGCAGCGACTTGCATCCCTTCCGGCAACGGCGCGTTACTGGTCGTCGTGACGGCGGAAACATTTAGTTGAGTGGTTTGCGCGGGATTAGGCAGCGGCGGAGTCGCGCACGCTGCCGCAACAATGCCCAAAAAAATCAAAGTGATCGAGCTGATTTGCCTCTTCATTCGGTTCGCCTCATTTGTTATAAAAGTCACATTTATTTTACTCGCGCTTGGCTCCTTGTCAAGAAAAATTTGCATAAAAACTGCGCGCCGCAACGGCGCTGCAAGGCGAAACATTCGCGCGACGACGGCAAGAGTTGAACAATCCAATGTATGCTGCGCCCTATCTCTATTACGGTGGCGAGCAACGCGGCGCGAAATCCCACAAGCGCGCACAAGGCGCTATACTATGTGCCGCAAAACAATTCAGAATTTGCGGTCGCACACTCACAGATATAATCATCAAGGATACGAGACTCTATGGCAACGACGGTCAAACAAGCTACCGATAGCGTATGGAAACGTCACATTCACGAACCCTTTATCCGCGCGGCGTTGCTCATCGCGCTGACGACCGGTTTCGGTTACGGCGCGACGATGGTGGCGCTGCTGGCGCTCGGCATCCGACCGGGCGCGTGGTATCCGCCGCTGCTGCAATCGCACGGCCACGCTCAATTATTGGGCTGGCTCGGTTGTTTTATTATGGGCATGGGTTTATTTTTTCTGCCGCGTTTGCGCGGCGCCAAACTGCAAAATCAAGAACGCTTGCTTTACGTCCTGCTCCTCATCGTGACGGGCATCGCGCTGCGAACCGTCGCGCAGCCGTTGGCGGGCTGGTTCGCCGCAGAGAGTTGGGCGCAATGGCTGCGCGCGGCAATGCTCGGCGCGAGTATTTTGGAAATGGCGGGCATGGCGCTTTTGATAACGCTGCTCGCCGCTACCGTTCGCGCGCAGAAACCTTTGGCGCTGGATGCGCCCGCGTATCCCGTGATGCCCTTTATCCAAATCGGTTTAAGCTGTTTCGCGCTCGCGTACATAGTAAATCTCGCCGGCGCGTGGAACGCCTTTACCCACGCGCAAGCCGTCATTCCCGCGCGCTATGACCAAACTTTTATCCTGCTCATGCTTTATGGCGTCGCCATTCCGGTGGTGGTGGTCTTTGCGCTGCGTAATCTGCCCCTGTTTTTGCGGCTCACCATGTCGGCGCGTTATCGGTGGCGTCCGCTCGCGTGGATTTATGCCGTCGGTTTGGCGCTGCGGCTCTTGCCGCAATTGGTTGCCATCGCCAACGATGCGCTGACAGCGGTGGGCGTCGCCCTGCCTATTGATGAATGGAATATGCGAATCTTGGACCCGCTCGCCATCATCGGTACGCTAATCATAAACGGATGTATTTTATTTTTCGTGTGGCGCTTGGATTTGCAGCGCTTTAAACCGCCGTGGATTGTGGACCGCGCGCCGAATACGCGGCCCGATTTGGATTATTTACGCAAGCCGACGCGTCCCAACTATCCCGACAATGGCGAGTACGGCCGCTTTGAATTATTGATTTACTCGGCGTTCATCTGGCTCGTCGTGGCGTGCCTTTTGGACGTACTGCGCGCGCTGCCGTTCGTAGCGAATAATTTCATCATTCCGCAGGATGCGGCGCGCCACGCGTTATTTGTAGGTTTCATTACGCTGTTGATTTTTGGAATGGCGGTGCGAATGGGTCCCGGCTTTAGCGGCAAGCGCGGGGCGGCGCATCCCGAATTGGTCGTGTGGCTCTTTGTCTTGGGCAATCTCGCCGCGCTCTTGCGCGTCGTCCCAACTTTTTTCCCCGAATCAAGTTTCGCCCTGATGCTCTGGGGTTTGTCCGGCTTTGTCGGCTGGCTCGGCGTTTTGGTCTTGACAATCATCATGTGGGACACGTTCCGTCGAGAACCCAAACTCATCAAACTCTAACAAAAAAAGGACGCCACAAGACGGCGTCCTTTTTTTGTACGCTCGATTCCGATTGTCCAGCTTGATTCATCGGACGCGCTTGGCTTTGCGTTGGCGCTCACCACCAATGCAAACCGCGCGCGTACGCCGCCAATTCGTCGCGGAATTTCGGATGCGCGATATTGATGAGCGCTTGCGCGCGTTCGCGGATGCTTTTGCCGTGCAGCGACGCGACGCCGTATTCGGTCACGACGTAATGCACATCGCCGCGCGAGGTGACGACGCCCGCGCCCGGTTTCAATTGCGGCACAATGCGCGAAATCGCATCGTCTTTTGCCGTCGAAGGCAAGGCAATAATCGGCTTGCCGCCGCGCGCCCGCGCCGCGCCGCGCACAAAATCCACTTGGCCGCCAATGCCGCTATAAAAATTGGGCCCCACCGAATCCGCGCACACTTGGCCCGTCAAATCCACTTCGAGCGCGGAATTGATTGCAATCATGTTATCGTTCTGCGCGATGATAAAGGGGTCATTCACGTAATCGGTCGGATGCAATTCAATCAACGCATTGTCATGCACAAAATCATACAGGCGCTGTGAACCGAACAAAAAACCCGCGACCATTTTTCCCGGATGCAAAGTTTTCTTGTCGTTCGTAATCACGCCCTGCTCGACCAAATCAATCACGCCGTCGGAAAACAATTCCGTATGAATTCCCAAATCGCGTTTGCCTTTCAAGTGAAACAACACCGCGTCGGGAATAGAGCCGATGCCCAATTGCAGCGTCGCGCCGTCAGGAATCAAAGCGGCGACGTGTTGACCGATGCGGTCCTGCACCGCGCCGAATTTGCCCATGCCCACAATCGGCAGCGGATAATCCGTCTCGACAATCGTATCAATCTTGTTGAGATGGATGAATGAATCGCCCAACACGCGCGGCATTTGTACATTCATTTCCGCAATCACGCGTTTCGCCGCTTGCGCCGCCGGTTTCGTCACGCCCACTTCAATGCCAAACGAACAAAAGCCGTGTTCGTCCGGCGGCGAAACCTGAATCAAGGCGGTATCCAACGGCAGGGGCCCATCGCGGAACAAGCCGGGGATTTCAGATAAAAAGATGGGCATGAAATCCGCGCGCCCTTCACGAACCGCCGTGCGCGCGTTCTCACCCATGAACAAGGCGCGATGGCGAAAACTCGCCGCATGTTCGCGCGCCATATAATTGCCGCCCGCAAAAGTCAGAACATGCACCACTTCGACGCCGCGCAATTCCGACGCGCGTTCCACCAGCGCGCGTTCCAACGTTTGCGGAATGCCCGCGCCGCCGCCCAAATAAATGCGCGACCCCGAAGCGATGCCGCGCACCGCGTCCTGCGGCGTCATCAATTTTTGTTTATAGAGTGCAGAGAAATCCATTACACAACCGTCCCATTCAAGACTTGGAGGCCGCGCTGCAACGCGCTATCCGCTTGGAGCGCGGGTTCAATGCCGCGCGCGCCAATTTCCAGCAAATAGGGCAGCGCGGCGTTGGTCAACGCATGACTCGCCGTGCGCGCCACCCGCGCCGTTACATTTGGCACGCAATAATGAATGACATTTTCGACCACGTAGGTCGGATTGTCGTGCGTCGTCGGGCGGCTCGTTTCCGCGCACCCGCCCTGGTCAATCGCGTAATCAATCAAGACCGCGCGGCGGCGCATCGTCCGCAGCATTTCGCGCGAAATCAAAATCGGCGCGCGCTGCCCCGGCACCAACACCGCGCCAATCACCACATCCGCAAATTTCAACACGCGCTGCAAATTGTACGGCGTCGCCAGCAGCGTCGTCACGCGTCCGTTAAATTGTTCGCACAACGGTTCCAGACGGTCGTAACGCGTATCCAAAATGGTCGCTTGCGAACCGCTGCCGACGAACGCGCGCAGCGCATTTGCGCCCACGCTGCCCGCGCCCAAAATCACGACCGCCGCCGGCGGTACGCCCGTAATGCCCGAAAGCAAAATGCCGCGCCCGCCGCGCGAACTTTCCAACCATTCGCCCGCAATAAGCGGCGCGAGGCGGCCCGCCACCTGACTCGTCGGCATCAACACCGGCAGCGCGCCCTGGTCGTTCTGAATCAATTCGTACGCAATCGAAGTCACCTGCGCCGCGCGCAGCGCGTCGGCGAGGTCGCGCGACGCTACCGCGAGGTGCATAAAAGACAAGAGCGTTTGTTGGGAATGTAATAACGGATATTCGCGCTCGGTCAGCCGCGATACTTTGGCAATCACGTCCGCGCGGCCCCACACTTCATCGGCGGAATAAACCACTTGCGCGCCCACCGCGCGATATTCGTTATCGTCAAAACTCGCCGCCGCGCCCGCATCGCGTTCCACAAAAACCGAATGTCCCGCTTGCGTCAGCGCATACACGCCCGCCGGCGTCAAGCCCACGCGCAATTCGGACGGTCGCACTTCTTTTGGCACACCAAAATTCATGATTATTCATTACCAACATGCCCACACCCGCATAAAAACGAGTGTGGGCATGCGAGGAGAGGGGAGAGCGCAAAAAGATATCCAAACGTTTAGGATTCGCCGCGCTCTGCTTTTTCTTGCAAATGCAACGCGCGCAAGATGGGCGCCAAACGATTCTCGCCGGCATTGCGTAAATACACGAACCAATACACTGCCGCGACCAGAATGGCGCCGCCGACAAGATTGCCCAACGTAACGGGAATAAGATTATTGAAAATAAATCCTTGCCACGTCAGATTGGACAACTGCTCTGCCGTTTTATTCGCCGCCGCCAACACCGCCGGCTCTTGCTTGAGGACAAGCCCCAACGGAATGAAATACATGTTGGCGACCGAGTGTTCAAAGCCGAGCGCGACGAACGCCGCAATCGGCGGGACGATGGATAAAATTTTGTCGGTCGTCGTGCGCGCGCTAAAACACAACCACACCGCGAGGCACACCAACGCATTGCAAAAAATGCCTAGCGTCAACGCCGGTATAAATTCCAATGACGTTTTGGCATTGGCAATGTTCAACATCGTCGCGCCCACTTGATAGCCGTCAAACGTCCACTGTCGCGTGAGATAAATGCCCAACGCCGTCGCCGTCGCGCCAATGAAATTGCCAAAATACGCCAGCGTCCAATTACGCAACAATTGACGCGCGCGAATTTTGCGCGAAGCCCATGCCATCACAATCAAATTGTTACCCGTGAACAACTCGGCGCCGCCGACAATGACCAGAATGAGTCCAAGCGCAAAGGCAACGCCGCCGAGCAAACGCGAAACGCCAAAACCCAAACCGTTATCCGTCCACACCAGCGTCGCAAAATTCGCGCCGAGCGCAATAAACGCGCCCGCGAGGATCGCCAATGCTAACGTCGTCGCCCAATCGAGCTGCGCTTTTTTGACGCCCACGCTTTCGACGCGCTGCGCCATCTCTTGCGGCGCATACGCGTCCAATCCAAGCGGCTGCTGTTCTGCCATTCTCTTGGCGGCGTAAAAAGGAAAAAGGGCGGCGGGTTCGTCACGCTGCCGCATCCGCCGTTTTCCCAGCTACCCGTTTCTATTCTTCCGGTCGCACCAACAGCACCGGCAAATTGGAACGGCGCACGATTTCATCCGCGACGCTGCCAATCATCATCCGCGCCAAGCCGCTGCGGCCGTGCGTGGACATGGCAATCAGGTCCGCTTCGATGCTGGCGGCATATTCCATAATCGTTTCCGCCACCGGGCCCGCGCACACGTCATACGCCACCGCGTCGTCGTTATTTTCAAAATAATCAAACACGACGCGCTGTAAATAGCCCTCGGCATGTGAACGCGAGTTCATTGTGTCGGGCGCGGCAGAAGTGCGATGCAGCGTCATATCGCCAAAGACCGCTTCATACATCGGCTGCGTGATAACGCGCAACAGCGTTATGCGCGCGCCCATACACTGCGCCAACGCCGCCGCATGCGGCAAGACGGCTTCGGACGTTTCAGAACCGTCCAACGGTACGAGAATTTTTCGATACATGACCAACCTCCCGCTGTTCGTCGGTGAACAGCTCTGCCGCGCGCGTTGCAGCTGGCGCGCCGCTGTACGGCAGCGCGCCGTTTTATGCTCGCGCGGCGAATTTCACTCTATGCCAGATCCACTACTTGGACTTTGCCCTTTGCGGGCGCGACGCGCGGCGCGTGCGGCCGCACCAACAACACCGGCACAGCCGAGTGGCGCACCACCTCATCCGCAACGCTGCCAATCATCAACCGCGCCAAGCCGCTGCGGCCGTGTGTGGACATGGTTATCAAGTCCGCCTGAATTTGCCGCGCCACGTCGAGAATCATGTCCGACGTCGGCGCGCCCCATACGACCATCGTCGAAACCGCCAAGCCCATCGCGCGAAACTCGGACGCAATTTCATCCAGATAGACCTGCGCCGCCATTTCGATATCGCTCCGCATGTCAACCGCAATCACCGGGTCCCGCGCCAAATAATCGTACACCGGTTCGCTCGCCACGCGCAATAAAACCACCTGCGCGCCCGCGCAGCCCGCCAATTGACTCACCTGCGGTAACACTTGTTCCGCCAATTCGGAACCGTCCAGAGGCACGAGAATCTTTTTATACATGGCACACGTCCCTCGCCGGGTTTCACAACATGCCATCGCGCGTGCGGCGGATGAAATGTTGCCGCCCTACCGACGCCCATTGCACTGTATCGCCCTTGTGTGCAAGTTCGGTCAGCAATGGGTCCAAGAATCGTATCGCGGTTCAGCCCTTCAGGTTTCCACTACACTATTCCATAGCGCGCGCCAAAAAGCATTTGTCTTTTGTCCCCGCTTATGTGGGACAAACAAACCGCGCAAAAAAAACGGACAGGTTAAAACCTGTCCGTTCCGTCTATTTCGTCACAAAAAATCTTTGCGCGTCGCGCACCCGTTCCGGTAAATTGCGCCATGTATCCACGCTGATTAACCGTTTCCATAACCGCTTGGGGCGGAAATAAAAACGGCGATACGCTTCGTGCCATTTTTGCTCGACCAATTTATTGTCCATTCCCGGAAAATCAAAATGCGCGTGGTCGGATTGAATCGCCAAATCGCTCCATCCCTGCGCGTGCAGTTTGCCATTGCGCTGCACCGTCTCCCATAACGCCGTGCCGGGGTACGGCGAGGCAATCATGAAATGCGCCAAGTCGGGGTCGAGCTCTAGCGCCAATTCCGTCGTCTTGTCCATCGTCGCGGCGGTTTCGCCCGGCATCCCATAGATAAAAAAGCCCATCGTTTGCAAGCGCGCCGCTTTGGCATTCTTGAACGCCGCGCGCACCTGGTCAAACGTCTGGGATTTTTTCACGACGTTTTTCAAAATTTGTTCGTCGCCGCTTTCGACGCCAAAACCGACGCGTTTACACCCCGCGCGTTTCATCAATTGAAACAATTCCGCGTCGGTGTGATTTACCTTCATGCCATGCACCGTAACCCACGGCACCTTGTTCAAACCGTTGTCAATCAACGCCTGGCACAGCTCTTTGGCGCGTTTCAAATTTAGATTCCAAATATCATCCGTCACGCCAATTTCGGTCGCGCCCAAATCGTGAACCAGCATCTTCCATTCGCGGATGACATTTTCGACCGAGCGCGCGCGCCACGTATCGCCCGTAATCGGTTTGGAGCAGTAGGTGCATTTGTAGGGACAGCCGCGCGAGGTCAAGATGGTGTACGAGCGCGCGTGCGGGTCCAAGCCGTCCGTCAGCGGCTGCAAATTGGTATAGCGGTCAATTTTGAAAAGCTGATACGCGGGAAACGGCAGCGCGTCGAGGTCGGACGAAAGCGGACGGTCAAGATTGTGTTGAATTTTTCCGTTCGCATCTTTCCAGGACAAGCCGCGAATCGCGCGCCAAGCTTTGTCCAACGCGTTCGACGCGGCGCGCTCGCCATTCAACGTTTCACGCTCCAACGCCTGCATAAATTCAACAATGGTATATTCCGCTTCGCCGCGCGCGACAAAATCCACTTCGGCTTTTTGCATGGATTCGTCGGGCATCAGCGTCAAATGCGGGCCGCCGAGGAGCGTCGTCGCGCCGTGTTGTTTGGCCGTGCGCGCATATTGCCACGCTTCGTTAATCAACGGCGTCGGCGAAGAAATGCCAATGACGTCAAACGGCTCGCGCGTCAAACGCGCGTCGAGCGACTCGTCCTCGACCGCGCCATCGTAAATATCCGTTTCATAGCCCGCCGCGAGCAGCGCGCCCGCGAGATATCCCAAGCCATTATGAATGTGCGTGCGTGAATTCCATACGCGCGCTTCAGGAGAGACCAACAATATTTTCATGGTTAAATTCTATCCATTGCATAGCCATTCGCAAAAGCCGCCGCCGCCGTAATTTCGTCCGCCGTATCGTTTGCGCGACGCGACAACGGCGCGCACAGACAAATGTCATGTCGCGCCAATGACATTTGTCTTTTTGTCCAAAACCCAGATAGAGGTATATTTAGACCACAGCGCGCGGTATAAATTACCGCGCCATGTGTTATATGCGCCGCGCAGACGCCTGCCCGCTTGCTGTTTGCGGCAACCTATATCCATTCTATGTTGAGGTAACGAAATGTCCAAAATGTCTACGCGGAAACGCGCGCAAAAAAAATCCAATACCAGTCTGTGGATTATCGGCGGCGTCATTGCCGCCGCGGTCATCGTCTTGGGCTTGGTGCTGGTCAATCTCTCGGCGCCGCGCACGCCGCGCGTCCCCGCGCAAACGAGCTCGGGGCGCATTCTCGGCAGCGCCGACGCGCCCGTAACGATTGATATGTATTCCGATTTTCAATGTCCCGTGTGCCGCCGCGCCGATTTGATGATTCAACAGCTCGCGCCCAAATACGTTGACACCGGCAAAGCCAAAGTGATTTATCACAATTTCGCCTTTATCGGCCGCGAATCCACCCAAGCCGCGCTGGCGGCGGAATGTGCCAACGACCAAGGTAAATTCTGGGCGTACGCCACCCATCTCTTTGACAATCAGACCGGCGAAAATGTCGGCGCGTTTTCCGACGCGAATTTGAAACGGTTCGCGCAAGAATTGAATCTCGACACGACCGCGTTCAACGCCTGTTTCGACAGCGGCAAACACAACGCGCTGATTCAACAAGAGCTAGAAGCCGCGCGCACGCTCGGCATCAAAGCGACGCCCTCGTTCTTTGTCAACGGTCAATTTATCGAGGGCCTGTTGTCGCCGGACCAATTCTCGCAAACCATCGAATCGTACATTCCGAAACCATAATATGAAACTGTCACGACCTTTGGGAATTGTCCTTCTCGCCATCGCGGGAATTATTGTCTCGAGCTATCTGCTCACGGTTCATTGGGGTTGGTGGACGGCGGTCTGTCTCGGCGTCGGCAACTGCGAACTTGTGAACATGAGCGTCTATTCCGAGTTCTTGGGTTTGCCCGTCGCGTTGTGGGGCATTGGCGCCTACATTACCCTGTTGGCGTTGGGACTCGCCCTGTTGTGGAAAAAATTTAGTCCATGGGCGCAGCGCGGTTTATTCATCGTCTCGGCCATCGGCGTCGCGTTTTCGCTCTATCTCACCTACATCGAAGTTTTCGTCTTGCGCGAAGTGTGTCCGTGGTGCGTCCTGTCCGCCATCATCGTAACGTGCATCGCCGTTCTGAGCGCTTTGGAAATGCGCGCAGCCGAAGCCGAGCTCGCCGACGCTTGACCGCCAAGCAGGGGCAAGGGGAAACCTTTGCCCCTTTTTTCTCATGCTTCCATCTGACGCCTCAGCGCCGCGCGCGCAAACCGCGCCGCAAACCAAAATCGCAGAATCGTCCCCGGCGCCGCAATTTCAATTCAATCGGATTGAAGCCGCGCTCACCGCGCTCTGTTTTATTTTCATGGTCGCGGGCATCGCCGCCGAAAATCTCGGCGCGCCGACTTGGCTGTACACCGGCTTGTTTCTCGTTTCATACTTGACCGGCGGCTATGTCGGCACGCGCACCGCGCTGGAAGCGCTGCGCGAAAAACGTCTCGACGTGAACGTGCTGATGATTGTGGCTGCCATCGGCGCGGCAAGCATCGGATATTGGGCGGAAGGCGCGATGCTGTTGTTTTTATTTTCGCTGTCCAACACCTTGCAAGCGTTTGCGATGGAACGCTCGCGCAATGCGATTCGCGCGCTCATGAAGCTGCGTCCGAATGAGGCGCTGCGACGCGCGGCGGACGGTACGGAAAAAATTGTGCCGATTGAGACGCTGCAAATCGGCGACATGATTTTGGTGAAACCGGGCGAACGCATCGCGATGGACGGCCGCATCGAACGCGGCGCGAGCGCGATTGACCAATCCGCCATTACGGGCGAATCCATGCCCGTCGAGCGCGCGCCCGACGACGATGTATTTGCGGGCAGCGTGAACGGACAGGGCGCGTTAGAAATTCGCGTGACGCGTCTGGCGCAAGACACCACGCTCGCGCGCGTGATTGAATTGGTGGAACAGGCGCAGGGACGCAAAGCGCAGACGCAGCGTTTTCTCGACGAGTTTGAACCGAAATACGCGTTCGGCGTCATTGCCTTTGCCCTTTTGACGTTGGTCGTTTCCTATTTTGTCATGAACATGTCGTGGGATGCGTCATTCTATCGCGCCATGACGTTGCTCGTCGTCGCCTCGCCATGCGCGTTGGTGATTTCGACGCCCGCGTCCATCCTGTCCGCGATTGCAAATGCGGCGCGCAACGGCATCTTGTTCAAAGGCGGCTCGTATCTGGAACAAGCGGCGTCCATCCAAAGTATCGCGCTCGATAAAACCGGCACGCTCACGCTCGGCAAACCGCGCGTAACCGATGTGGTCGTTGCCGCCGAAGCGTTGGGCGAAAAATGGTTTGACGCGGCATTTTTTGAACAGCTGAATCCGTCGGGCCCCAGTACGCCCGAACGCTGTACGGCGGACGAATTGGTATTGTGGACGGCGAGCGTCGAAAAACGTTCCGAGCATCCGCTCGGCGACGCGATTGTGGCTGAAGCGCAACAGCGCAATCTGACGCTGGCGCAAGTGGATGATTTGGTCGCCCTCTCCGGGCTAGGCGTCACCGGCACGGTGGACGGCGCGCTCATTCAAATCGGCAACAAGCGCATGATGGAAGCGGCAAATCAAGTGTGGCCCGAACCGCTGCGCCGTCGCGCGCGCGATTTGGAAAGCGAAGGCAAAACCGTCATTGGCATCAGCCGCAATAATCATCCCATCGGTTTCATTGCCGTCGCCGATACGCTGCGCCCGCAAGCGCGTCAGGCGTTGGATACTTTGCGCGCGCGCGGCATCCATCGCATCATCATGCTCACAGGCGATACGCGCCGCGTCGCGGAATCCGTCGCGCGTCAAGTCGGCATTGATGAATTTTACGCCGACCTTTTACCGCAGGACAAAGTGACGTTGGTGGAACGGTTCGCCAAACAAAACGCGACGGCGATGGTGGGCGACGGCGTGAATGACGCGCCCGCGTTGGCGGTCAGTCATTTGGGCGTGGCGATGGGCGCGATTGGCAGCGATGTCGCGTTAGAAACCGCCGACGTGGTATTGATGCGCGATGATTTGATGCGCCTGCCGTACCTGATTGATTTGGCGCGGCGCGCGCGGCGCATCGTGTGGCAAAATATCGCCTTTTCGTTGACGGTCATTGTCGTCTTGATTCTATCCGTTTTTGTCATTACCTTGCCGCTGCCGCTTGGCGTGGTCGGACATGAGGGCAGTACGCTGCTTGTGGTGTTGAACGGATTACGCTTGTTACGCACGCATTAAGCTATCATCGAATTGTCGGGACATGTGTCCCTTCCAAAAGCGGCGAGAACGCAGTACGCTGGAAGCACGAGTCGGATGAAATTGTCTCTGGTAAAAAGTTGGAAGGAGGAGACTATGCGCGTTATCATCAATCGAAACTTGTGTGGACATCCGCCATTTGCCTGCGAAAAATGTTTCGGCGAATTTTTGCGTCACGGAGCGTATCCCGACCGCAGCTGCATTTTTGACGTCATTGACGATGGTTCGGAACAGGTGACCGCCGTCATTACATCCGGCAACGTTACGCGTGAATTAGTCATCACCGACGAAATTCGCGAAGAGGTGATCTACGACGGTTATTTGAAATTTGCGGATTTTCCGCTGGAAGCGCTCGAGGTTCAGCCGCCGCATGGCGAGGACATTCGCCGCATCATCCGCGAGTACGAAGAACAAAAACGCAAGGCGGCGGATTAACGACGCGTCCGCGTTGTACCATAGAGCATAGCAGAGTTCTATGCTCTATTTTTTTGTCACGCGCGCGCGCAATGTATGATAAAATCACGCGCGACAAAAATAAATCGCGCCGCAACGTTGAGACGTTCGCGACCTCAACCTATCGGACGCGAACCCAGTACGCTTGACCGGAGCCAATATGTCCACCGCTGAATCAACGCGCATGGTATGGCGCAAAGAAATGACGTTTGACGCGACGACGACCACCGGACACCGCATCACCATTGACGTACCGCCACCCAACGGCAACGATAACGGCCCCAAGCCCATCGAATTGCTGCTCACCGCTTTGGCGGGCTGCACCGCGATGGATGTCTTGAGCATCTTGCAAAAGAAACGCGAACCGCTGGAAGGCCTCCAAGTTTTGGTGAACGGAACGCGCCGCGCGGAACATCCCCGCATTTACACCGACATTGAAATCGTGTATCAGGTGTGCGGCAATGTGAATCCCGAAGCCGTCGCGCGCGCGATTGAACTTTCAGAAACCAAATATTGCGGCGTGAGCGCAATGTTGCGCCAGAGCGCCAAGCTCACGACTCGCTTTGAAATAACGGCGCCGCCGTCCGCGCCCGGTTCCAACTAGTACTCGACCAACATGAAATTGCATAGGACGCACTCTCTAGCGCGGCGTTAGAGAACGCCGCTCTACGCATCCGTATCCTGCAATTTCATCTTGTTAAAGAACTGGGCGCCAGAATTCATCTCACAAGGGAGCGACTCATGTTTCAAAAAATTATCCTCGCCTATGACGGTTCGGAACACAGCCAACGCGCCGCGGCGGTGGCGCAAGAGCTCGCGCTCAAAGAGGACGCCGAAGTGCGCATCGTGTATGCGTTCAATCCCATCTCGAAAATTATCGGCAATCCGACGCTCGAAGAATTGATGCAGCGCGAAACCGCGCAAGGCAATGAAATCGCGGGCGCGGCGGCAAAACAGATGCGCGACGCGGGCCTCGACCCACACGTCGAAGTTTTGGAAGGACCGCCCGCCGACGCGATTTTACGCGTAGCCGAAGTGCGCGGGTCCGATTTGATTGTGATGGGTTCGCGCGGGCTGGGCAATACGCGCGCGCTGTTTCTCGGCAGCGTGAGTCACAAAGTTTTGCAAGCCGCGACGTGTCCCGTCCTCGTCGTGCGGTGACGCGTTCACAAACGCAATGAAAATGCCTTGCGTGATTTTCTCACGCAAGGCATTTTGTTATGCGCGCGCGTTACAGCGTCACCCAAGTCCCGGCGCGCCCGCTCGCCACAAGCGCCTCAATGACGCGCATATTATTCACGCCATCCTCCAGCGGCGTCGGCACGGGCAAATTTTTCAGAATCGCCAGCGACATTAAATCGCCTTGCACGGTATATTGGTCCGTCGTCGGCAAAACAATCTCTTCCAGTTTGCCTTTGGTTTCGTACCCCATTTTGCACGGTTTGTTGGGCGGCGCGTTGAACGGAATTTCGATTTCGATGCGTCCGCGCGTGCCAAAGATATTTACGCGTTGATACGGCGCCAGCTGCGTCGAACACGTCCACGTCGCGGTACCGTCGCCAAAATCCATCATGCCCGAAGCGAGCCGATCCGTTTTGAATTGCGGGTCGTACTCGACGATGCCAACCACACGCTGCGGCTCCTTGTCAAAAATAAAACGCGCCAGCGAAATATTGTAACAGCCAATATCCATCAAGCCGCCGCCGCCAATCTCTGCCATATTGCGAACGTTCGCGGGGTCGTCGTTATAGTACGAAAAAAACGAATGAATCGTCCGCAGCGTTCCGATTTTGCCGTCCCGCACCATTGTTTTTGCGCGCACCCATTGCGGATGATGGCGGTACATGAACGCTTCCATCACTTTTAATTTGGGATACCGTTTGGCGACATCCAACAAACTCTGCGCTTCGGCGGCGGTCAATGCCAATGGTTTTTCGCACAAGACATGCTTGCCCGCTTCCAGCGCTCGAATAGACCACGGCACATGCAAATGATTCGGCAGCGGATTGTACACCGCGTCAATCTCCGGGTCCGCCAACAGTTCTTGGTACGAGCCATACGCTTTCGGAATACCCAACGCTTGGGCGGCTTGGCGCGCGCGCGTGAGCTCGCGCGATGCAATCGCGACGACCGCGCTGTACTGGCCGCGCTGCATCGCGGGCAATACTTTTTTTACTCCGATATTCGCAGTACTGATTTGACCCCAACGCACTTTGGACATGCTGCGGCTCCTTGTCAGAAATTTACGCTTGGCGCTTTACGATTTCAAATTGCGCCCGTCGGTTCGCGGCTCGAGCGCGGCGAACAATCTGCGCGTTGCGTCTGCGATTTCGCCGACCGCGTTATCGAACGCAATTTGATTCCGCCGGGACGGCGCGCGATACCCGCTAACTTTACGTACAAATTGTAACGCCGCGGCGTGAATTTCTTCTGGCGTGGGTTCGATATTCTTTTGACGCAATTGTTTTATACTGCGGCACATAATTCATCCTTGTTCCCCAAACTCGGATTCGACAAGGCAAGTATAGCGCAGCTCGAAATTTTCGGCGATAGCTCACTATCCTGTATAATTGGCGCGGCGCGCGCGCGAGACGCGCTGCAATCCATTCGTCCGCGCCATAATTTGAACACAAGGATATTTGCCCGTGAAAACTGCCTGGGTCACCGGCGCCGGTAAAGGCATCGGCAAAGCGCTCGCGTGCGCCATCGCCGCGCGCGACATTCCCGTCGCTCTTTCCGCGCGCACCGCGTCGGACATCGAAAACGTCGCCCAAGAAATTCGCGCCGCGGGCGGCAAAGCGTTCCCCATTGTGTGCGACGTGACGCAGCCCGCCGCCATCGCCAACGCGGTGAATGAAATTCGCGCGCAGCTGGGCGACATTACCATTTTGGTCAACAATGCGGGCGTCGCCGGTTCGCACAAATTTTTGGGACATGACGATACGTTGTGGCACAAAATCCTGGACACAAATCTCAATTCCGTTTATTACGTCGCCAAAGCCGTCGCGCCGCTAATGGTCCAAGCCAAGTGGGGGCGCATCATCAATATCGCGTCCGTCTCTTCCAAAGTGGGCATGAAATACACGGTCGCGTACACCGCCTCCAAACACGGCGTGCTTGGCCTCACGCGCGCGCTCGCGCTGGAATTGGTCGCGCACAATATCACCGTCAACGCCATCTGTCCCGCGTATGTGGATACGCCCATGACCGACGGAACGGTCGAGAACATGACGCAAAAAACAAAAATGTCCGAAGCGGACGCACGCGCCTTTCTGGAAAAACTTTCGCCGCAAAATCGGCTCATCACGCCGGAAGAAATCGCGCACGTTGCAGTGATGCTGCTCGACGACGCGGCGCGCGGCATTACGGGACAAGCAATCAATGTGGACGGCGGAATGGTGATGTTTTAATTTTTGATTTTTGATTTTTGATTTTCCGTTTTGAGCTGCCCATCATGTCCACCCTCGACCTTTCTTTTGCGCGCGCCTTGGACGCGCAAGATACGCTGGCAAAATACCGTGACGAATTTGTCATTACGGATGACGCCTTGATTTATCTCGACGGCAATTCGTTGGGGCGTTTGCCGAAACGCACGCGCGCCATTTTGCATGACGCGCTCGAATATCAATGGGGCGAACGTCTGATTCGCAGTTGGGGCGAAGGATGGATGGACGCGTCGGCGCGCATCGGCGGAAAAATCGCGCAGCTGCTCGGCGCGCAAAACGACGAAGTTATTGTGGCGGATTCCACCTCTGTCAATTTTTACAAACTCGTTATGGCGGCGCTCGACGCGCGGCCGGGGCGGCGCCAAATCGTCAGCGAAACGCTCAACTTTCCCTCCGATACATATATTTTGCAAGGCATCGCGCGGCAGCGCGGCGCGGATTATTTCATCACTAATGTCGCGCCGTCAGACGACCTTGCGATTTCGACGCAAACGGTCGTTGACGCGATAGACCCGGCGCAATGCGCGCTCGTCACGCTGACGCACACCGCGTTCAAGAGCGGCGCGGTGTACGACATGCAAGCTATCACCGCCGCCGCGCAGCGCGCCGGCGCGCTCGTCCTGTGGGATTTGTCCCATTCGGTCGGTTCCATTCCCATTCATTTGAACGCTTGCAATGCGGATTTGGCGGTCGGCTGCACGTACAAATATCTGAACGGCGGGCCGGGCGCGCCCGCGTTTTTGTATGTGCGGCGCGCGTTGCAAAATGAATTGTTGAATCCGATTCAAGGATGGTTCAGCCAGCAAAATCAATTCGTGATGGATTTTGAATACGCGCCCGCGGCCGGTATGGCGCGCTTTCTCGTCGGTTCGCCGCCGCTGCTCTCTATGCTGGCGATTGAAGCGGGCGTGGATCTCATCCTCGAAGCGGGCATCGAAAACCTGCGCGCGAAATCGCTCGCGCAATCCGCATACATGATTGCGTTGTACGACGCGTGGTTGAAACCGTTCGGCGTCACATTAAATTCGCCGCGCGACCCCGCGCAGCGCGGCTCGCATGTTTCATTCGGTCATCCCGACGGCTGGCGCATTAACCGCGCGCTCATCGAGGACATGAACGTCATTCCCGATTTTCGTCCGCCCGACAACATCCGCTGCGGCATCACGCCGCTGTACACAACATTCACTGACATTTACAATGCGATGGCGCGCCTGAGGCAAACGCTGCAAGAAAAATTGTACGAAAAATATCCGCACGCCAGACCCGCCGTCACTTGACGCGGTTGGGAGGCGGTTTTTGATTTTTGATTTTTGATTTTCAATTTTCAATTTCTCCAGGAGTATCCCATGTGCTATGATAGCTCCTCGCATCCTCCTACGCCGCCGGGCGAACGCGGCGCCGCGACGACGCAAGCTTTGGTTTTGACCGCCGCCGACGGCAACCAATTCAGCGCGTTCTTGGCGACGCCGACGCGCGAATTTTTCGCCCAAGTTTTGATTTATCCCGACATTCGCGGACTGCATCAATTCTATCAAGACCTCGCGACGCGCTTTGCCGAGATGGGCGTGCGCGCGCTAGCAATTGACTATTTCGGACGCACCGCCGGTTTGACCGCGCGCAATGACGAGTTCGATTTCATGCCGCACGTACAACAAATGACGCTGCCGACGTTTTACGCAGACGTCCAAGCCGCGCTCGCCTATTTGCAAAAGGACAACGCCGCGCCAACTTTTATCGTCGGCTTTTGTCGCGGCGGCTCGCTTGCGCTATACACCGGTTCGCAAAATTTCCACCTCGCGGGGCTGATTCCATTTTATTCGGGGCTCGCGCGCCAAATAACCGGCGCAGAGGGAACGCCGTTGGAAGAGGCGCGCAAAATTCATTTCCCTGTGCTGGGGCTTTATGGCGGCGACGACCCGGGGATTCCACGCGAACAGGTGGAACAACTTGACGTGGAATTGGACAAGGCGGGCGTGGAACACGAATTGAAAATTTATGACGGCGCGCCGCACAGTTTCTTTGACCGCAAGTACGCGGAATATGCAAATGAATCGGCGGACGCATGGACGCGAGCGTTAACATTTATTCGCGCGCACACAGCCGCCGTACAATAAATTTCACAGCCAACCAAGCAAAAAGCCCGACGAATCGGTTACGGCGGAACGTAATTCGTTTGAACGAATTTACGCATTGTTGCAGCCGTCAAATTTTACCCGCGCGCGTCGCAGTCCATTTTGTCTCAAGAGAAACGGAGGCGCCAAAAAAATATCTTTTTCCCCACCGTCAACAGCTCGGTCAGCGCAGCGGCGCTTTGAAAATGCTTCAAAGCGTCCTTGCCAACAAGCCGACGGACGCGGATACCCGAACGCATTATCCCATCGCACGTTATGCTCGCAACATCAAAGGTCTGCAAATTTACAAAAACGCCGCGCAGATGCAAAAAATTGTAATTGCGCGCGCTATTTTGGGAAAGGACATGCAGCAGCTAGGAGGCGCAAGCCGACCTGCTACCTGCTGCTTGCTACCACAATGGATTTCACCCTCACCGAAGAACATCTCAGCGCTCAAAACATGGTGCGCGAGTTTTGCAAAAAAGAAGTTGCGCCGATTATCAAAGAGGCGGACCGCAAACAGGAAATGAATCCCAACATTTTGCCGCGCATGGCGGAACTCGGCATTCTCGGCATTTGCTTGCCGCAAAAATACGGCGGACAAGGATTCGATTACATCACGCTCGGCCTCGTCTGCGAAGAACTCGAAGTGATGGACACGAGTTTGCGCGTCGTCATGTCCGTGCATATGGGTTTGAATTCGATGGCGATTTTGCAGTGGGGCAATGAGGAACAAAAACAAAAATTTCTCGTGCCGCAAGCGCAAGGCAAAAAATACGCGATGTTTGGTTTGACGGAACCGGGCGTCGGCAGTGATGTCGCCAACATGGCATCCACCGCAAAACGCGACGGCGACGTGTACATTCTCAACGGCGAAAAGATGTGGATTTCGCTCGCCTCCAAAGCGCATCATATTCTCTGGGTCGCGCGCACCAATCCCGAACGCCCCGACCCGCACGACCAACTTTCCGCGTTCCTCGTCGAGACGGATCGCCCCGGCATTACGCGCGGCGACATTCACGGCAAACTCGGCGTGCGCGCGGGTTCGACGGGCTGGGTCAATTGCAGCGACGTGCGCGTACCCGTCGCCAATCGTTTGGGCGAAGAGGGCGAAGGGTTCAAAATCGCCATGTCGTGTTTGGACAATGGACGTTACACCGTCGGCGCGGGCGCGGTCGGTCTGATTCGCGCGGCGTTGGAAGCGAGCGTGAGTTACGCCAACACGCGCAAAACGTTCGGGCGCGAAATCGGCAAGCATCAACTCGTGCAGCAAAAAATTGCGCGCATGGCGCGCGATTACGAGTACGGCAAATTGATGCTGCTCAAAGTCGGCTGGATGAAAAATCAGGGCATCCGCAACACCAAAGAAACCTCGCTGTTGAAATGGTTCGCCACCGACGCCTCTTTTGAAGCGGCGAACGAAGCGATTCAAATTCACGGCGCGTATGGCTACAGCGACGAGTACGATGTGGAACGCTATTTGCGAAATTCGCGCGGCGCCGTCATTTACGAAGGCACGAGCGAAATTCATCAAATCATGCAGGCGGGTTACGCGCTCGGCTATCGCGCCGACGGCGCATTGCGCTGCGAATTGCCCAAATACGACGCGGCGGAATGGCAGTCTTGAGCCAGCCGCGTCAAACCATCAAATTGTATGCCGCGTTTTGAACCGCTGCGCGCGTTGACGGGCGTCGCAGCGTTAGCCGCGTTGGGAATGGCGCTGGGCTATGCGCGCGATGCGAGCTTGGCGGCGGTGTTTGGCGCGAGCGCGTTGACCGACGCGTTTTTTGTGGCGACAATCATTCCCGCCATCGTCGTAGCCGTCAGCGTGTCCGGCGCGCTCGTTCCCGCCACGCTGCCTGTTTTTGGCGCACGCTTGGCGGACCGCGCGCAAGCGTGGCGCTTGGCGAACGCGCTCTTGACGTGGAGCGCGGCGCTTTTGACGCTTGCCGCCATCCTAGTTTTTGTTACGGCATCCAAATTGGTGACATGGCTCGCGCCCGGCTTGAATGTCGAAACGCGCGCCCTCGCCATTACCCTGACGCAACTCGGCGCGCCGTTGATCTTTTTGGTGGGCCTCGCGGCGCTCTTGGGCGCGTTTGCCAACGCGCTCGGTTCGTTTCGGCTGCCCGCGCTCGTAACCGTCTGGGTGAACGGCGCCGCGTTTCTCGCCATCCTTTTGTTGGGGCCCCGCATCGGGATTGTCAGCGCGCTGCTCGGAATGTTGTGCGGCGCGGCGCTGCAATTGCTCATACAAGGCGCTAGCTTGTATCAACAGGGTTGGCGTCCAAAGATAACGTTCGCGTGGCGTCACGCGGACGTGCGCGAGACGCTGCGGCTTTTTATTCCGCTCGCGGCGTTCGTCGCGCTCGCGCAAAGCGTGCCGATTGTGGAACGCATGTTGGGTTCCCTGTTTTCAAGCGGCGACCTTTCGCTGCTCGCCTATGCAAACAAATTGTTTCAAATTCCCGGACTGGTCATATCGAGTTCGTTGGCAATCATTTTATATCCGCGCCTGATTCGGGCGCACGCCGAACCCGCGCGCGCGCCGGAAGCGTGGAATGAAATACTGACGCGCGGCGTGCGCGCGAGTTTTTTCTTGACGCTGCCGCTTGCAGTGTGGTTCTGGTTCAACGCGGCGGCGGTGACGCGTCTGCTTTTAGAGCGCGGCGCTTTTTCGCCGCGCGACGCGCAAACGACTGCCGCGCTGGCGCAACTCTTGATGCTGGCTGTCGTCCCGGCGGGCAGCTTGCTCGTCCTCACGCGCGGCTTGCACGCGCAGCGCAAAATGAATTTGGCGTTGGGCTTGGGCGCGCTGACGACGGCGCTGTACATTGCCGCCGCGTTTTTCGCGGCGCGCGCGTTTGGATTGCGCGGTTTGCCGCTTGCGTTCGTCGCGGCGCAAATTTTCGGCTGCGCGTTGTTTGCGCGGTTTGCGTTTCACGGCCGCGGCTGGCGCGCGGTGTGGGATCGTTCGTTCGGTGCGACGGCGGCGGCGGGCGTTTCGCTCGCGATAGTTTTATGGCTGACCGCGCCGTTCGTACAAAATTTTTACGGCTTGGTTTTATTGGGCGCGTTGAGCATATCGTTGGGCGGCGCCGCGCTGTTGTACTGCGGCCTCGCGGCGTGGTGGGGCAATCCCGAAGCGCGCCATTATTTTTCGAGCGGCCGCGCGCGCTTGAAAAATTTTCCGCGTAAATTATTTTTCGCGCGCGCCGGCGATTGAGATGCAAACGAACGGACTGAATGAATTTTACGGCAGCGAAAAACAATTGCGCGCCTATCACGCGCGCTTTGTGGACTGGGCGCTCGCGGCGCCGCCCACCTTGCCCATTCTCGACCTCGGCTGCGGTTCCGGCGTTTTTTTGGAATTGGCGCGCGCACGCGGCCGCGCAGGGCGCGGCATAGAACGCGCGGCGGCAGAGGCGGACCGCGCGCGCGCCAAAGGATTGGATATCGTCCAAGCCGACGCACTGCAATTTTTGACCGCGCAAGACGCGGCGAGCTACGGCGCGGTGTACTGTTCGCATCTGCTTGAACATCTCACGCCGACGGACGCGGAAATTTTATTGGAACACGGCGCGCGCGTCCTCGCGCCGCAAGGCCGGTTGATTGCGCTTACGCCGAACCCCGTTTCGCTCGACGTCATTAGCGAAATCTTTTGGCTCGACCCGACGCACGTGCGCCCGTATCCGCGTCCGCTGCTAGAAAATATGCTGCGCCGCGCGGGGTTTGAAATTCTCGCGTCGGGCCACGACGACCCGCCCTTTCTGCCGCGCCGCACGCTGCCGCGTCGTTGGTTTTTGCGCGCGCTGTTGGGCAAACACTATGGCGCGATGAATACGTTTGTCGTGGGTCGAAAAAAATGAACGGGCATACAAACCATGAGCATTGAATCAGTCGCCATTATCGGCGCGGGAACGATGGGCAATGGCATCGCGTATGCGGCGGCGCTGGGCGGTTATCGCGTGACGCTGTACGATGTCGCGCCCGAATTTGTCCAGCGCGGCATCGAACGCATCCACCACAATTTAGCGGAAGGCGTCGCGCGCAAAAAATTGGACGCGGCGGCGGCGGATGACGCCAAAGAACGGATTCACGCGACCTGCGAACTCGCGACTGCCGCGCAGTGCGATCTCATCATCGAAGCCGCGCCGGAACAGCTCGAGCTCAAACGCCAATTGTTTGGACAGCTCGATGCCCACGCGCCCGCGTCCGCTATTTTCGCCAGCAACACCTCATCGCTCAGCATTGCGGTCATGGCGAGCGCGACGCAGCGCGCGGACCGTTTTGTCGGCTTGCATTTTTTCAATCCCGCGCACTTGATGCCGCTCGTCGAAATTGTTCGCGGCGACGCGACGAGCGCCGAAACGGTGAACGCGGCGGCGGCTTTTGTCGCGCGTCTCAAAAAGACCGCCGTCCTGTGCAAGGATACGCCGGCCTTTATTGTGAATCGCGTGGCGCGTCCGTTTTACGGCGAAGCGCTGCGCTTGCTCGGCGAAGGCGCGGCGGACGCGGCGACGCTCGACGCGCTGATGGAAACGGCGGGTTTCAAGATGGGCCCGTTTCGTTTGATGGACCTCATCGGTCTCGACGTAAATTTCGCCGTAACGCAATCGGTGTACAACGCGTTCTTTCAAGACCCCAAATATCGCCCGCATCCGATTCAACGCCAGATGGTCGAAAGCGGCTGTCTCGGTCGCAAAACTGGACGCGGCTTTTATTCGTACGAATAAAACCGCAGGCAGATTTATTTGTACGAATGAATATCCTCCTCGTCGGCGTCAACGCTTTAAGCGAACCCCTCGCGGCAATGTGCGAACGCGGCGGACATACCGTCGCGCGATGGGAAACCGAAAAATTTCTCGCCGCGCGCGCAATCTCCCCGCACGAAATTTTTATCGAAGCCGAAACTACCGCGCTGGAAAAAAAACGCGCGGTGTTGGAACGCGCCGCAGAGGACGCGCTGCTTTTCACCTGCGCGTTGAACGCGAGCGCCACCGTCGCCGCCAGTTGGGTACAGAATCCGGCGCGCGTCGTCGGTTTTGGCGCGCTGCCGCCGCTTGCCGCAAACGGCACAATTGAACTCGCGCGCGGTTTGCAAACAGACGAACCAAGTTGGGAGCGCGCGCAAAATTTCTGGCGCGCGTTGGGACAGAATGTCGTCACGGTGGCGGACAGCGCGGGTTTGGTGCGCGCGCGGATTGTGTGCTGCATCATCAATGAAGCGTTCAGCGCGTTACAAGAAAAGATCGCGTCGCCGCACGACATTGACGTGGCGCTGAAACTCGGCGTAAATTATCCGCAAGGACCCTTTGCATGGGGCGACTTGATTGGACTCGATACCGTGTTGGGCGTGATGGAAGGTCTGTATGCCGAATGGCGCGACGACCGGTATCGCCCCGCGCCCCTGCTGCGCCACTATGCGCTGGCGCGCCAAAGCCCCCGCTAGTTCTTAACAAGATAAAGGTGCGCGGCACGGTATCTTTCGGGTTTCCAAAAACCCGAAAGATACCGTCTTGAACTCGCGTTCGA
>Ga0226835_1000740_pt1 | contig 27225 bp, 23 predicted proteins | sample LAC_MetaG_1_FD_163627 | JGI IMG/M metagenome (GOLD analysis project Ga0226835, IMG submission 163627) | Anaerobic ammonium oxidizing microbial communities from anammox membrane bioreactor (MBR) in UC Berkley, California, United States -... | ecosystem: Engineered > Bioreactor > Anaerobic >...
CAGCACCACCACGTCCCCCTCGACGCGGCTGGCCACCGTGACCGTCGCCAGGAGCCCGACCACCGGCCCCTGGGTGGGCTCGCCGATGTGCAGGTCATGACCCAGTCGGGGTGCGGGCGCCGGTTGCAGCATGCCGGCCAGCAGGGCAACCAGGGCGACCACCCTCACCCCTGACGTTCTCCCACCCGTCGGCGCGCCAGGGCCAGCACCCCCCATCCCCCGCCCAGGGCCACCAGCACCAGCCACACCAAGGCCCACACCCCGCCCGCCTCGGCCAGCGCCCGCACCGCTTCGGCACTCCCGCGCGCCAGGGCGACGGTATCTGCCACCGCCGAGGCGGCCAGGGCCACGAGCGACCCCAGCGCCCCCGGCAGGAACGCCACCGCGCCGCTGCCCGGTACCCCTCCCAGCAGGGCCAGCCCGAGGCCGACGAGCGCCAGACCGGCCGCCAGCGGCAGCCACGAACGCAGCTGCCGTCGCTGCCAGCGGGCCACCGGGCGGGCGGCCAGGATCGCCCGCATCGCCTCCTCATCCGGCTCGGAGGGCGCTGCGGCGGCCAGGGAGGTCAGCAGCGCCGCGTGTGCCCGGCAGTCGGCGCAGCTCGAAACGTGCACCGCCACACTGCCGGAGGACTCCCCGTCCTCCAGTGCCCGCCGCACCTCGATGCACGTTGTCATTACCCGATACCTCCCACCTGCCCGAGGTACGACCTCAGGGCTTCCCTCAATACGCTGTGGGCACGAAAAAGTTTGTTCTTCACCGTCCCCAGGGGCAGACCCTTCAACTCGGCGATCTCGTTGTAGGCGAGGCCGACGAAGTGTCGCAGCGTCACCAGCTCCCGGTAGGCCGGGGGAAGCCGGTCAATTTCCCGCTTGAGGGCGTCGGCCAGTTCCCGGTTGGCGAGATCCGCCAGTGGGCCCCGCCGGGGATCGGCCGGGTCGAGCACCAGCGCCGAGCCCTCGTCATCCTCCCCCGCCTCCAGCGACACCAGCGGCTGTCGGCGGCGGCGCAGGTGATCGATGGCGAGGTTGTGGGCGATGCGGAACAGCCAGGTGGAGAAGCGGAAGGAGGGGTTGTACTGGTCCAGGTTGGACCACGCCCGCAGGAACGCCTCCTGCACCAGGTCCCTCGCCTCCTCGGGGAGTTTGACGATTTGACCCACGTAGGCGCGCAGCTTGGGCTCCCAGCGGCGCAGAAGATCGGCGAAGGCATCCTCCTCGCCTGCCAGCACCCGCCGCACCAGCTCCGCGTCGTCGAGCACGGGAGGTAGTGTAGCGTGGGAGCTTGTGAAATCGTATTGCAAACTTCTCCGTGATGTGCGAGACTTCCCGCGGCCGGTGACCGCGCCCACGAGAGGGCACGCGGCGACGCTGGCGCCCGACGATACGTCCCACCCGAGCGCGGGTGCGGCACCCAGAGGAGGAGGAACGGCGATGGCCGAGCTCAACGCCTTTGCAATGGCGCAACAGCAGTTCGACGAGGTGGCCGATCAACTCGGCCTGGACGACGGCGTGCGCGCGATCCTGCGTTGGCCCCTGCGCGAGTACCACTTCCGCATCCCGGTCCGGATGGACGACGGCACCATCAAGGTCTTCCAGGGGTTCCGGGTGCAGCACAACGACGCCCGCGGCCCCTGCAAGGGTGGCATCCGCTGGGCGGCCAACGAAACCGCCGACACCGTGCGGGCCCTGGCCACCTGGATGACCTGGAAGTGCGCCGTGGCCGACATCCCCCTCGGCGGTGGCAAGGGCGGTGTGGTGGTGGACCCCGCCACCCTGTCGGTGCCCGAGAAGGAGCGCCTGTGCCGCGGCTGGGTGGACCAGATGTGGAAAAACATCGGCCCCCGCATGGACGTGCCCGCCCCGGACGTCGGCACCACCCCTCAGATGATGGGCTGGATGATGGACGAGTACTCCAAGCTGGTGGGCAACTACACCCCCGGCGTCATCACCGGCAAGCCGCTGGGCGGCGGCGGCTCCCTGGGCCGCACCGAGGCCACCGGCTTCGGGGTCATCTACACCGTGCGCGAGGCCCTGAAGCACCTGGGGATCGACCCCAAGGGGACGCGCGCCTCCATCCACGGCTTCGGCAACGTGGCGCAGTACGCGGCCATCGGCTTCATCGAGATGCTGGGCGGCAAGGTGGTGTGCGTCGGCTGCTGGGACCGCCATGAGCGCCGCGCCTTCACCTACACCAAGGACGATGGGGTCGACCCCCACTTCCTGCTCACCATCACCGACCAGTACGGCACCATCGACAAGGACAAGGCGGTGGCCGCCGGCTACCGCATCGAAGACGCCAACGCCTGGATTTCCAAGGACGTGGAGGTGCTCATTCCGGCCGCCATCGAGGGGGTGCTCACCGGCGAGACCGCCAGGGCCATCCACCCCAACGTCAAGGTGGTGGCCGAAGGGGCCAACGGCCCCACCACCCCCGAGGCCGATGCCATCTTGAAGCAGCGGGGGATCTTCAACATCCCCGACTTCCTCTGCAACGCCGGTGGCGTCACCTGCTCCTACTTCGAGGGGGTGCAGAACGACATGAACTTCTACTGGTCCCGGGAGGAGGTGCTGGCCAAGCTGGACCAGAAGATGACCCTCGCCTTCCACGCCGTCAAGGACATGGCCCTCTCCCGCGGCGTCTACATGCGCAACGCCGCCTACATGGTGGCCATCGACCGGGTGGTCAAGGCCATGCAGCTGCGCGGCTGGGTGTAGCCGCGTTTTTCCCCCTTTTTCCGCCGCCCCCCGCCCTCGGGGGGCGGCGCTTTCGTCTACCCCTCACCGCCGCCACACCACCGGGGTCAAGGGGGGGCGCCCGGCCAGCACCGCCAGCGCGTTGTCCACCGCCAGGGAGGCCATGGCGGCGCGAGTCCGCCGGGTGCCCGACCCCAGGTGGGGCAGCAGCACCACCTGGGGCAGCGGCAGCAACTGGGGGTGCACCTGCGGCTCGAACTCGAACACATCGAGCCCCGCGCCAGCCAGCCGCCCGCCCACCAGCGCCTCGGCCAGGGCCGCCTCGTGGATCACCTCGCCGCGGCTGGTGTTGATCACCACCGCCGAGGGCCTGAGCAGGGCCAGACGCCGGGCGTCCAGCAGGTGGCGGGTGGTGGGGGTCAAGGGGCAGTGCAGGGTGAGGATGTCCACCTCCGGCAGCATCGCCTCCAGCTCGGGGTAGTAGCGCGCGGCCAGACCCTCGCCGGCCGCCGGGTCGGGGTCGTGGAAGACCACCCGCACCCCGAAGGGAGCCGCCCGCCGGGCCACCGCCCGCCCGATCCGCCCCATCCCCACGATCCCCAACACCGCACCCTCGAGGTCCCCGGAGAGGAAAAAGTCCGGCTTCCAGCCGGTAAATCCCCCGGCCCGCAGCAGTCGGTCCCCCTCCACCACCCGACGCACTACCGCCAGGATGAGCGCCCAGGTGAGGTCGGCGGTGGCCTCGGTCAGGACATCGGGGGTGTTGGTGACGATCACCCCGGCGGCGGCCGCCGCCTCGAGGTCGATGTTGTTCACCCCCACCCCCACGTTGGCCACCACCTCGAGGTGCGGGCAGCGGGCAAACACCGCCGCATCCACCGTGTCGTTCACCAGGGGGATGAGCGCCTCGGCCGCCCCGGTGAAGGCGGCCAGCGCCTCACCGGCCAGTCGCTCCTCCCCCCGGTACACCCGCACCCGGTGCTCCCGCCCCAGCCGCTCCAGCCCATCCCCCGGCAATGGGTACGTCACCGCCACCTCAGCCATTCCCACCCTCCTCGCTGGTCAGTTTTCGCCGCCTCACCCCTGTGCCTCCGCGCCGCCCCGTTCCGTGTCCGTGACCGCCACCGCGTCCGTGCCCGTGCCCGTGTCAGTGTCAGTGTCCGTGTCCGTGTCCGTGCCCGTGTCCGTGTCAGTGTCCGTGTCGGTGTCGGTGACCGTGACCTTGACCCTGCCAGTGTTGGCACCCGCCTAAGGGATCGGCCACCCCTCCAGGGGGGCCAGGATGCGCACCAGATCGCGCTCCAGCGAGCCCGAGGAAGGGGTCTCCACGATCCGCCCCACCTCGCCGCCCTCGAAGGTCACGACAATGGTGGGCACCAGCTCCACCGGCCCGTGGGCCCAGGTGAGCTCCTTGGAGCGGTCGACGCCGTGAAGGCGCAGGGAGATGAACGGCGAGCGCTCCCCCAGCTCGGTGAGGATGCGCTGCAGCCGGGGGATCTGCTCGTGGGAGTCGGAGCACCAGGTGCCCATGGCCACGTCGATGCCGTAGCGCAACCCCGCGGTGGCGAGGCGTTCCAGGGCCGGCCCCTCTGGCTGATAGCGCTTCCCCTCTTCCCGCCAGCCGGGCATGTCGGCGTCGAGCCGCGCTGGCGACAGCTCCCCGTACCACACCGGCCAGCGCTGGGGGGGCTCCCCGGCGCCCACCCGGGCGCGCAGGATGCGGTCGCCGCGGCGCAGGCGGGCGGCGACGTCGAGGCCGGAGGTCAGCCGCCCCAGCACCGGGTAACGGCCATCCAGGTGCGGCTGCCGGGTGAGGGTCACGAAGAGCTGGGAGCCCGCCGTGTCGGGGCCGGCCAGGGCCAGGCCCACCACCCCCGGCTCGAAGGGGACCGTCGACAACTCGTCCCGCAGCGTCCACCCGGGACCGCCCCAGCCATCCCCCCGGGGGTCGCCCCCCTGCACCACGAAGTTCGGCACCACCCGATGGAAGGTGTGCCCGTCGAAGAACTTCTCCTCCACCAGGCGGGACAGCCGGAAGGCCGACAGCGGCGCCTCGCGGGTGTTGAGGGCCACCACCAGCGAGCCGCGTACCGTCACCAGTTCCAGCCAGCGGGGCTCGCTGGCCCACACCGCCACCTGTCGGTACAACTCCGGGGATTCTCCCACGGCGACCGCCGGTGGCGGTCCCACCCTCCCCAGCGCCTCCCAGGCGGCTCGGGCCACCACCGGGTCGCCCCCTCCGCGAAGCTGTGCCTCCAGCTCGCTGCGCACCTCTGCGACGTCCAGCGCGCCCGCCAGCACCTTCATCAGCGCCACGGCGGCGTCGGGCAAGGCCGAGCCCCGCTCGCGGCGCAACAGCTCCAGCACCTCCGCCGGTGCAGGTGCCGCCCTGAGGGCCACCAGCCCCTCCACCGCCGCGGCTCGTACCGCCCCATCAGGATCGGCCAGGCGCTCTCGCAGCACCGCCACCGCCCCCTCGCCCCCCACCGCGGCCAGCTCCTCGACGGCCGCCAATCGCACCGCCGCCTCTCCGTCGGCGCAGGCGGCCCGCAGCGCCCCGGCGCCGTCCGGGAGGTGGCGGGCCGCCCGCACTCCGGCCCGGCGGCTCCAGGCGTCCGGGGCCCGCAGCGCCTCCCGTACCGGCTCCTCCAACCCCTGACGGCCGAGGGAAATCAGCGCCTCCTCCGCCGGCCACGGGTCGCTCTCACTGGCCAGCGCCTTCAGTTCCGCTGCGCAGCAGCCGGCCACTCCTGCCAGCCGGACGGCCAGCACCCGCTCGTGCACGATCTCGGGGTCGCGGGAGCTCACCAGCTCCCTCACCCGCCGCCCCACCGCCTCGGGCAGGACGCGCCCCCGCCCCTCCCGCTCCAGCACTGCCACCAGGCTGTCCAGTGCCGCCCGCCGCACCTGAGGGTCCTCGTCCAGCGCCCCGCTCACCAGCAGATCCCACAGGTCTGCCGTGGCGCCGCGGCGCCCCGCTGACAGCGCCACCGCCCGCACCCCGCCCTCGCGGTCGCTGGCGGCCCTGCGCAGCGCCGCGGCCGCCGGTGAGCCCTCTGCCGGGCGGGAGCGCACCAGCGACCAGGTCGCCGCGAAGCGCTCCTCCACCGTGCGGCTGCCATCCACGGCGGCCGCCGCGGCACCTACCCACCCCGCTCCCGGCAGTCGCCACAGCTCCCGCAGCACCGCCGCGCGCACCGCGGCGCTCCGGTCCCTATCCAGGGCACGGAGCAGCTCCGACTCGGCTCCCTCACCGCCCGCCGCTGCCACCCCCCAGGCCGCGGCGGCTCGCACGCCGGGATCGTCATCCCCCCGCAGGGTGTCCCTCAGGGCGCGCGCCAGACCGCGCCGACGCGGCTCCCCTTGGGGCAGCGCCTGGAGCAGCCGCCCCGCCGCCATGGCCGCCGCCGCCCGCACCGCCGGGTCGCCGTCCTGCAGCAAGCGGCCCACCACCGGCGCGCCGCTGGCAAACGGGACGCTCCCCAGGTGCGCCGCGACCCCAGCCCTCACCGCGCCATCGCTGGCGGCGGCCAGCGGCACCAGCTGCGCCAGGTCGGCGGATCGGGCATCGCGCAGGGCCAGGAGCGTCGCCCGCCCCTTCAGGGTGGTTCCCTGCTCCGGCTGCGCCCCCTGCGCCCCCATGGCCACCAGCAGCACAGCACTCGACACCAGCACTCTCATCACCAGCCTCCTCTCGGTCACGGGTCCAGAGACGGGGACACTGACACGGTCACGGACACAGGCACGGACACAGGCATGGACACGGGCGCGGACACGGGCACGGACAGGGGCCGGTGCTGTGCCCCCCGTCTCGCCGCGACGGCCCCTGGCCCTCCCACTTCCCTACGCCCCGTGCAGGAGCCGGTCGGCGAGCACCTGGGGCAGGCCGGCGGCGATGATGCGGCGGCGGGCGCCGGCCACGTCGTAGGGAACGCGGTAGAGGGACAGGCGCCGCAGCCGGCTGTCGTAGACGGCGTAGGAAGCGCGGGGATCGCGATCGCGGGGCTGGCCCACCGAACCCGGGTTGATGAGGTACTGCCGGTCGGGATGGAGGTCGACGGTGACGCGCGTGCCCCGTAGCGGGTATCCCGCCAGAGACAGTCGCTCATTTTCGCTCGCCTGCTCGAAGACCCAGGGGACGTGGGAGTGCCCGAAGAAGGTGACGAACGCGCTGGTTGCGCGAAACCCTTCCAACGCTTCCATTTCTGTCAGCAGATACTCGTCCTCATCGGCCGGGGAGCCGTGGCAGATGGCGATCCCGTCACCCACATCCAGGGGCCCTTGAGGCAAGCGTTTGAGAAAGGCGCGGTTGCCCGGGGTGAGCACGCCCGCCGCCCACTCCACCGCCCGGCGGGCGTGGTAGTTGAAGAACACTGCCCCCTGGGAGGCGTCCAGAGTGACCCGGTCGTGGTTGCCGCGCACCGACACCACCCGGCCTTTGAGCCCCCGCAACAGCTCCAGGACCTGATTCGGCGCCCCCCCGTACCCCACCGCGTCCCCCAGGAACAGCACCGCGTCGCGGCTCTTGCGTGCGGCGTGGGCCAGCACGGCGCGCAGCGCCTCCAGATTCGCGTGGACGTCGGAAAGGACCAGGTACCTCACGCCCCACCCCGTAGTAACAACGCGATTCGCGCCGCCAACAGTTCCGGCGTCTCCCCCTCGTGGGCGCGCACGCTGACATCCGCCTGGCGATAGGCGGGCAAGCGCTCGAGGTACAGCCGATGTGCCTGTTCTGGAGACGAGAACAGCGGCCGCTCGGCGCGCTTGCCGGGTAGCCGCCGCAACACCTCGCCCCAGCTCACCTCCAGGTGCACCGACACCCCCAGCCGGCGAATGGTGGCGCGGTTGACCTCGCTCACGAACGTCCCCCCTCCCGTTGCCACCACGACGTTGGCAAATCGGCCGCATCGCGCCAGCTGGCGGGACTCCTCGGCGCGGAAGGCAGCCTCCCCGTGGGCGGCGAAAATCTCCGCCACCCGGGCGCCGAAGACCGCCTCCAGCCGCTCATCCAGATCGACAAAGAGGGTCTGCGCCTGTCGTGCCAGCGCCCGTCCGACGCTGGACTTGCCGGCCCCCATGAACCCCACCAGAAAGACGCGCATCTCCCGGCCGCGATATCCGACCCCCTCACCCGCCGGCGGCGGCGAAGCGCTCCATGAAGCGGGTCGACAGGCGTCCTTCCTGGAAGTCGGGATCTTGAATGATTCGCTGGTGTAGAGGGATGGAGGTCTTGACACCGCCCACCAGGAACATCGCCAGGGCCCGGCGCGAGCGAGTGATCGCCTCAGCGCGGTCCCGGCCCCGCACGATGAGCTTGGCCAGCAGGGAGTCGTAGTGGGGTGGCACCCGGTAACCCGAGTAGATGTGCGTCTCCAGACGGATACCCGGACCCACCGGCAGAGCCAGGTCGGTGATCTGCCCCGGCGAAGGGGCAAAGGTCACCGGATCCTCGGCGTTGATGCGGAACTCGATGGCGTGCCCGACGAGCTTGGGTCGCCGCCGGAACGACAGCGGCTTGCCGGCGGCCACGTTGAGCTGCTCCACCACCAGATCGAGGCCCGTCACCTCCTCGGTCACCGGGTGCTCCACCTGGATGCGAGTGTTCATCTCCATGAAGTAGAACTTGCCCTGATCGTAGAGGAACTCCACGGTGCCGGCGCTGCGGTAACCCACCGCCTGGGCGGCGGCGGCGGCGGCGTCGCACATCGCCCGCCGCAGCTCCTCGTCCACCACCACCGACGGAGCCTCCTCGATGAGCTTCTGGTGGCGGCGCTGGATGGAGCACTCGCGCTCGCCAATGGCCACCACACGGCCGAACCCATCCGCCATCACCTGGATCTCGATGTGGCGCGGGGCGGTGAGGTACTTCTCCAGGTACACATCGGCCACGCCGAAGGCGCGCTCCGCCTCGTGGCGAGCGGTGTCAAAGGCGTGCCGCAGCTCGCGCTCGTCGTTGGCGACGCGCATACCCTTGCCCCCGCCGCCCGCCGAGGCCTTGAGAATGACGGGGAAACCCACCTCGTAGGCCAGGCGAACCGCTTCCTCCCGGGAGGTGAGGGGAGTGGCCGACCCCGGCAGCACCGGCACCCCCCGCTCGGCCACCGTACGCCGCGCGGTCGCCTTGTCGCCCATCAGGCGAATGGCGGAAGGTGGCGGTCCCACCCAGGTGAGCCCGCACTCCTGCACCATTTCAGCAAAGGCGGCGTTTTCCGCCAGGAAGCCGTAGCCGGGGTGGACAGCGTCGGCGCCGCTGATCTCCGCCGCCGACAGCACCGCCGTGACGTTGAGATAGGAGGCCTTGGAGGAGGGCGGCCCGATGCACACCGCCTCGTCGGCCATGCGCACGTGCTGGGAGGTGCGGTCCGCCTCGGAGAACACCGCCACCGTGCCGAGCCCCAGTTCCCGGCAGGCGGCAATGATGCGCAGGGCGATTTCCCCGCGGTTAGCGATCAGGACCTTCTGGATCATCGGTCGCAAGCGCCCTCTACGGCCGGATGGCGAACAGGCGCTCGCCGAATTCCACCGGCTGGCCGTTCTCCGGGAAGATCTTGACCACCGTACCGGAGACGTCCGACTCGATCTCGTTCATCAGCTTCATGGCCTCGACGATGCAGAGCACCTGGCCCTTCTCCACCCGGTCCCCGACTTTCACGTAGGGTTCCGCCTCGGGGTTGGGGGAACGGTAGAAGGTGCCGACGATGGGCGAGGTGACGTAGGTGAGCGAGCTGTCGTCCACCTCGCTGTCCGCGGCGGTCGGACCGGTAGCGGGGGGAGCGCCAGCGCCGGGGAGGACCGCCGGGTGGGGTATCACGGGGGCGGGCGCCAGCAGGTTGGGGGTCAGCAGCGGGGTGCCGGCCGCCGCTGGCGGTACCGGTACTCCGTCGATTCGCAGCCGAAGCCCGTCACGCTCCAGCTCCACGCCACCGATGCGGCTTTCCGATACCACCCGGATGAGTTGGCACAGCTCGTCAAAAGTGAACATGCATCATCTCCAGATCTGACAGTGCTTTCACGCCGGTTCGCGCCGCTTCCGATATCCTCCGGTCGCCTCGCCGCTCTACACGAACTCGCCACGCAGGCGATGGGCGGCGAGCCTGCTGGCAAAGCGCGCCCGCCCGGGGTTGCCGTCCCGCTCGACGATGGTGACCAGGAAGTAGTCCTCGACGATCATGGTCACCATCACCTGGCGCTGGGACCCCACCACCTGGAGCTGCTCCAACGTCCCCAGATGCAGCTCCCGGTTGGCCGAAAGTACCTCGCCCAGGAAGGCGGAGAATTCGGCCACCACCTCCTCGATCTCTGCCTCGTCGCCCCAGGATTGCACCGGAATTCCGTCCCGGTCGGCAATGGCCGTCGCCACCACTCCCGCACAGGAGGTCACGTCCTGCACCGCTTCGCTGAAGGTCATAACGCCGCCCGCTCGCGCGCCAGTGTAAGGGAGGCCAGCCAGCGCTGCAACGCCGCGATCTTGCGCGCCTTCAGCGACGGCGGAGGCAGCTCCACCGGCATCGGTTCCAGCATGTCGCGTACCAGCTCCAGGAGATCTCGAGCCTCCCCATCTTCGGGGTGTTCGGCGGCCACCTGTTCCAGCATGGCGGCCGCCTCGGCGAGCCGCTCGGCGCGGATCAGGGCGCGGGCGGCCTCGACGCTCGCCGCCGGCGGGGTGGGGGTCGGCTCCAGCGGCGGCGCTGGCTCCGGCGGCGGGGCCACCTCATCGCCTACGGGCGGCCAGAGCTCCTCCAGGGGCTCGCCGGGGAGCGGCGTCACCTCCCCTGGGGCCAGCCCATCGACTGCAGCCGTTGGCGTCTCCAGGACAGCTGCCGGCGCTGCCAGGGGCTCGGCCGAGAGCTGCGCCACCGCCCCTGCGGCCAGCACCTCGCCCGCAACGGGTGGGGCCTCCGGGGCAGGCGTGGCTGCTGCCGGCGGCGGCGACGGAATCGGGACCACCAGACGCGCCTGTGTCGCCCAGGGGGACGTTTCGCCAACCTCGGATGGCGGGGAGACCTCCACAGCCTCGACCGCCGGCGGCGCCTCCGGCGTGGGCGGGAGCGGGGCCGCCACCGCCTCCGCTTCCTCCAGCGGTGGCAGCGGCGCAACCACTGGCTCCACCTTTTCCGGTGGCGGCAGCGGCGGGCCGAAGACATCCTCCAGCCCGCCAGCAGGAGCCGGCGTGTCCAGGGCAAATACCTCTTCCGCCGCTGCTTCCCTGCCAATGGGAGGCGCCTCCGGCTGGCTTTCTAACCCGGCGAAGGGCTCCGTCAGCGCCCTTGGTGGCTCGGCCGCCGGTGGAGGGGCAAAGGGTACTACCTGCTCCGGCCCGGCGCTCTCCTTGACTTCGGCGACAGCCTCGGTCGGCGGGACCGCCAGCACCGGGGACGGCAGCGCCTCGGCCTCCCCTTCGTCCTCGCAGGGGACGGTAGCCGCGCCCGCCGGTTCCGCCGCGGCCTCCCCCGACACCGGCGCCGGGGCCGTTTCCAGCGCGACGAAGGGGCCCGGCGCCAACGGCGCCTCTGCCTCTGCCGCCAGGAAGACGGCGACACCGGGCGCGGCCTCCGTCACCGCCGCCGGCTCCACCACCGCAAACACCTCCGCGGTCCCGTCGTCGATGGCCTCCGCCTCGCCGGTCCCGGCCGCGGAGGTTTGCTCCGCCGCCGGGGCCGCCCCCTTCGGCGGCGGCATCGCAAACGCCTCGGGCAGTGGCAGGAGACGCGCTGGCATCACCGCCGTCTCCTCCCCGTCCGCCTCGCCGCCTTCGCCCGCCACCAGCTCTCCGGGCTCCAGCTGCCGCTCCTCCAGCGGCGGCGCGGCCGGCACCGGCGGGGCGGCCACCGCCCGTGCCTCCAGCCGCTCCACCCCCTGCATCAATGTCTCGTCGCCCGGAACCAGCGCAGCGGCACGGCGCATCGCGCCCAGCGCCCGCTCCAGGTCCCCGGCGACTTCCCTTCCCTCCGCCAGCAGTCTCCACGCCACCGGGTTCTCCGGATCGAGCTCGATCGCCCGTTCCAGGGCCGGAATCGCCCCATCGGCCGCACCCCGCTCCAGCTCCGCCCGCCCCAGGGACACCCACGCGGCCACGTACTTGGGCCAGTGCTGCAACCCCCGCCGAAGCACCGCGGCCGCCTCCTCGCAGCGGCCATCCCGGCGCAGCAGCTCGCCCAGCTGATAGAACTGACGGGAGTGGGGGTTGGCGTCGATCTCCCGCCTGAGTTCGGCGATACGGTCGCTGTCCCGGCGCATCACATCATTGTAGCGCGTAGGCAAGCCCCAATGTAAGAGCGTTTCCGCGTCCGTGTCCGTGTCCGTGACCGTGTCCCTGGGTGCGCGGGCCTCCGGCCCGCCCTCACGAACGGTGCGATTTGCCTCGGCCGGCCCGGTGTCCGTGCCCGTGTCCGTGTCCGTGACCGTGGCCATGGCCATGGCCGTGACCGTGACCGTGGCCGTGACCGTGACCGTGTCGGCGGTCGTGTGGGTGGTCGTGTCGGTGTCCGTGGTGGTGAGGTACTGGCGGTGCAACGGGCATTCGGGAAAAAACAACGGGCCGCAGCGCGGTGGCTGCGGCCCGGGTAGCTGTGAGGACGAGAGGTTACGGAACCGTCACGGTGACCGAGTAGTGGGGTGGCGCCTCCGGGTTCAGGGTTGCGGGCAGCGTCGCCTCTATGGTGGCCGTGCCGGTCCCCGCCCCCGCCCGGGTGGCGGAGAAGGTGACGCTGGTGGCGTCGGCCGGAATGGTGACCGAGGCCGGGACCGTCACCAGAGCGGGGTTGGTCGAGGCCAGGTTCACGGTGATTGGGTTGGGAGCGGCGGCGCTACCCAGCGTCAGGGTAAGAGTCACGGTGCTTCCCGGCGGACCAGGGATGGTCGAACCCGCTGGCGACAGGGACACGGTCATGGCTGCGACCGTGACCGTTCCCGTCACGGGCGGGATGGAGGGGATGGCCGGCACCGAGGCGGTGATGTTCACCGAGGGCGGCGGATTGTCGGTAGCGACCCCGGTGACGGGGAAGCTGACGGCCGCGGTACTCCCGGCCGGGATGGTCACCGAGGCGGGCACACTCGCCCAGCCGGAGTTGGAGGATTGCAGCTGCACCACGGTGTTGGTGGTCTGGGCGTGGGAGAGGGCCACGGTGCCGTTGGCCTGCGAGCCGGCGTTCACCGATGAAGGCACGTTGAGGGTCAGGGCGAGGGCCGGGGCATTGACCACCGCACTCGAGCTCGAGCCTCCTAAGGTCGCCGGGAGGGAGGCAGTCACGGTCACTCCCGCCGCCGACGTGCCCGACTTGGTGACGGTGAAGTTGGTGGTGGTGGTGTTGGCGGGCACCGTCACGGAAGCCGGGACGCTCACCACCGCCGGGTTGGCCGAGTTCAGGGTCACGGTCACCGGACTCGCTACGGTGGCGCCGAGCTGGACGGACATGGTGGCGGTGGAACCCACCGGGCCGTACATGTTCAAGGGGTTGGGTAAGAGCGTGATCCCCAACGAGGTGACGCTGACGTTGGCGTTGGCCGGCGTGACCCCCGGCAGCGACACCGAAGCGGTGATCCCCACCGGCCCGCCGGGGGAGACCCCGGTCACCTGGAAAGTGGCGCTGGTCAGCCCGGCCGGGATGGTGACGGTGGGTGGCACACTGGCCACCGCCGGCGCCGAGGAGGTGAGGGTGACCGTGGTGGCCACCAGCTGCGTCTGGGAAATCGTGACGGTCATGTTCCCCTGGGTGCCCGCCGGGAGAGACAGGGACGCTGGAGAAAGGCTGAGGGTAGGCGGAGCGAGGATGCGACAGGAGGTGTCGCAGGGGTTGAGGATGAAGGCGCTGTTCAAGGTGTCGGTGCAGCCGTTCTGGGTGTTGGTGAGGGTGAGGTTCACGGGGGTGGGCACCCAGCGGACGCCCGAGGCCCCGCCCTCGACGCACGGCACCTGATTGAAGGTGATCCCCGAGAGATCCGGGAAGATGAAGGTCAACTGGTTCTCGCTCACCCAGGTGGTGGCCACTTCGACCGGCGGGGAAGTGTTGAGGGTGGCCCGCATGGCCGAGCTGCCGTTGGCCATCTGCTCGAATTCGAAGCCGTTGACGGTTGCCTCATAGGCTCCGCTGGCACAGGGGGTGCCTGGCGCAGGCAGGGTGTTGCCCGAGGCGCCGGCCCCGGCGACGCTGACGGAGGTGACGAACGGCACCGCCGGCTGGTAGGTGAAGTTGGGTCCGGTCGCCCTGAGGTTGGAGTTGATGTTGATCACCTCGGCTGCGCCGCTGCGGGGCTGGCAGGTGCGGTTGGGTACCCGCCCCGAGCGAACGTTGATCAGGGTGCCACCGACCGTGAGGGGCTCCGCCGGCACGCCGGCCAGGGTCACCGCCACGGGGGCGGAGAAGCCCTGCCCGTAGATGGTCACCTGGTCGCCGCCGCGGTCGCTCCCCTGGCTGGGGGAGATGGCGGAGATGAACATGGCCTCGCCGTAGCGGAACGGCAGGGTGTTGGACTTCTTGCCGGTGGTGACGTTGGTGACCTGGACGTTGGCGATGGCGGGGGTGTCCGGCTGGGCCGGGGCCACCGAGGGGGCGATGCACACCACGGTGGTGAAGTTCACCGACACCACCTGGGCCTGGCGGAACTGGTTCTGCGGGTACTCGAAAGTGACTTCCACCGGGTACTGGAAGCCGCGCCCGGTGATGGTCACGCGGGTGCCGCCGTCGATGGGCCCGGAGTTGGGCGTCAGGGAGTAGATCTCGGGCGTCGGCTGCTCGGCGATGTAGAGGAAGCCGTTGGTGAGGGTCACCTGCGCCTCGCGGCCGGTGCCGTACTGGGTGGTGACGGTGACGTCGGCGGGGGTGTCCGCGGCCAGTGGCTGCACCGAGACGGCGGGGGTGAGGATGGTCACCCGCTCGCCGTCGCTCGAGACGTCGGTGACCTCGGCGGCGCCGCCGGGGGCGAACACCACGTTCACGGGCGGCAGGAAGAAGCGCCCGTTGATCACCACCTGCTCCCCCCCGCGGGCGGAGCCCCGGTCGGGCTGCAGGAAGTAGATGAGGGGCGCCCGCGACTCGCCGATGTAGGTGAAGACGTTGGTGAAGGTGGCGCTGCGGGAGTTGGGCGCACCCACCAGGTTGGTGATGCGGATGGACACCTGCACGTCGGTGGTCACCGGCGTGGGGGAGGCCTGCGGGGTGCGCAGGGTGATCTGGGTGCCCGCCGGGTTGACGGTCACCGCCTCGGCCGGCAGGGTGGTGTTGAGCGGCACCCCGAGGAGGAACTCCACCAACACCGGGGCGGTGAAGTTCTTGCCGGTGAGGACGACCTGCTCGCCCCCACGCGGGCTGCCCTGGGACGGCAACACGGTATAGAGGACCGGATCGCCGCTGTCGGGCACGTAAGTGAAGCCGTTGGGGAGGGTAACCTCCTGCTGCTGGGTGGTCTCGGCGCGGGTGCGGACCCGCACGTCCACCCTCTGCTCCTGGGTGATGGAACCGGAGTGGCGCGGGGTGAGCACGGTGAGCTGCGCCCGGTCGGCGGAGATGTTGGCCACCTCGGCCTCCTCGCCGCCGAAGAAGACCCGCACCGGGGCGAAGAAGTTGGCGCCGAAGATACGCACCTGCTCGCCGCCCGACCAGGCCCCCCGAGCAGGGTCGAGGGAGTAAATACGCGGTTCGTCCAGGGGCCGCTCGTAGGTGAAGGCGTTTCCCAGGGTGGTGGACTGCTCGCCGGAGGTGCCGGCGGCGGCCACCACGCGGATGGCGACGATGGTTTCCGAGGTGGCGGAGAGATCCCAGGCGGGGGTGCGCACCTGGATCTGGTCGCCACCCGAGGACACAGACAGCACCTGCGCTTCCCGCTCCACCGCCCCGGCGAAGTACACCCGCACCGGCGAGATGAAGCCGCGCCCGGTGATGGTCACGGTGTCGCCGCCTTCCGCCTTGCCCCGGTTGGGGACGACGGAGTAGATCGCCAGGGTGGCTTCGGAGGCGTAGACGAAGGCGTTGCTCGCCGTGAAGGTGCCACTCTGGTTGGTCACCACGATGGAGGCGGCCACGTCCTGGGTCACCGGCTGGGGTGACGCCTCGGGAGTACGCACGGTCATGCTGCGACCGTCAGCCGCCCGACTGACCACGGCGGCCGCGCGGCGGGCGCTGATGGGGGCGCCGATATCGAAGAACACCTCCGGCACGCCACTGCAAGCGCCGGTGGAGGTGTTGATTTCGGCGCAGAAGTTCTCACCGAACAGAGTGATCACCTCGCCGCCGCGGGGCGAGCCGCGGTTGGGCTGGACCAGCAGCACCACCGGTGCACCGGGCTCGGTGGTGCGCGGCGCCCACGAGAACCCGGCGGCGCGGGTGACGCTCTGCTCCTGAGCCGTGCCGCCGCGGGTGACCACCCGCACGTCCCGGGCGCCCGCGCCCAGGGAGGTGGGCCCGGCCAGGATGTCAATTTGCGTACCGGCCGAGTTGACGGCCACCACCTGCTGATTCTCGGTGCCCCCGCCGCCGATCATCTCCACCCGCACCGGGGAGACGAACCCGGACCCCAGGATGGACACGGCCACCGGGCCCGGCACCACCGCCGCACTCGGGGTGATGGCGTAGATCATCGGGCCGGCGTAGGGCCGCTCGAAGGTGAACCCGCCCACCAGGGTGTCGGTGGTCTGCGAGGAAGTGCCGGCGGCGGCCTTGACCACCACGTCCGCCTGGCGCTCCTCGTTGACCCCTTGCGGCAGGGCGGGGGTAACGGCCTGGATCTGGGTGCCGTCGGCGCTCACCGACAGCACCTGGGCGTGGTAGTCGGCGGAGCCGACGCGGAAATCCACGGTGATGGGCGTGGCGAAGCCCCGGCCGCGGATGACCACCTGCTCGCCCCCCTCCGGCCGCCCGCGGTTGGGCGTGATGGAGTAAATCGCCACGTCACCCGGGGTGGTGGAGTGACGGAAGGTGACGACGGTGGACGCCTCCTTCTGCGGCACCCGGGCCACCACCTGGAAGCTGCCGGCGGTGTTGGAGGTGAGCGTTGCCGTCGCCCGCCCCGAGGAGGTGGTACGGACGATCTCGCAGGTGCCGTTCTCGAAGGCCGGGTCGGTGGGGCCACCGGGCACGCAGCCGGAGACGGTGAAGGTCACCGAGGTGCCATCGGCCACCACGCCGCTGCCCGCCGAAACGGTGGCCTGGAAGAGGATGCTGCCCCCCACCAGCGCCTGTCCCGGCGTGGCGGTGAGCACCATGGTGTACGCCGTGGGCGTGGGCGTGGCGGGTGGGGCGGTGGGGCTGTCGGAGTTGCACGCCGAAAGGAACCCCACGCTGGCCAGGATCAACCCAAAGAGAAGATGCTGTCGCTTCATGGTCGTCTCCCGCATCTCACGCCTCACGGAGTTGCGTAGAAGAAGTTGACGGTTACCGAGAACTGCACCGACAGTCGGCGGCCGGAGATGGTCTTGCCGAACGCCTCCACGTCCAGCCGCTGGCGGATGGTACGCTTGCCGGTCTCGACGTCGATGCCGCCGTTTTCGGGAAACAGCTGACTCAGCGGCATCTGGCGGAAGTAGTCGGAGGGGAAGATGCGATAGTTCTGCAAGTTCGCCTGCCCGCCCGCGGGCACGGTGACGTTGTAGTACCAGCGCCACTGGGGGGAGGCCTTGGTGCCGCCGTCGGCCCGCGAGGGGGTGACCACCCAGTCGGTGAAGATGGCATCCTGCTGTGGCCCCAGCACCGCCCCCGGCGCCTTGGGCTGGGAGCGGAAGGTCATGTTCTGGATGGCCACATCGACGGGCACCGAAACATCCACGTCCGCCACCCCCTGGGTGATGTCCACGGTGATGAAGACGTCCGCTTCGGTGTCGGCGGAGTGGTTCCCGGTGCAGCCGGCGATGGTCACGGCCAGGAGTACCGTTGCCAGAGCCGAGAGCGTCCTTCTGGTCATGTGCGCCCCCTCGTTTCCTAGTACTTCACGATGCGCGGCGTGATGAAGATCAGCAGCTCTTCATGCAGCCGGCGCACGTCGCGGTTCTTGAACAGCAGGCCCACCACCGGGAGCTTGGACAGCCCCGGCACCCCGCTCTGCCCCTCGTTGTCCTGGAACCTGTAGATCCCGCCGATAACCGTGGTGCCGCCGTCGCGCACCAGCAGGCGCGTCTGGGCGTCCCGGGTGACGATGGGGACGTTTTGCCCACCCTGGAGGTTGGCCCCGGGCAGCGGTTCGCGCTTCTGCAGGTTGATGTCCAGAATGACCGTCCCCTCCGCAGTGATTTGCGGCGTCACGTCCAGGCTCAAGGTGGCGTTGACGTACTGCACCGTCACCGTGTTGTTGGCCACGGTCTGTACCGGCAGCTGCACACCGCTCTGGATGTTGGCCTTCTGGTTGTTCTGCGCCTGCACCTTGGGGGTGGAGACGATCTTCACCAGGTTGTTGTTCTCCGCCGCCTGCAGGGCGAAGTCCAGGTTGAAGGCGTCCAGGATGTCGGAAAAGCCGAAGGCGAGAATGGCGTTGCCGGGCTTGGTGAGGTCAACACCGCCGCCGACGTTGTAGCTGTGGGGGAAGCGCCAGCCGGTGGTGGTGCCGTGGCGGGCGTCGCCGAGCGCCGAGAACCCCCAGGTGAGGCCCAGGGCGCGGGAGAAGTCGCGGGTGGTCTCAACGATACGCGCCTCGATCATCACCTGGGGCACCGGGGTGTCCAGGGAGTCGATGAGCGCCAGAAGCCCCTCAACCCGGTCCACGATGTCCCGGATAATCAGGGTGTTGGTGCGCTCGTCCACCACCACCTCGCCCACCTCGGAGAGGAGGAACCTCTTCTGCTGCAGCAGCTGCGCCACGGTGGGGGCCTTGGCGTAGGAGAGCACCTTGGTCACCGTGCGCATGGGTTTGGCGCGCTCTTCCTCCTTCTTGAATTCGGCGATGGCGCGCTTTTCCTGCATCAGCTTGGTCATGCGGGCGACGCGCAGGACGTTGTTCTCCACCACGTAGTCGAGGCCGTTGATCTTCAAGATGATGTCCAGCGCCTGATCCCACGGAACGTTGTTGAGGTTCACGGTCACCGACCCGGACACGTCCGGATCGATGACGATGTTGAGCCCGGTGATGTTGGCGAAGGTCTTGAGCACATCCTTGACGTCAGCGTCCTTGAGCTCCAGGGACAGCGGCTCGCCGGTGAAGCGGCGCTCCTGGGACTCCACCTCGGTGATGGACCCGGCCATGGACTCCACCGGCGGAGAGGATTCCACCAGCGCCGTGCGGGTGGTGGTCCACGGCGACTCGCCGCGGGGCTCCGGCCTGGCAGCCGGCGCCGGGGTGCTCCGGGTCGGCAGCGGCGGGTCGGTGAGCGGGCCGGAGGCTACCGGGAGAGCCTTCTCCTCCACCGGCGACGGGGGCGCCGCCGCCACCGTCTCTTTCCTGGGAGCGGGGGCGGGCAACGGCTCGTCGCTGATGACCACGGCCGGGCGTGTCACCGCCGCCGGGGCGACAGGCTCGGCTTCGCGCGCCGGCGCCGCCTCGGCCGCCTGGGCCTCGGCAACGGATACGGGTTCGACCGGCTCCGGCACCACCGGTGGGCTCGCCAAGACCGTCATCGGCTGGGCCGGAATCGGTGTCGGCGGAGCGGGCTCCGCCGCCACCACCACCGGCTCGGGCGCGGCCGCGGCCGCCGCCGCCTCCGGGGCTGCCGCACCTACCCGCAGCACGCCGCCCCGCGCCGTGCTTTCGAAGGCGAAGGGCAGCGGCTTCTCCAGGTCGACGACGATGCGCACCACCGGCTCCGGCTCCACCTGATTTTGGGAGACCCGCACGCGGCGGACCCCGGAGGCGTCCACCGGATGCATGCGACGGCTCACCCGGTTGACGACGCCGTGGAGATCCACCACCACGCGGTCCGGCTCGGGCAGAGTGAATATCTTGCCCTGCAGCGGCCCATTGCCCGCCAGGAGCACCGATACCCCGCCCGCGTCAGCGACCGCCAGCACGTCGTCAAGGCCCAGCGGTGCTGCGGGCCTCGCCGCGGCATCCGTCACCGGCACGAGCCGCACCTCGACGCCTGCCGGGAGCGCCTGCACCGACACCTCCCGACCGGCAGCCACGGCCAGCCGCAGAGTGACGCCCCCGCGGCCAGCGTCGCCGACCGAGAGTTCGGCACGTTCCAGCCCCTCGCTGGCGGCGCTCACGGGGTTCACCCGCGCCGCCAGGGAGGCGTGCGGAAACGAGAGCGCCACCACCCCGGGCTCGGGCGCCAGCCTTGTGTAGGCCAAGGGGCCGGAGGCGCTCACCACCAGCGCCGGCGCCGGCCGCGGGGTCCACGCCATCCCTAGGATGGTGACCTCCTCCTCGCCGCGCGCCGCCACCGGCACCACCATGAGTGCGACGGCTGCCACCGCCACAATCGTGCGAAAACCTGTCGCCTTCATCGCAACCCCCTCAAGAACTCATTGCAACGTCCGGACGACCTCGCGGTAGGGCCGCAGGCTTTGCGGATCGGCGACCTGCACCTTGAAGATCACCCGCCCGGGTTCGATCCGTTCCACGGTTCCGTCCCACAGCACCGCGCCGGCCTGCAGCAGGTAGCTGGTGTTGTCGGTCCCCTGGATCATCGCCACGTACCCGTCCGGCAACCGCATGATTCCCTGCAGCTTGATCTCGTCCACCGCCATGCCCCGCAGGCCCGGCGGGCGATCGCCGAGATCCTCCCGCTGGCGGCCCGCCAGCAGCGAGCGGAATGGATCGCGCCGGCCGGCCGGGTCGTAACTGAACGCGCCGCCGGCATCGGCCGCCTCCTCGCCGCGCAGGATGCGCTCCACCGTGGACGTGTCGATGGGCTGATCCTGCGGACCGGCGGGCGCCTGCGCGGCGGCCACGGCCGCCACCACCAGCATCACAAGGGGAGTGATCGGATGTTTCATTGACCCGCTCCCTTCGGCTCCTCGTAGATGAACGTCTTCATGGTGAACGTCGCCGACATGGTGTACGGCCCCGAACGCAGACCGGCGAGCTGCATGCTCTCGATGTTGATGATGCGCGAAAAGCGCGACAGCCGATCGAAGAACATCGCCAGCTCGTGGTACGACCCCTCCAGACGCACATTGATCGGCCACGCCTGGTAAAAGTCCTGGCGCTGGAACGGCTGCGGCTGGAAGGAGACGAACCGGAAGCTGCCGCGCTCCATGAGCGACTTCAGCTTCTTGATGATCTCATCGGTCTGCTTTGCGGTGGGCAGAATGCGAAGCAGCCGCTGCAGGTCGGCGTCCAGCCGCTCGAACTCCTCCCGGAACTGGGCCAGACGCGCCTCCGCCGCCTTGCCCTCGCGGATCTTCTTGTTGAGATCCTCCAGCTCGGCCGTGCGGGATGTGATGTCCTCGCGGATGTCCTTCAGCCAGTAGGACTCGGAGGCCCAAATGAGGCCTCCCGCGATGATGACGCCGACAATGGCTGCGACCCACCAGGGACGGGTTTCGAGGTCGAGACCGGCCATGCGCGCCCCCTAGCCCTGCCGGCCGGCCGGCTTGGGCGCCGCCGGCACGTAGGAGAAGTTACACGACAGGCTGAACGAGAACAAATTGGCGCGGTCCTGCTGCATGATCTGCAGGCTGGGCTCCTGGAAGAAAGGACTTCCCGCCAGGTTGGCGATGAAGTTCGCCACGGCGTTCTCGTTGAAGGCCTGACCGCGGATCGTCAGGGTCGTATCCTTGAGGTCCATGTTGGTCAGCCACAGCAGCTCGGGCAACGCCTTCGACACCTCGTCCATGATGCGCACCGGGCCATACTGGTCGGCCTTGAGCTTTTCGATGACTTCGATCTTGCGCTTCAAGTCCGCGTTCTTTTTCTTGAACAGCTCCACCTCGGCGATAATGGGCTTCAACCGTTCGTATTCGCGGTTGGCCTCGGCCACCTCGGCCTCCAGCTTGGAGAGGGTGGAGCTCAGCCGCCAGTAGGTGATGCCGACGTACCCCAGCGCCACGAGCAGCAACGCCAACACGATGTAGTTATTGATGTTGCCAACGCCCAGGGAAATGACCGGCGCCCGCGCCGCTTTTTCGGCGCGGGCTTCGGCGAGGAGGTTGATCTTGATCATGGCGCCTTACTCCCCGACCGCCCGGAGGCTCATGCCCACGGCGATGGCCATGGCCGGCGCGTGGCGGTTCAACCACTCCGGCGGAAAGTCACTGTCCGAGTATTCGATCTCGCGGAACGGGTTCATCACCTCCACCTTGGCGCCCAGCCGCTCCTTCAACATGGCGTCCAGATTCAGCACCTGGCACGAGCCACCCGCCAGATAGATCTCGTCCACCTTGTCGAAGCTGGAGGTGGTGTAGAAGAACTCGATGGTCTTCTCCAGTTCGGCGGCCAGGTCCTCGCTGACTCCGTTGAGGACGGCGAGGATGGTCTGCGGGGTGTGATCCCCGAGTTGCTCACCGGTCTTCACCGCCTCCGCCTGCTCCCGGGTGAGGTTGAGCTCACGCTGGATCGCCTCGGTGTAGGCGTTGCCCCCGAAGACAATGTCGCGCCAGAACACCGACTGTCCGTGCGCCAGGATGTTCACGTTCATGATGTGGGCGCCGATGTTGACCAGGGCAATGACCTTGTCGGTGGCGGCCCCGTAATTGTACTCGAAGGCATTCTGGAGGGCGAAGACGTCCACATCGACGAGCTTCGGCTCCTTGCCGAGCTGCGAAATGATGCCGGTGTAGTCGGCGATGCGATCCTTCTTGGCGGCGACGAGCAGCACTTCCATGGTCTCCGCGTCGCCGCCCAGGACCGCATAGTCCAGGTTGATGTCGTTGATGTCGAAGGGCAGGTACTGCTCCGCTTCCCACTGGATCGACTCGGCCAGCTCCGCTTCGGGCATGGCGGGTATCGAAATCTTGCGGATGGCCACCGAAAGGCCCGACAGCGACACCCCGAAGGCGGTCGAACGCACCCCCTGCTCCTGGAGCAGTCGCTGTGCCACTTCTACGACAAGCGACGAGTCCATGACCGTGCCTTCAACGATGGCCTCGGGGGAGAGGACCGCATGCCCGGCGTGCGCGAGCGAGTAACGGCCGCCTTTGGCGGGCTTGAGTTCCACCAGTTTTATCGCCGATGAGCCCACGTCCAGCCCGACGATCTGCTTCTTTTTACGTAGCAGCACGGTTCACCGCCTTCGCCGTTGGTTTCTTGCCGCCCGGAATTGGCGATTCAAACTCAGCGTCCCCTTTTGCCCCTAATCTAGCGAGCGATTTCTGGCTTGTCAAGCGAGCGTTGCCGCGCCGAGGCTCTTGGCAAAACAAAAAACCTGCGCTACACTCCCCCTCCCCGCGCGCGGGGTGGAGGAATCCATGGCTCGGATGTGTGAAGTGTGCGGCAAAGGCGTCATGGTGGGTCATCGCATTTCCCATGCCCATAACGTGTCGAAGCGCACGTGGCGGCCCAACTTGCGGAGCGTGCGGGCAAACCTGGCGGGGCGAACGGTCCGCCTGAAGGTGTGCACCCGCTGCCTGCGCAGCGGCCGCATCGTCAAGGCCGTCCGGTAGTCGACTGGAAGGCGCTTCCATCACCATTTCCAACCACTTTAGACTGCCTTTCCCGGCCGTGCCTCGCTCTGACCGACCCGAGTTGTGACTCTCGTCACACCGGCGACGGCGCGCAACGAAGCCAGCACCCGTTCCAGGTGGTCCCGGCCTCGCACCTCGATGATGAGGTCGATTGTCCCCAGGCTCTCGTCGTGGGTCGAGAGGTGGCAGCTCCGCACGTTGGCGCCCTGGTCAGCGACCGCCTTGGAGATCGCCGCCAACATGCCGGCGCGGTCCTCGAAACTGATGTGCACCGGCACCGAGTACGACCCGGACTCCCCCTCCCAGGCGACCTCTACCTCGCGCTCGGCGGCAAATAGCAGGCGCCGCACGTTGGGGCAGTGGGCGGCATGTACCGCCACCCCCTTGCCGCGGGTGATGTACCCGACAATCTCGTCGCCCGGCAGAGGATCGCAGCACTTCGCGCGGTAGACGAGAAAATCTCGCGCCCCCTTGACAACGATCACTGCATCGCCGCGGGGCAGGGGTTTCAGCTTGACCGGGGGCGCCTCCTCCACCGGGCGCACCAGCGGGGCCAGGACATCACGCGGGGCGATGCGCCCGTAGCCGATGGCGGCGAGGAGGTCCTCTTCCTTGGCCACCCCGTGGTCGGTCATCGCCTTCTGGAGAGCGCCTTCCTCGCGCAGACGCTTGAGAGTGACGCCCAGCTTGCGCCCCTCCCGCTCCAGCAGGCGGCGACCGGCGTCCACCGCCTGGTCCTTCTCCTGGCGGTTGAGCCAGGCCCGGATCTTGTTCTTCGCCTTGGCGGTGACCGCCCATTCGAGCCAGTCCCGCCGCGGCACCTGGGTGGGTGAGGTGATGATCTCGACGATGTCGCCGTTCCTCAAGGGCGTGCGCAGTGGGACCAGGCGACCGTTGATGCGCGCACCGGCGCATCGATTGCCCACCTCGGTGTGCACCCGAAAGGCGAAGTCGATGGCGGTGGCGCCCTGGGGAAACGCCAGCACCTCGCCCCGTGGGGTGAAGGTGTAGACCTCCTCCGGGTAGAGGTCCAGCCGCAACGAGTTGAGAAAGTCCCGCGGGTTGTCGAGCTGCCCCTCCACCAGGCTCTTGAGCCAGGCGATTCGCTCGCTCTCCTGGCGCGCCCCGTGTCCCTCCTTGTAGTGCCAGTGCGCCGCGATCCCCCGCTCGGCGATCTCGTCCATTTCCTGGGTGCGGATCTGCACCTCGAAGGGCTGCCCCTGGGGTCCGATCACCGAGGTGTGAAGCGACTGGTAGGCGTTGGCCTTGGGCATGGCGATGAAATCCTTGATCCTCCCGGGAACCGGCCGCCACAGCTGGTGAATGAGCCCGAGGACGGCGTAGCAGGAGGGCACGGTGTCGACGATGACGCGAAAGGCCAGAAAGTCGTACACCCGGTCCAGGCCGATCCCCTGCCGCTCCAGCTTGCTCCAGATGGAGTAGAGGTGCTTGACCCGCCAGTGCACCTTGCCCGCAATGGAGTGCTCCTCCAGCAGCCGCTCCAGCACCTGGCGGATCTCGGCGATCACGGGTGCGGCGACCTTCTCGCGCTGCTCCAGTTGCGCCTTCAGACGCGAGTACTCCCCGGGGTGCAGCTGGGCGAAGGCCAGGTCCTCCAGACGCGCCTTCAGAGCCCCCATGCCCAGCCGGTGGGCGATGGGCGCATAGATCTCCAACGTCTCGGTGGCGATGCGACGGCGGCGCGCCTCGGCCAGGACGCCGATCGTTTCCATGTTGTGGGCCCGATCCGCCAGCTTGACCAGGATCACCCGCACATCCTCGACGGAGGCCAGCAGCATGCGTCGAAAGGTCTCCGCCTGCGCCGCCTGGCGGGCGGCAAACGAGCGCTCCATGGTGGTGATCTTGGTCAGCGCCCGCACCAGCGAGGTGATGTGCTCGCCGAACTGGGCCGCCAGCTCCTCCTCGCTTACCCAGGTGTCCTCCAGCAGATCGTGCAGCAGACCGGTGGCGATGGCGATCTCATCGAGGTGCATCTGCGCCAGCAGCCGCGCCACCTCCAGCGGGTGGACCAGGTACGGCTCGCCGGAAACGCGGCGCTGGCCCTTGTGGGCCATGGCCGAAAAGACGTAGGCGCGGCGCAGCAGCACCTCGTCGCACCCGGGGTGGTAGGCCTGGACCAACTCCAGGATGTCCTCGAAACGCGGCAGGGCTTCACTCACTCGTACCATTGTACAAGCAGGTCCAACATGAGACCGCACAATTTGTTGAGATCCGGAGAGGGGGAGGCGAAAGGTCACCACCTCGCCCCTGCCCAGCCATCGAGCTCCCCCCATCGGTCGTCATCTTCCCGCGGTCCAGGGCCTCGACCCCTTGACCCCCATGGGTCGCCCGCCCCCGGTACCCGCGACCGGTGGCCGTGACCGGTGACCGTGTCCCTGACCACGTCAGTGACCGTGTCCTGGGACCGCGGGCCTCTGGCCCGCCCTCACGGACGGTGCGATTCGCCCGGGCCGGCCTGCTGTCCGTGTCCGTGTCGGTGACCGTGTCCGTGTCCGTCCCCTGGGTGCGCGGGCCTCTGGCCCGCTCCCACGGTCGGTGCGGGCTTGCCACGGCCAGAACGGTGCCCGTGTCCGTGCCCGTGCCCGTGTCCGTGTCCGTGTCCGTGTCCGTGACCGTGACCGTGACCGTGACCGTGACTGTGACCGTGTCGGTGTCGCCCGGGCGGCGTGGCCTCGTGGTGTTCTGACTCTGGGGTAGCGCCCGCGGGCGGTCGCTGTCAAGGGCGAGCCGCCCTCCGGGCGGTTGCTGGCGCAACCCTTGACATCTCCCGCCCCGGGCGCTTGGCGGGTGGTATGAACACCACTCGGACCACGCCGCCCCCGTCGACCCCGAAGCACTCGCTCACCGCCCACGAGCTGGCCCTCGAGGCCGCCGGCACCGCCGTCGCCCTGGCGCTCAAGTTGCCGGCCCCGCTCAGGACCCTGGCGGATCAGCTCATCCGGTCTGCCACCTCGGTGCCCGCCAACCTGGCCGAAGGTGCCGGACGAGCCGGGCGCGACCGGCAGCACCACTGGCGCATCGCCTACGCCTCGGCACTGGAGGCAGACAGCCACCTGCGGCTTCTGCTGGGCGCCGGCACCGTCGCCCCCGGTCAGGCGCGGCAGACGCTGGCGCTCTTCGACCGTGTCCGGGCGCTCACCTGGAGGCTGATCCACCCGCGGCCGTGACCGTGGCCGTGGCCGTGTCGGTGCCCGTGACCGTGACCGTGCCCTGGGATCGCGGGCCTCTGGCCCGCTCTCACGGTCGGTGCGGGCTTGCCACGGCCGGAACGGTGTCTTTGTCCGTGCCCGTGTCGGTGTCCGTGTCCGGTGACCGTGACCGTGTCAGCGGGGGTGGGTCATCCGCCAAAGCATGGCCCGCACCTCGTCGAGCTGCGAAAGCACCCGGGCGGCGGCGGGGCGGTCGATGGCCCCGGCGTCGGCGAAGAGGGTGAGGTGCACCGCAAGCTCCCGGGCCGAGCCGTAGGCCACCCGCCAGTGGTAGAGGCGGTCCTGACCCGAGCGGCCCTGCCCCTCGGCGACGTTGGCGGGCACCGACGCCGCAGCGCGGATCACCTGCTCGGCGATGGGCCTGAAAGGGGTTTTGACCAAGGCAGCGAGGGCGAGCGCTCCGGCGGCGGCCTCGAGGGCCAGGGCCTGGGCGGGTGGGAGAGAGCGAGCGTGTGTGGCGTGCATGGTTTCCTCCCGTTCGTTCATGAAGGCCCACCAGCCGCCGGGGAGGCCGGGGTCAAGGGGCGCCGCAGGCGACCGCCCGGAGGGCGGCGTGCCCTTGACGCCGGCCGACCCGGCGGCTATCGCCTTTGCGGGAGAACGAACGGGAGGAAACCCAGGCCGTCACCGCGGCGCGTGCCGCCGCCCAGGCCCGGAGCCCGCGCCGGCGCCGTCGCCCGTGGCCGTGTCCGCGTCCGCGTCCGCGTCCGTGACCGTGTCCGTGCCCGTGTCCGTGACCGTGACCGTGGCCGTGTCCGTGCCCGTGGCCGTGTCCGTGGCCGTGTCGGTGTCGGTGTCCGTGGCCGTGTCGGTGTC
>Ga0226835_1000745_pt1 | contig 26980 bp, 19 predicted proteins | sample LAC_MetaG_1_FD_163627 | JGI IMG/M metagenome (GOLD analysis project Ga0226835, IMG submission 163627) | Anaerobic ammonium oxidizing microbial communities from anammox membrane bioreactor (MBR) in UC Berkley, California, United States -... | ecosystem: Engineered > Bioreactor > Anaerobic >...
GCTTCGACGCCTACAAGCGCGCGATGGACACCTTGCGGCCGGGGGACGTGGTGATTCTGACCACGCCGCCTGGCTTTCGGTGGGTGCATTATGAGTATGCGATCCAGAAGAAGCTCAACGTGTTCATGGAAAAGCCAGTGTCGGTCGATGGCCCGAGCAGCCGGAAGATGCTCGAACTCAACGAGAAGGCGATCTCGGCGGGCCTAAAGGTGGGCGTCGGGCTGATGTCGCGCCACACGGTCGGGATGCAGGAACTCGCTCAGCGCATTCGCGAGGGCGCCATCGGCGAGATCATGCTGATGCGAGGGTACCGAATGCACGGCCCCGCCGCGTCGTCGCAATCGGTGCCGAAGCCCGACGGAATGTCTCACCTCGAATATCAGATTCGGAGGTTCCATAGTTTCCTCTGGGCGAGCGGGGGCTGTTATTCGGATTTCTATATCCACCACATCGACCACCTTTGCTGGATGAAGGGAGCGCTGCCGGTCAGGGCGCAAGGCGTAGGGGGCAGACATTATCGGGCCAACCCTGAGGGTCTACCTTTCGTCGACCAGAACTTCGACTCGTACGCCGTTGAATACACGTTCGGAGACGGCAGCAAGTTCTTCTTCGAGGGAAGGTGCATGAACGGCGCTCACGGCATCTACTCGTCCTACGTTCATGGAACGAAGGGCCTTGGAGTGGTGGCGCGTGCTGGCGACTTCGGAGGTCCGCAAGCGATTCACTCGAATCAAATCCTCGCGCCCGAATCGCTCGTTTGGCAGTCCACCGACCGTAGCAACCCGTACCAGAACGAATGGGAAGTCCTGGTGGGGAAGGTCCGGGACAACGAGCCTCATAACGAGGTCAAGACCGGCGTCGAGACCTGCCTCGTAACCAACATGGGGCGGATGGCGGCTCACACCGGGCAAGAGATCACGTTCGAGCAGATGCTGAATTGCGAGCACGAATTCGGCCCGACGGTCGCCGAGCTCACCAGCGACTCGCCCTCGCCCCTGATGCCGGGGGCAGACGGCCGCTACCCGATTCCCCAGCCTGGAATCCTTAAGGACCGAGAGTATTGATGCTGACTCCTGTGCTCCTTTGCGCGGTCGGGCTTTTCCAAAGCGAAACCTACGTCGAGAAGCTCCCCCAATCGACCGTCGAGTTTAAGATGGTCGCGGTTCCGGGTGGGAAGGTGAAGATCGGCGAGGAGGAGGTCGAAGTGGCGCCGTTCTATATGGCGGCGACGGAAACGGCGTGGGAACTCTTCGACCAGTTCCTTTTGAGCGGCGAGCCCTCCCGGCCGTACGATCAGACTGACTTCGCCCCCGACGTGATCGCGCGCCCCAGCCGGAGCTACATTTTGCCCGACTTGGGTTGGGGGCACCAAGGCTATCCGGTCATCAACGTCTCGCACACGAACGTGGATATGTTCTGCCGGTGGCTGAGGAGCGTGACGGGAAAGAAATACCGTCTCCCGACGGAAGCCGAGTGGCAGTTGGCGGCCGAAAGCGGTTGGAAGGCGCCGCTCACCGCCGAACAAGCCGCTCAGCGGGAGTGGTTTGCGGGTAACAGCGAATACACCACGCATCCGGTGGGCAAGCTCAAATCGAACCCGTTGGGCCTTCATGACCTCCTTGGCAACGTTGGAGAGTGGGCGCTCGACCTGAAGGGAAAGCCTGTGCTTTGCGGGGGCGACATTATGTTCGAAGCCGCCGACCTGAAGCCCACCGTGCGGCGCTACTATTCGCCCGACTGGCAAATGACCGATCCCCAACTGCCGAAGTCGCGATGGTGGCTCGCCGACGGCTGGTTTGTCGGCTTCCGACTCGTTTGCGACCGCCCCTCCAAGTAGGTTGAGGTCAGTACTTGGGCAAGACCCAAGGCTTGCGATAGGGCCGACTGTACGCAAGGGTATCGCGGCCCGCCTTGCCTTCGAGGTCCATCTTCGCCTTGTTCCACCGCACGGGTTGGCCGGCTTGAAGGGCGACGTTCGAGAGGTGGCACACGATGGTCGTCTGCGCGACGGAACCCAAGTCAGCGCTTGGCTTGCCTCTGGACTTCACGCAATCGACCCACTCTCGCCAGTGGCTTCCCGGAGAAGTCGTGGACTCCTTCGGGAGTTCCTTGCCGTCCGGATCGAGGAGGGTCCATCCTCCGCGCCACACCCTCAGAGTTTTGCCCTCGGCGCTGATGAACTCGGTGCAGTGCCCCGGCTTGCCAGGGTGATCGCGCAGCACCGACCAAGTGAGGATGAAGTCGGGATCGCGGAACTTGTACAGGGTCTCGATGGTGTCCGGCGCGGTCCGGTCATCGCCCGCATAGGCCCACTGCCCGCCCCAAGTCGTGATCTCTTCGGGCATCACAAGGTCCTGGTCTTGGCTCATCCCGAGCAGAGCGATATCGATCATGTGAACGCCCCAGTCGGTCGTCATGCCGCCGCCGGTGTTCGAAAACCAACGCCAGTTGTAGTGAACGTGGTTGGCTTTGTAGGGGATCATCTCGGCCGGTCCGGCCCAGAAATCGTAATCGAGGCCGCTCGGAACCTCAGCGACCTGTTGGTTCCCCGCGCGGAACCCGTCCGTGATCCATGCTCGGCAGTGGACGATCTTCCCGAGCTTCCCCGACCGGATGGTGTCGATGGCGTCGGTGAACTCTCGCGTGCTGCGTTGCCAAGTCCCGACCTGAACGACGCGCTTGTGTCTTTCGACGCATCGCGCCATCGCAACCGCCTCGACGACGTTGTGCGAGATCGGCTTCTCGCAATAGGAGTCCTTTCCGGCCTCGCAGGCGTGAATCAGGTGCAGCGCGTGCCAATGGTCGGGGCTGCCGATGATTACGGCGTCGATGTCCTTGCGCTCGAGCATCTGGCGGTAGTCGCGGTAAACGGAGGGCCGCTTGCCGTACTTCTTGTTGATCTCGTTGAAGTCGCCGGGCATTCGGTTGTCGTCTACGTCGCAGATCGCGGCGACTTCGACGTCGTTGAACCCCATGAGCGTCCGCATGTTCGCCGCGCCCATTCCCGCGCACCCGATAAGGCCAAGAACCAGCTTGTCGTTTGCGCCCGCCTGCTTCGCGCGGGGCTCGATCCCAAGGTGAACCGCAAGCGACCGGGATCCCAAACCCGTCGCCAACGCTGCGACCCCAGCGGCTTGCCCGATGACCTTCCGACGAGAGATTCCAGTTTGCTTCTTGTTGTTTGACACGACGATCCTCCAGGCCGTACTTCGACGGCGTCCGCAACAGTCCTTCTTGAAGGTCTTCTACAACAGCCCTTGGAGCTTCCCCGTGCTGTCGCCCAGTTGCTCGACGTCCACGCCGACCTTATCGAGCATGGACAAGAACAGGTTGTTGAGGGGTGTTCCCTGCCGGAATCGAACGTGGCGGCCGGGCTTGAGCTTCCCTGCGCCGCGGCCTGCGAGCAGGATCGGCAGGTCGTCGTGGTTGTGACGGTCGCCGTCGCCGATGCCCCCACCGTAGAGGAGCATCGTGTTGTCGAGGAGCGTGCCCTCAACCTCGCGGATCGATCGCATCCGGTTGAGGATGTAGGCGAGCTGCTCCACATGAAACCGGTCGATCTGCCGCTTCTTTTCGAGCTTTTCGGCCTGCTTCCCGTGATGTGAGATGTCGTGGTGCCCATCGGAAATGCCGATGTTGCGATAGTTCCTGTTCGAGCCCTCGTTGGCGAACATGAAGGTCGAAATGCGGGTGAGGTCGGCCTGAAAGGCAAGGATCATCATGTCTCCCATCAAGCGGACGTGCTCACCGTAATCGCTGGGGACTCCGGTCGGCTTCTGACCCATCTTAACGAGTTTGGCCTCGCTCTCTTCCATGCGTTCGAGTCGGCTTTCGATGTCTCGCACGGAGGTGAAGTACTCTTCGATCTTCAGCTTATCGCGCGATCCGAGCTTCCGCTTCAATTCAGCGGCGTCTTCCGCGACGAGGTCCAGAATGCTGATCCGTTGCTTGCGGCGCTTTTGGAGGCTTTCGTCGGCCAGTTCGGAATCGCCGAAGAGCCTCTCAAAGACCATTCGAGGGTTGACCTCTTTGGGCATGGGAGTCGTCGGCGATCGCCAGGAGATGCTGGACGAGTAAGCGCAGCTATAACCGGAATCGCAATTGCCCGATACCGCGCCCCTCTCACAACCCAATTCGAGCGACGGCAAGCGCGTGCGCCCGCCGATGTGCTGGGAAGCGACTTGGTCGGCCGAGATGCCGTTTTGAATGTCCGAGCCGGCGGTTTTCTTGGGGTGTACGCCCGTCAGCCAAGCAGCGGACGATCGGGCGTGGTCTCCGGGGCCGTCTCCCAAGGCAAAAGCGTTACGTTGAGCAAGGCCAGTCAGGACCTGAAACTCCGATTTCAGCGGCTGGAGAGGCTCAAGCACCGTCGGCAACGTGTCGAGCGCTCCTTCCGTTGCGGGAGTCCAGTGCTCCATGTTGACGCCGTTGGGTACGAACAGAAACGCGATTCGGTTGGGCCGCTGTGCCGGCTTGAGCGATTGCGCGAGCGCCGAGAGGGGAAGCGCCCCTTCGAGCATCGGGAGCGCGAGAGCCGTTCCCATCCCTCGGAGCACCTGCCTGCGACTGATCGACCTTGCCATGACTTTATCTTATACGAAATCTTCCACAATCAGGACGCCGAAAAGCTATCTCTCGACGCGCTTGGTCAGGAAGGGCTCGCTCGTCACGAGGGCCGCGATCATAGCTTCGAGGGTGCCGCCGCCGTTTCGTGTCTCCCTTACGATCCGTTGGAGATAGGGGCGATCCTTGTCGGTCGCGCCCCTCCCCAGCGCGTAGGTCAAGACCTGCTGCGCCAGCGCGTGGACGAAATTGTCTTCCTCCTTCAGGAGCAGGTTCTTCAAGTCCGAGATCCCTCGTAGCTTCTCGCCCGAAGGCAGATCGCCGGACGCATCGACCGGAAACGGGCCGTCTTGGGTGCGCCAGCGTCCGATCAGGTCGTAGTTCTCGAACGAAAAGCCGATCGGGTCCATCTTGACGTGGCATACGGCGCAGGCAGGGTCTCGTCGATGCCGTTCGAGCCGAGCCTTGATGTTCTCCGAGGGAACCGTATCGAGATCGCCTTCGAGCGGAGCTAGCCCTGGCGGTGGCGGCGGAGGGGCTTCAGCCAAGATCGTCTCCAAGACCCACTTCCCGCGCTTGACGGGCGAGGTTCGGTTGGGGTTGGAGGTGACGGTCAGCACGGCGGCGGTCGTCAACAATCCCCCTCGTTGGGAACTTCCGATCGTCGTCCGCACGAATCCTCCCTTGCCGTCAAGGGTTCCCCCCGCGCGGCGATACTCGTTCTCGAGCCCGTAGAGCTTGGCCAGGTTCGCGTCCAGAAAGACGTAATTGGCCGAGAGGAATTCCCGAATCGGCCTGCGCTCGCGCAAGACGTATTGGAAGAGGCGTTTGGGTTCTTCGCGGATCGAAGCGAGCAGTTCTTCGTTCCATTCGGGCGCGAGGGTCGGGTCGGGCGAAGAGATGTCGAGACGCCGCAACGTCAGCCACTGCACGGCGAACTCGTCTGAAAGCGCCTCCGCCTTGGGGTCTTCCAACATCCGTTTGACCTGTGCGCGAAGTACGGTTGGGTCCGCGAGTTGGTCCTTCTTCGCCAGATCGAAAAGTTCCTCGTCGGGCATCGAGCTCCAGAGGAAGTAGGAAAGGCGCGAGGCGACTTCGTAGGACCCGAGCTTCCGAATCGACCCGGACCTAAGTCCAGGTGGATCGGGCTCGACGCGGAAGAGGAAATGCGGCGACACCAGCACCGCCTGCACTCCTAGGCGCAACGCCGCTTCGTAAGAGTCGCCTTCTGAGAGGGCCTGATCGACCAGACGCGCGATGCGCTCGACTTCTTGGGCCGAGACGGGTCGCCGGAAGGCACGTTCCGTCAGCCTCCCCAGAGCAGCTCGGGCCTCGGCAGGAGCTTCGGATTTCGACGGCGTCCTGGGCACGAGCCACCGGTGCGCTTGTGAAGGGGGTTGGGTGGGCGCGAGCGGACCGTAGAGTTCCACGTACCGGATCGCCAGATTGCGGTCGCGCTGAGCCGGGTCCTCGTGTCCGGGGTTGTAATAATCGTTGATGAACGCCGCTGCGATCTGCCGCCTTCCCGCCTCGACCTGAACCGGCGCTTCGTAGACAAACTCGTTGCCGCGCGTGGCCGTCACCCGAAACGCCTGCACGACCTTGCCGTCGACGGAGAGGGTCATGCGGCATGGCTCGGGGCCCGCTTGCTGACCCCAGGCGGACGCGCGAATTCGGTAAGAGCCTGAAGCGGGAACCCGCACGAACGAGCCGACTTCCCCGTTGGTGGTGAGGAGCACCTCACCCGAGGGAAGGACGCGCTGGCCGCCCCCGGGTGGCAGGTCGCCGGCCTCGACTCGCAGCGCCACCGGTTCGCGCAATTCGATCACGGTCTCAGCCACCATTTGCGCCGCGCCGAGATACCGCTCCAGAAGCAACGGTGAAGTGGAGAGTACGTCGCCGATGTTCTCGAATCCGTATCCGACGTCGTCCGAAGGGAAGTCGTCGGCGGGTCGGAGGTCGATCCCAAACAGGTCCCGGATCGTATTGTTGTATTCGGCCCTGTTGAGTCGCCGAAGCGTGACCCTGCCTGGGTCAGGGGTGTCTTCGGGCAACGACTTCAGCGCCGCGCGAAGCCACTCCTTCATTCGTTGGAGGTCTGCGGCGGGAGGGCGCACCAAGCCCGAAGGAGGCATCGCGCCCGATTCGAGAACCGATTGCACCCTCGCCCACAGCGAGCGTCGGCCTGCGGCTTCGTCGCGAGTGCGGACGATGTCGAACCGGACCCCCTGCGGCGCTTCGGCGCCTTGGTGGCAGGGCAGGCAATGGGCCGTGAGGAAAGGAAGGGCGTCCTTATCGAAGCTCCGGGTCCCTTGAACTGACGCGAGGCCGTTCGCCATCACCCAACCGGTGATGCAGGGCGCAGCGGCGACGCCCGTCATCGCCCATCCGCGAAACAACCTTGGCTGGAAAGACACTTCGACTTCATTATACGAATCCATCCAGTTTGAGGGCGTCGGATAAACTCCATTTTATGCCGAACTCGATCACCCTGCCCCGCGACTCGAACCAAGCTCTGGGAATCGGGCAATTCGCCCTCGACTTCCTCAAGGGGACGCTGGGACCGGGCCCGAGTGAACATGCGCTCGAAAGGGTGCGGATGTTCCATACCGACGCGTTGCTGTGTGGCTTCAGCGCCCTCGCCATGGGCACGAACGCCCCGACCCTTCTGCGGACCGAAGCCTTCGAATACGCGGCAAAGGGCCGCGGCGCGACGGTTTTCGGGTCCGGAGCGCGTGTGCAGGCCGAGAAGGCGATTGCGGCCAACTCCGCCGCAGTGCGCGAGTGGGATTCCAACGGCACGAACTTCGGCTACCGCCCCGAGCTGGGCCATGCGGCGGGTGAGTTCGGCCATAACGACTACTATCCCGTGGTGGTCGCCGCCTGCCAAGAGGGCGGGCTCGATGGGGCAACGGCCCTTCGAGCGATGCTGCTGCTCGATGAGATCAGGGGGCGATTGGCTGAGGTGTTCAGCCTGAAATCGTACAAGCTGGACCATGTCGTCCACGGCGCGATAGCCTCTGCCGCAACTTACGGAGCCTTGAGAGGCGCAACGGCGGACCAGATCGAGAGCGCGATCGGGATGTTCGTCGCCCACTACATTCCCTGGCGCGCGATCCGGGCCGGCAAGCAGCTTTCCGATTCGAAAGGGGCATCAGCCGCGATCTCGGCCGAGGCCGCCGTGCTCTGCGCCAAGCGAGCGATGAGGGGGTTCGTCGGTCCCCGCGACGTGTTTCGCAACCCGGAAGCGATCTTCCGGTTTTTCGAGCCCACGACTCAGGGTCCGGAGAGGTGGAAAGAGGCGGGCGACTCCCCGTTCGATCTCGTGCTCACCCATTCGGGAGACGACTTCGCCGTAAGGGGGATGCACTTCAAGCTAGGGCTGTACGAACACCAGTCTGCCGGGGCGATTCAAGGCCTGCTCGACCTGCTTGTGGCTCATCCGAGCATCCTCGAAGGCGGCGCGGAGGGGATCGAGCGGATGACGATTCTAGCTTATGAGCCGGCCTTTGGGATTATCGGCAACCCTGCCAAGATGGACCCCCGCACTCGTCAAAGCGCGGACCATTCGATGGCGTACATCGTGGCGACCGTTCTTCGGAAAGCTCTGGAAAGGGGCGTCGCTCTGGCCGGAGGCGGGTCGAACGCGGAGGCGTGGAAGGACCTCATGCTCTTGCCCGACGACTACGCGGAGGAGGACTCCGCGATCTTCCATCCTCTGACGCGCGCCCTGATGGCGAAAATCGAGTTTCTCCACGGCGGCCCCGAATACGACGCCAAGTACCCAGAGGGCATCCCTACCTCGCTGGTGATTCGTCTGAAGTCGGGAGAGGCCCACGACTCCGGCCTCGTGATGTTTCCTGCCGGCCATGCCCGTAACACGGCCGCTCCCCTTGCCGACATCTTGCGCCAGAAGTGGACCCGTTTGGGAGCGATCGCTTTCGGATCGGATGCGGCGGCGGAAGAAGCCATCGAGCGATTCGAGTCCGTAGCCGCGAACTCAGCCGAAGAACTCGACGGGCTCACCCAACTACCGTACCTCGGCTCGGCCTAAACGTCGAACTCAGCGACGACGAAGGTGTGGTCAGACGGGCGTTCCCATCCCCTGGGCTCGCGGTCGATCTCGCAAGAAACGCACCTTTCGGCAAGCCGCGAAGTCGCGTAAACGTGGTCGATGCGCCATCCGAGGTTCCGCTCGAACGCCTTGGGGATGACGAACTCCCAGAAGGTGTAGTGCCCCGGCCCCTCGTGGAACTCTCGGAACAGATCGACCCATCCCCAAGTTGTGAGGCGGCCGAGCGCTCCCTTTTCAAGGGGATGAAACCCAACTTTCCCCTCGTGCTTTTTGGGCTCGAAAACGTCGTCGGGGGTTGGCGCGATGTTGATGTCGCCCAGCCACACCGCCGGGTTTCCACCGGAGAATCGCTTTGCGACGAACTCGCCGTACCGTTCGAGCCACCGCAGTTTGTAGTCGAACTTTTCCGAACCGACGGACGATCCGTTCGGCACGTAGGTGTTGAGGATCGGGATTCCCTGAACTTCCCCTACGATCAGCCGACAGTCCTCGGGCCAAGTCAAGTCGCCGAACCCCTTTGTAACGTTGAGAATCGGGTGGCGGGAAAGGAGGGCGACGCCGTTGTAGCTTTTTTGGCCGTGAAATGCGACTTGCCATCCCGCTCCCTCGAACTCCTCGACCGGGAATTTAGCGTCTTCGACCTTGGTCTCCTGCACCGCCAAAACGTCAGGCTCGTTCGTGGCGAGCCAGTCGATGACGGTATCGAGCCTCGCACGAATGGAGTTCGCATTGAATGTCGCTATCTTCATAAACGTGTCCAGTTTACTGCCGCGAGCAGGCAGATATTCCGGTTCGGGGTACTTCGGTTGGAGGGGGCAAGTAGGGACGGGCGCTTCTACTAGCAGTCGCGTAAGAATCGGAGAGGGAATTCGATCTATCTTGAAGGAATCTCCGCTTGGACCGTGAATAAAGACCGCAAAACGCGATCAACGTAGGAAGTCGGTCTGATGCTACTGCCTTATCGCTGCAAGAACCCGCCGGAGACGTTTCCGCTGGCGACCTATTTGCTCATTGCGATCAACATCGCCGTCTATGCGGTGACTTCGGACGGTTTCCTTCAGGTCAAGGAATCGGTCGTTGATACGTACGGCCTCAGCTACCAGAACATGAGCGCGAGGAACTGGGCCGCCAGCCTGTTCTTGCATGGCGATCCGATGCACCTGCTCGGCAACTGCTGGTTCTTGCATATTTTCGGGGCCAGTGTCGAAGGCCGGCTCAAGACGCCGAAGTTCCTGGTTCTTTACTTCTTTGCGGGCCTTACGGGGGACTTTCTGCACATGGGCATTTTCGGCCCCTCGTTTCCCGACATCCCCACCATCGGCGCATCGGGAGCGATCATGGGGGTCATGGGGGCCGCGATCTACATGTTTCCGCACGCCGAAGTCCTGGTGTTTTATGGGTACGGATTTTACTGGGGCACCACTTCCTGGGCCCTGCTGTGGGTGGGGATCATGTACGTCGCCTTTGACGTGGTCGGGGTGATCTGCTGCGGGCCGTATTCGGGCGTAGCGAACCTGGCGCACCTGGGAGGAGTCGGAGGTGGGCTGCTTTTTGCCCTGATTGCGAGGGTGAAAAGGGACACGGAAACCCAAAGCCAGGCGCGATCAGTGCTGGCCGACAGTCACGATCTCGGCATTCTGAACAAATATGAACTGAGGTCCCTTGCCGACACTGCCCCGGACGATCCCTTGGTGGCCCTCCACTGGTTTCGAGCGGAGGAACGCGCGGGTTTTGGATTCAGCGCGCAGTGCCTCGACGGTTTTCGGCGGAACTTGAGAAAGATGATCGAAACGCTCCCGGTCGAATCGGTCGGCCAGGCGCTGGTCTCGTACGAGGCCGCAGGGTATCAGATGCCCATCCGGGACGGCCTGCAAATCGCGCTGAAGCTCGAGGGCAGCGCGGCTCCGAATCTTGCGGCGACGCTCTACGACCTGCTCCTGAAGCGTCAGGGCCTCGATAAGGAGTCTGCGGCGACGGCGCTGCTCCGGCGAGGTATCGTTTCGGAGACGAAACTTGGGCTGTACGAGATCGCGGTCGCGCACTATGAGCAGGTGATCCGCGTGGATTCGATGAGCCCGTTGGCGGAGCAGGCGCGGCATCGAATCGCGTCGTTGAAGCGGATCGGGCGGGCGTAGGCGCGCTTTTTTCCCCAGGACCCTTGACAGAGGGCGGTTGACCTGCCTATAATATCCGTTGCTGTCCCAAGTTGGGCGGCAGGTCCTTGCAAGCTTCATAGTGACGCGTTCGGTAAGAATTCAAGAGATCGCAAACGCGATTCTCGTCAAGGGGCCCGAACACAAGGGTCCCGGAGTCCTCGTTTTCTTCGGGAGACGGGGAACTCGAATGAGTAAAACTCCAAAACCCATGAGAAACGGCGAGCCTTCGGGCGAGTCGAACACTTTCTTCGGAGAGTTTGATCATGGCTCAGGACGAACGCTGGCGGCGTGCCTTAGACATGCAAGTCGAACGGAGTAGCAATACTCAGTGGCGAACGGCGGAGTAATGCATAAGCAACGTGCCCCAAAGACTGGGATAGTCGAGGGAAACCACGGGTAATACCAGATGTGGTCCTTAGATGGCATCATCAAGGGATTAAATCGAGCAATCGGCTTTGGGAGCGGCTTATGTCCTATCAGCTTGTTGGTGAGGTAACGGCTCACCAAGGCTACGACGGGTAGGGGGTCTGAGAGGATGATCCCCCCGAGTGGGACTGCGACACGGCCCACACACCTACGGGTGGCAGCAGTTTGGAATATTGCACAATGGGGGAAACCCTGATGCAGCGACGCCGCGTGGAGGACGAAGGATCTAGGTCTGTAAACTCCTTTTGCCAGGAAAGACTTAGGACGGTACCTGGCGAATAAGCCCCGGCTAACTACGTGCCAGCAGCCGCGGTAAGACGTAGGGGGCGAGCGTTGTCCGGATTTACTGGGCGTAAAGAGCGCGTAGGCGGCTAGTTAAGTGAGAAGTGAAATCTCCAGGGCTCAACCCGGAAACTGCTTTTCATACTGGCCAGCTGGAGGGACGCAGGGGTGACTGGAATTCCCGGTGTAGCGGTGAAATGCATTGATATCGGGAGGAACTCCAACAGCGAAGGCAGGTCACTGGGCGTTTCCTGACGCTGAGGCGCGAAAGCGTGGGTAGCAAACAGGATTAGATACCCTGGTAGTCCACGCCCTAAACGATGGATACTAGACGTAAGAGGTATCGACCCCTCTTGTGTCGCAGCTAACGCATTAAGTATCCCGCCTGGGGAGTACGGCCGCAAGGTTGAAACTCAAATGAATTGACGGGGACCCGCACAAGCGGTGGAGCATGTGGATTAATTCGATACTAACCGAAGAACCTTACCCAGGTTTGACATCGATGGTAAGCCCGAGAGATCGGGCCCTCTCTCACAAGGAGACCTGAAGACAGATGTTGCATGGCTGTCGTCAGCTCGTGCCGTGAGGTGTACGGTTAAGTCCGCCAACGAGCGCAACCCTCGTCCTATGTTGCCAGCGAGTAATGTCGGGAACTCATAGGAGACCGCCGGTGTAAGCCGGAGGAAGGTGGGGATGATGTCAAGTCAGCATGGCTCTTACGCCTGGGGCTTCACACATGCTACAATGGGCGCAACAAAGGGCACCGAAGCCGTGAGGTGGAGGCAATCCCAAAAATACGCCCCCAGTTCAGATTGCAGTCTGCAACTCGACTGCATGAAGGCGGAATCGCTAGTAAACGCAGGTCAGCTATACTGCGTTGAATACGTTCCCGGGTCTTGTACACACCGCCCGTCAAGTCACCTGAATTGTCTTCACCCGAAGTCCGTGGCCTAACCGTAAGGAGGGAGCGGCCGAAGGTGAGGGGAGTAAGGGGGACTAAGTCGTAACAAGGTACCCGTACCGGAAGGTGTGGGTGGATCACCTCCTTAAAGGTTAGAACTCCTTCTTGCACGGCAGGAAGGACATACCTAGGTCGGTCTTACCAGCGTCACTAAGCTTCAAGGATTCAAGAAGCGACTCGGCATTCGTCCGGGTCGCTTTTTTCTTGGGTAGACATTTCCTTCGTTGCCTGGTCGGTTGCGCTACCCTTCTTCGCTCTACTTTCTCGGGGTGGCGTCGGGCGAGTTGGTGGCTGGTAGGTGCGCTCAGACAGAACTCGTGAGGCTGGCCTCATGGTTGTAGGCGATAGGTGAATCGCCAGCCGTTCGCGCAAGAAGTCGGCAGAACATGACCGCCGTCACAGACAATCGGGTCCGCTTGTCGTAATCATTGAGTAGAGAACTTGTCGCCATCGAGGAGGAAGAGCAGCGGATAGCCGCCTCGTCCTGCCTGGATGGGGATAAGGATCAACTCAAATCTAGGACAACCACGATGCAGACAGCTTCCCGAACCGACCAGCCCCCGACCAACCTCTCCGTAGCGCAGAGCGCCAGGTTGCGCCCCATTGGCGAAATCGCCGAGGGACTGGGGTTGGGTGAGGACGACTTCGATTCCTACGGCAAGTTCAAGGGCAAGCTGACCTCCGAAGCGCTCGACCGGCTTCTGGCATCTCCGGCGAAGGGCAAGCTGATCCTCGTCACCGCGATCAATCCGACGCCCGCGGGAGAGGGAAAGACTACGACCTCGGTCGGACTGGCCCAGGGGTTGAACCGAATCGGGGAATCGGCAATGCCCGCCCTGCGCGAGCCTGCGCTCGGTCCGGTTTTTGGGATCAAAGGCGGCGCGACCGGGGGCGGATATAGCCAGGTGCTTCCGATGGAAGACATCAACTTATTCTTCAACGGCGACTTTCCTGCCATCACGGCCGCGCACAACCTCCTCTCCGCGATGATCGACGCCCACCTTCACAACGGGAACGCAGAAAGGATCGACCTTCGCAGCATCTGGTGGCCGAGGACCGTAGACATGATCGACCGGGGCCTCCGGGAGATTGTGGTCGGTTTGGGCAAGGGCAACGGTTACCCCCGAACGGACGGTTTCGTCATCACCCCTGCGAGTGAGGTGATGGCAGCGATGTGCCTGAGCGATTCGATCCTCGACCTTCAAAAGCGGCTCGCGAGGATCGTGATCGGCCTGAGATCCGACAAGACTCCGGTAACGGCGAACGATATTGGCGCCGTCGGCGCGATGACCGCATTGCTTCGCGATGCCCGCAGACCCAATTTGGTGCAAACGGTCGAGGGTGGTCCCGCTTTCGTCCACGGAGGGCCATTTGGCAACATTGCCCACGGGAGTTCGACGGTGGTTGGCACCAAGGCGGCGCTTCGGCTCACGGATTTTGTAGTCACCGAAGGCGGCTTTGGTTCCGAACTGGGGGCGGAGAAGTTCCTCAACATCGTCGTTCCCCGCATCGGAATTGCGCCCTCGGCGATCGTCCTCGTGGCGACGATTCGGGCTTTGCGGCACCACGGGAGCGGCTGCCTGGAGTCGGGTCTGGAGAACCTCGGCCAACACATCCGCCACCTGCAACAGTACGGCCCGCCCCTGGTCGTGGCGATCAACCGGTTTGGCGACGACGCTCAGGAGGACTGGGATCGGGTGGCTTCCTACGCAGAGAACCTCGGGGTCTCCGCCGTCGTCGCAAACCCATTTACAGGCGGGGGCGCAGGTTGCGAAGACCTCGCCAAGGCGGTGGTCACCGAGGCGGCGAGGCCATCCTCGTTCCGAGGGCTGTACGACGCCTCTGCCCCGGCGGAGGTCAAGGTCGAAAACATTGTTCGCAAGGCGTACGGTGGAGTCGGCGTCGAATTCTCAAAGTCCGCGCAAAAGACGCTCGACTGGGCTCGCGCAGCGGGTCTCGGCGACTTGCCGATCTGCATTGCGAAGACGCAGTACAGCCTGAGCGACGATCCCAAACTCTTGGGCGCGCCGAAAGATTTCAAGCTGAACGTTCGCGAGGTCAAGGTTTCCGCAGGCCCGGGGTTCCTAGTTGCGATTTCGGGGGACATCATGCTGATGCCGGGGATGGGCAAGACCCCGGCGGCATTGAAGATCGATGTCGATAGCGATGGGGTCATTCACGGCCTATACTGAGAGAGTCCGCTGAGACGAGGCGACGATGATTCAACTCACAGTCGATCGGAAACCAGTCGAAGTCGAGCCCGGAGCCACGCTCCTCGACGCATTAAAAAGCGCAGGCAAGGAGATTCCGACCGTTTGCCACGACGAAAGGTTGGCCCCTTCCGGCGCATGTCGGGTGTGTTTGGTGCGCGTGGAAGGGCAATCGCGTTTGGTCGCGGCTTGTGCATGTCCTGCGGTTGAAGGCATGAACGTAACGACCGATGACCCCGAGCTTATCGAGTCCCGAAAGGCTGTTCTCACGTTTATGGCTCGCGAGTATCCGGGGGAGCGGATCGACGCGTTCCCCGAGAAGGGCTTTCACCGCTGGCTCAAACTATACGGACTGGAACACGAAGCTCAAGGTAGGTCTGATCGTGATAAATTAGACGCATCGAACCCCTACTTCATGTTCGATCGGTCGGCTTGCATCGAGTGCTACCGGTGCGTTCGCATTTGCTCCGAAGTTCAAGGTTCGTTCGTGTGGCAGATTGTCAATCGAGGACCTGAGACTCGAATTGTGCCGGATTCTCTTTCTGAAATGACACAGAGCACCTGCAAGAGCTGCGGCGCCTGCGTGGACTCTTGCCCGACGAGCGCCCTGGTGGACCATACACGCTGGCGCGAAGGGCTCGCCGATTCCTGGACTCGGACGGTTTGCCCGTACTGCGGCGTGGGCTGTGAACTCGAAGTCGGCGTTACGGCAAATCGAATTGTTCAAGTATTACCTGCAAGAGATGCACCCGTGAACAAGGGGCACGTTTGCGTCAAAGGTCGCTACGCACATCAATATGTACATGCTTCTGATCGAATATCTGAACCGATGCTGCGTAAGGGCGGGGAGTGGGAGGTCGTGAGCTGGGAGGAGGCGATCGAGTTCGTCGCCTCCCGGCTCACTGAACTCCGGGACCGACACGGACCGGACTCGATCGGGATTCTGGGCTCCTCGCGCGCCCCCAACGAGGATAACTACATCGCCCAGAAGTTCGCGCGGGTGGTCTTAGGAACGAACAACGTGGATTGCTGCGCGAGGGTGTGCCACGCCCCAACGGCCGCTGCGATGAAGTCAATCTTGGGGACAGGCGCGGCCACGAACTCCTACGACGACATCGAACGCGCGGCGACGATCCTCGTCATCGGTTCCAACCCCTCGGTCAATCACCCTGTGGTCGGCGAGAGAATCAAGCAAGCGAAGTTGCGAGGGGCCAACCTTATCGTCATCGACCCCAAGGCCATCGAACTCGCCAAGTACGCCGACGTCCACGTTCAACTTCGACCCGGAACCAACGTGCCGCTGCTGAACTCGATGATGCACGTGATCTTGGAAGAGGGCCTGGAAGATTCTGAATACCTGAACCGACGCATCGACGGTGTCGAGGAGTTCCGCGAGTTCGTTCGCGACTACGCGCCGGAAAAGGTGGGGCCGATTTGTGGCGTCTGCCCTTCGACCATCAGGGAGGCGGCCCGGCTCTATGCAACCGCGCGGCCTTCGATGAGCGTCCACGGTTTGGGCATGACGGAGCACCTGCAGGGCACCGAGGGCGTTCAGTGCCTTGTGAATCTGGCGCTTCTCACCGGCAACATTGGGGTCGAAGGTGGGGGCGTGAATCCACTTAGGGGTCAAAACAACGTTCAAGGTTCGGCGCACATGGGCTGCGAACCCTCGAACCTCACCGGCCACGTCGCCGTTTCTTCTGCGCCTGCCGCGTTCCTCGAACGGTGGGGGCGGCCGCTTCCTGAGGTCCAGGGGCTCAACCTCATGCAGATGCTCGACGCCGCCGAGGTGGGCCAGCTCAAGGCGATGTGGGTGATTGGCTACGACGTCTATCTGACGAACCCGTCGGCGGAGAAGACTGCCCGCGCACTCGAATCAATGGAATTAGTGATCGTTCAGGACCTCTTCCTGAACGAATCCGCGAGATTGTTCGCTCACGTGTTCTTGCCGGCTGCCGCTTCGTTCGAAAGGCCGGGGACGTTTATGAACGCAGAGAGGCGGGTCCAACTCCTCAGAAAGGCGATCGATCCGCCCGGAAATGCGCTGCCCGATTGGGAGATCATGCAGCGGGTCGCCCAGGCGATGGGGGAAACCGAGGGCTTTTCGTTTGCGGACGAATGCGCGATTTGGGATGAAGTCCGGAGCCTGTGGCCGGTTGGCGCGGGACTCAGCTATGCGCGGCTCGAAAAGGGCGGGCTTCAGTGGCCCTGCCCGACCGAGGATCATCCGGGCACGACCGTATTGCACAAGGACCGCTTTCCGACAGGCGAACGGACCGCCCTCAAGCAGATCACTTACATCCCGAGCCCTGAGGTGGTCTCCGACTCCTTCCCGTTCCTGCTCAACTCGGGCCGCGACCTCTATCATTTGAACGCTGCCACGATGACCGGTCGAACCGAGAACTCGCGACTGCGGCCCACCGACACCCTCGACATTCTGCCGTCCGACGCGCGAAGGCTGGGACTCGAGGAGGGCGAGAGCGTTCGGATTGTCAGCCGCTTCGGCGAGGCCGTTCTTCCGGTCCGCTTCGACCGGGGACTTCGTCCTGGCGAGGTCTTCGCCACGTTCCACTCGCCCAAGGTCTTTTTGAACAAGACCACTAGCACCGTTCGAGACCGGGTCACGGGCACTCCGGAATACAAGCGCACAGCCGTGAGGATCGAAAGGCTGCGGTAGATTGCGCTCAGGCGGAACGAACTCCGGTCCGTCGGCGTCTACCTATGGCGAGGTATCTTTCGTAGCATGCCCGACGACGTCGAAGGCTTCGGCGAGCCGGAGAACCTGGAAGTTCCCCCGCCGTTCTTTCCCAAGGAACTGAGTGGAGAGGGACGGGAACCAGTTTCTTACGGCGAATTGGTGGATGTCGCTATCCGGGGAGTGTATTCGTTTCACAACGGCAGCGACACCTCGCACTTCGTGCTGCTTTCGGACGGCCGCAGGGAACTCCACATCATGATCGGGCCGTTCGAGGCTCAGTCGATCAGCCTTGCCCTGGAAGGAAGCCGACCCGACCGGCCGCTATCCCATGACCTCATCAAGGCGATCTTGGATCGCATGGGGCTCGAAGTCGACCGGATCGTGATCGACGACCTCTGGAACGCGATCTACTACGCGAAGATCTATGTGCGTCGGGGGAAAGTTGAGGCGGAAATCGACTCGCGTCCTTCCGATGCGATCGCGCTGGCGGTTCGGTGCGAGGCGCCGATTTACGTTGCGGAAGGCTTGCTGGAACTGTCGTCCGAGGGGTAGGGACGGCTCAGGACTCGACGTCGAGCACTCGGAACCGGGCCTCCTTTCGGAAGTCTCTTTCGAGGATCGCAGCTTCCAGACGAAGCGGAGCCTCCTTGTCGCCGTCGGACTTTTCGAACACCTGAAACGAGCTGACCCAAATCTCTTTCAGGGTTTCGACGGCCTTGTCAATGTCAAGGCCCTTGGGCTTGATGGCATGCAGCTTTGCGGCGACGCCTTCTTTCTCGCCCCGGTGAGGGGTGGCGCAAGCGCAATGCCCGGTCGTTACGAAGTCGCCGTCATACTCGACGATTCCGTACTTGTCCTCTTCCATGGTATTGCCCAACTCGGCAAAGAGCGCCATCGCGATGACGGGCGGGGACGAGAAGTCGGCGAACGCGGCCTTCATCGGAGCGCTGATAGCATGGATGACCCTGTGCAACGTGACGTCGTTCTCACTCCGGGCGAACCCCTCGCGATGCGCAAAGTCCAGCGCTGCCAGCCGGATCGACTCGATGTCGGACTGCTGCCCCACGCCGCCAAAAGCCAACCGGTCGTAGAGTTCAAACAGCTTTCGAGCCTGGCGTCGGTAGGTAAGCATGACGATTCCGGGTTCGAATGACGCCGCAACCACCGGCGCGCCCAGAGTCAAGCGCGACTCGACGTACTCGGCGCGGTTGCTCATCGCTTCTTGCCACTGATAGGGCGTGAACATTCTCTCGTTATAACCGGTTTGGCGCAGAGATTGGGGGCGCGAACCAAAAAAAAGGCCCGCCTGGGCGATGTACTCAGTTCGCCGACGGGCCGAAAGTTGGGCGGAAGTCTTTTCGTCGCCGACTTCCGCCCCGCATCTACGCTTTGTTGGTTCTTGGGGCCTGAGCCCGTTCGGGCCCTGTGCCGTCCCCTCGAAAGGGGTTCAACCGATAGTACGTGAAGGGGTGTCCGGAGTTCACCCGAATGGGACCAATGGAAATCTGAAGCTGCAAACGAGGGACGAAGGGCCTACGGACTCCCGGGCGGAACAGGCACGCCGCCCTCCGAGCCTACCGCGAAGAAGTGGTCGTCTTTGTTGATGTTTTCAAGCGTGAACCTGCTTGCTTCCCCTGCCTCCTTCGACCCATTCCATGTGGCGGAGGCGGTATCGCGCCAGAAGACTCTGTAGGACACTCCAGGCTCCGCGTCCCAAAGGAGGGTCGCGTGATGCGATTGGTCGTTGGCCAAGCGAACTCTCTTGGGTTGCGGACCCGCATTGGCGAGCGTTGCGAGTGCGGCGACGTTAGCTCGAGTGACCCGCGCGAGGTACTCCCAATCCATGTGTTCCGGGAGATCGTCCGGTGTGTGCTGGCGCGTGTACTCCTCGTGGACCTCGATGAATCGGATGGCGGGGAACCCTGCGTTTGCGAACGGCGTGTGGTCGCCGCCCCTTCCGTACCTGTCCCGGCGCAGAACCAATTTGACGGAGAAGTCGCTCATGTTCTGCCGAACGACCCATTCGATGAAGCGGGCGAGCTCTCGGCTCGCGTGGGTCTCGGCTTCTTCGCTAAAGACCCGGACTCGGTGGGGATCGCTCTGGCCGTTCAGGTTGCTGCTCGAACCCACGGTGTCGTTGTTGAGCACGGCGTCGATCTGCCAGTTTTCGGCCTTCGCACGGGCCGCAAGCGCGGTCGCGCCGAGAAGCCCTTGTTCCTCGCCCGTGAAGCCTACGAAGACCATCGTGTGTCGCCACTTGCGAGTTGAAAGGACCCTTGCCGCTTCGAGCGCGAGGATCGTCCCGCTCGCGTCGTCATTGGCACCGGGCGCAATCCCCGTCTTCGGATCGACTCGCAAGTTCAGGGAATCGAGGTGGCCGCCTATAAGGACTCGCCGGTCCGTCGTACCCGGCAAAGTGGCGACGACCTGCACGACTTCGGTGTCGTCCGGAACTCGTCTGCTCTTGGGGGCGACGTACTTCATGACTTCGACCTGCATTCCGGGAATCTTGCGGTATTCCCCCGCAAGCCACTCCGCCGCCTCGCTCAGTGTGGGTGAGAGGGTATTGCGCGTGGGGAAGGAGGCGAGCTTTTCGACCCCGGCCCGCAATCGCGCCGACGATACTGCTCCCAGGAGTTCCTTCATATCATTTGCCTGAACTGCCGTCATGGATGCCAGCAGAATCGCACAGATCATACGCTTTTCCTTCGGCAGAGCGGGCCTGCTCTCCTTCCGGCACGAGGCAATCTGCACAGAAACAGGTTGAAATGGGCGCGGCGACGAAGGAAGGCCCTGCTGGGGGGAAGAACGTCGAGCGTCAGGGGGAAGTGGGAGTGCTTTCCTTGTTCGAGCTATCTTCTTCAGGAACCGATTCCGAATCGGAGTTCCCTACTTCGAGGCTGGAGTCGGCCTCTTCTTGGGCGGCCCGGCTAAAGGCGAGAAAGCCTCCGACAACCACAATCACAATCAGCCCGCCCCAGAAGATCGCGGGGTGCATTTCGGGGATGTGGACGGGGAAACTCTCTCCCGGATGGCGCGCGACGTACCAGCGCTCCATCGTGTGCCCCCCGACCAACAGCAACTTGATCCCCGCCCAACCCACCAAGGCATACGCCACGTGATCGAGGATCGGATATTTGTCGAGCAGGCGCAAGCACCAAGTCGCCGCAAACCGAAGGAGGATAATCCCCAAGATCGCGCCCGCGTAGACGATCCATACCTTCTCCTTGGCATTTACGACCGCGACGGCGACGAGCACCGAGTCGATCGCGAACGCGAGGTCGGCCAGGTCCGCGTAAATGACCGTCATCCAGAAGCCTGCCCCCGCCTTTCCGGTGATCTTTTTCGCGCTGGCATGAGTCCGAAAGTGCTTGACGGGGAGGTAGATCAGATAAAGCGCTCCGATGAGTTGGAGCCACCAGAAGTCGAGGATCATGAACGCCAGCGCGATCGCGGCGATGCGGAGGACGAAGGCGCCCCCCAATCCATAGAAGAGGGCCTTGCGCTGCTGTTCCTTGGGCAAGTGCCGGACGATAATGGCGAGGATCAGCGCGTTATCGGCCGAAAGAAGCGCTTCGAGCACTAGAAGCACCGCGACTTTGCCGAGGTCAGAGAATTCGACGGTTTGGGAGCCGAGCATGAACGGGGTATCTTCTTATGCCGAGAATGAACCTAACGGCTCGCCGACATTCTGACACATTGCCGGGCGGCCGAGGAAAGGGGTCTTGAGGATTCGACGATGCCAACGTACGTATACGAGTGTTCGAGTTGTCAGCAGGTGTTTGAGGCGGAGCAACGCATCACCGACTCTCCGCTGAGCGTCTGCGATTGCGGATCGGAAGGGACGGTCAAGCGTCTCATCCAGCCTGCGGGAGTCGTGTTCAAGGGGTCCGGGTTCCACATCAACGACTATTCGTCCTCAGCTCAGCCGGCGCAGCCCGAAGCACCCGCATGCAGCGGAGAACCTGCGAGTTGTCCGGCCTGTTCTCCTGAGAGCGATTAGCTTGACTTCTGCAGGAACTCGGCCAGCTTCTCCGGTGTCGACGGCACGCTGATTTCTCCCGATTTGATCTTGGCGGAGACCTCTTCGACTTTCGCGAGCCGCTCTGCGCCGACCTGGTCCTTCGTGTGCTTCATCTCGCTCAGGCCGACGCCCCCACTGGCAAGGTCATACACCTTTACACCCGATTCGAACTTGCCGTCGAGAACGTCCTTGACCGTTTGAAACACCGACTCGTCGACGCGCTTGACCATGCTCGTCAGCACGACTCCCGGCGCGAGGTAGTCCTGGTCGCTATCGACCCCAATCGCGTATTTCATGGCCTCTTCGGCGGCAGCGAACACACCGAGCCCGGCTTTCCCCGCGGCGTGGTAGACGACATCTGCGCCATCGGCGAAGAGGGCCTTGGCCGCGAGCTTGCCGGTGTCGGTGTTGTCCCAACTGCCGGTGTATTTCTCGGGCAGCACGACGACATCGGGGCGGGCGGTCTTCGCCCCCGCGACGAAGCCTGCATGGAACTTCTTGATCAGCGGAATTTCCTTACCTCCGACGAACCCCAAACGCCCGGATTCGCTCATGAGGGCCGCGAGGTAACCCGCCAAGAAGCTGCCTTCTTCTTCCTTGAACCGCAGAGAACGAACGTTGTCGGCTTCGACCAGCCCGTCGACGATCGCGAACTTGGTCTTGGGATAGGTCGCCGCCACTTTCTTGAGCGCGGACTCCATTCCCAGTCCGACTGCGAACACGAGGTCACAACCCTGATCGGCCATCGCAGCGAGGTTCTGATCGTAATCCTTTTCGCTCTTGCTTTCGACGACGCGATGCTCGATCCCTAGTTCATTGATCGCGCGTTCGAGCCCCGCCCACGCGCTATCATTGAACGACTTGTCGCCCCGCCCGCCCGAGTCAAAGACGAGTCCAACCGACAGCTTCGGGGTGTCCTTGCCGTTGGTGGCGGAGTCCGAAGGCTCGCCGGCAGGGCCGCAACCTACCATCACGGCCGCAAGCGACGCCAACGCAAACTGAAGAATGGAAATCGGCCTCATCGAATCACCTCACTGGAACTCAGGGTACAATGCCCCATTATGGCGCAGTGGGCATTGTTCAGCGCCAAGCGACGCTTTCTCGACTGACGTTCCATGATTACCTGTCACCTCACCAAGCTCGAAACCGCCGTTGACCAGCTTCGCAAAGCCTATCCCAAGATGAGTCCGACGGACGTTGGGCTTCTCGCATCGGCGTTGGTGCTTTCCGGACGGCATGCGCTCGCGCAATACGACGGCAAGTCGTTCCGATGGCCCGACGATTATGGCGATTTGACCTCCGCCATCGGCGTGGAACTCGGACAGATCGAAGAGTCCGGCGAACCCGTCAAGAAGACGAAGGCCGCAGAGGAGGAGACCGTGACGGTCACGGTCCAACTCTCCCCGAACTTCGACGCCGGCAGTTTGCGGCTGGGCAAACGCGACGATCTTCGCAAGACGCTCTCCTCCATCATCGAAGAGGGCGTGGAGTTCGTTTACTCCCCGACAGATGTGGGGTGGCAATGGGCGCTCGATCGGGCAAACTGGACAACGATTCGGGGCCAAGAGCCGACTCGTAAGGTGAAGGTGCGAGCGGTGTTTGGCGACGGCGCAGTGGGCGTCGAAATGGGTGCTGCGGGCAAGAAGCGCACGCGAAAGTCCTCCTAGCTCGCCGTTGCCCGATCTCTGGTCCCAACGATGCCTGCATCGAACCGGGTTTCGCCGTCCCCTTGAAGTTCTCTAGGGGCGCAAGGAAGGCAATGAAGATCGCGTGGCTGCTACTGCTCGGAATCCCCTCGCTCGGAACCTGCCAGCAATGGGGGTGGCAGGAGGGGTGCGAACCGCCCCTCAAGCGCTACGAATACAGCGAGATCCACATGGGGGTTAGGGTGGACCTCAAGTTCTTTGCCAAAGACCCCAAGCAGGCTGCGTCTGCGGCGAAGGCGGCGTTCGCGAGGTTCGCCGAACTCGAGCAGATCCTGAGCGACTACCGCCCCGACAGCGAGGTCATGAAGCTTTGCGGCCGGGCGGGAGAAGGCCCGATCCCGGTGAGTCGTGAGCTCTTCACGGTCCTCCAGCGCGCCAAGGACGTCGCCGAGGCGAGTGAAGGCGCGTTCGACTTCACCTGCGGGCCGTTGATTCGGCTTTGGCGGGATACGCGAAAGACCGGCGTCCCTCCCACCGCGCAATCCCTCGAAGAAGCAAGGAAACTCGTCGGATGGCAAAAGGTCGGGTTGAACGAGCGAGATCGGACCGTGCGAATCGGTCTGAAAGGCCTGCAAATCGACTTCGGGGGGATCGGGAAGGGCTACGCGTGCGATCAGGCGATCGCGGCGCTCAAACGCAAGGGTGTGCTGCGCGCGCTGGTGGTTGCCGGGGGCGACATGGTGGCATCGGGCGCCCCTCCAGGCGAAAGAGGCTGGCGAATCGAAGTCGCTGACGCCGACAACGAAGCCTATTTTCTCGCTAACCGTGCGCTGTCGGTTTCGGGCGACACCGAGCAGTTTGTCGTGATCGACGGCAAGAGGTATTCGCACATCGTCGATCCACGGACCGGGTGGGGGCTTACCAACCGGATTCAGGTGACCGTTCTCGGTCCGAATGGCCTCACCACCGACCCAGTCGCTACGGCTCTTTGCGTGTTGGGAGTGGAGCAAAGCGAGGCTCTCCGCAAGAAGTACCGGGTCGAAACGAGGTTCAGGACGGCGAGATCGAGCCCTTAGGTTGCCGTTTGCGGGCCGCAAGCGTACAATAGACCCATGTCGGTCCTAACCTCCCTTCTTGCCACTTGCCTAGTTCTCGCGAACCCTACTACCGAGGCCGGCAACGGAAAACTCAACGTCCTGGTGTTTTCGAAGACGGCTGCCTTTCGTCACGACTCGATCCCTGAGGGGCAAGAAATGTTTCGAAGGATGGCTTCAGCCGAAGGCTTCAATGTGTCCTTCACCGAGTTATCCGCGAGGTTCACCGACGAAGCGCTTGCTCAAGTCGACGTGCTGGTGTTCCTCCTGACGACGGGCGACGTATTGAACGACGCGCAGCAGGGCGCGATGGAGCGGTTCGTGCGGCGAGGAGGAGGCTATCTGGGCATCCACGCCGCCAGCGACACCGAATACGACTGGCCGTGGTATGGAAAGCTCGTGGGAGCGTACTTCCTCAGCCACCCGGCGATCCAGAAGGCGACGCTCCACATCGAGCAGCCCGATCACCCGACGGTGAGCCACCTTCCGAAGACCTGGGTACGGACGGACGAGTGGTATGACTTCCGATCCAATCCCCGATCCTCCGTCAACGTCCTAATGCGCATCGACGAGGCGACTTACAACGGCGGGCGAATGGGCGCCGATCATCCGGTGATCTGGTGCCATGAGTTCGAGGGCGGAAGGGCGTGGTACACCGCGCTCGGACACACGAAAGAATCGTATTCTGAAAGCGAGTTCGTAGAGATGATTCGAAGGGCCCTTCGTTGGGTCGCAACGTAATTGCGAAGGCCGGAGGCCTGGAACCCGTGGCCACACAGCGCTCAGTTCCCATGCCGGACTCGCCGATTCCCCTGCCGCACGGGCCCATTCCCAGGCGGGAGGGGCCCATTCCCAGGAATCCCTCGCCCATTCCGAAAAAGCGCTCGCCGACTCCCAGGGGGGGGTCGCCCATTCCTTGGAATCGCCCATCCATTCCTTGGAATCGCCCGTCCATTCCTTGGAATCGCCCGTCCATTCCTTGGAATCGCGCGTCATTCCAAGGAAACCCTCGACCATTCCAGCCCTAAATGAACCTGCGAGGGCAGGGGAAGGAATCTCGGGCGGGTGGCCCTGACAGGCGGAGGGATTGTGCCGTTTGTCAGGGAAGGGCTGATGGCGAGAATACTATTGGGTCGACCAAGTGGTCAGGGTGAGGGCACCCGGGCTTCTTCTTACCGGTACGTCCTTTGCTGTTCTCCGGGCAGGGGGTTTCCCAATCCTCCCGGACAAACGGCACGGTCAGCCGCCTGTCCGGGGCACCCGGCGTCTGACTCGCAGAGCCGACCGGGACAATGAAGGAAATCCCCCCTCGCCCCTCCGGGGGAGAGGGGGCCAGGGGGTGAGGGGTTCTTTCCGCGCGCCGGGTGGCCCGGTCTGACTCGCAGATCCGACCGGGACAATGAAGGAAATCCCCCCTCGACCCTCCGGGGGAGAGGGGGCCAGGGGGTGAGGGGTTCCTGAAATGCGGCGAAATTGTTGGACACCTTCATCGCGCCTCCTTTGTTGGGCGAGATTCGAATTGGTCGGGGCTCATGTACTCAAGGCTTGAGTGCATGCGCTGTTGGTTGTAGATTGCATCGATGAAATGCTCCAGCGATGCTTGGGCTTCGAGGAAGGACCCATAGCGGTTGCGGGGCTGATGGCGAGAATACTATTGGGTCGACCAAGTGGTCAGGGTGAGGGCGCCCGGGCTTCTTCTTACCGGTACGTCCTTTACTGTTCTCCGGGCAGGGGGTCTCCCAATCCTCCCGGACAAACGGCACGGTCAGCCGCCTGTCAGGGCCACCCGTCATCCCCACAGGGGGCATGGTCGGCAGGCTCCCGATGCACGGTCTACGGACGGAGAGGAGAGGATTTTTCCCGTAGGCTAACGGGCGAAGGGATCGCCGCCGCTCGCGCGGCTCGGACCCGGGCGATGTCTTCTTGGCTAACCGCCCGCTGAAACGACCGGTAACCGGCCAGTTTGAACCCATGCTTGTTGGCCCACCCTTGCGTTTCCTTGACTTGCTCAACGCTCACATCCTTGCCGAGGGTGTAGTTCTCCAACCGTCCTTCGAGCGCCAGCATCATGGTTTCGCACATGCAGGCGTAAGCGGTTTTCGGGGGAAACCCAAAGTCCATGCCGAAGTCCACGTCGCCGGGCACGGAAACGACCCCGCCTTCGATCAGGAGCACGTCCGGCCTCTGGCCCACAACTTTGGCGCTGACATCACGGGGGCGGGCCACATCGCATACGACGCTGCCGGTTTTGAGGTGGTGGGGCTGAATGATCGCGGCATCGCTCGAAGTCACCGTGATGACCGCGTCGGCCTGGACCAGCCTCTCCAAGTCCGTGGTCGGTTCCGAGTGCGGGATCTCTTCCGCGAGGTCGCGCGTGCGGCTGGGATCGCGTCCGATCAGGATCACCCGCTCGAAGGTCGCCGAAAGGATGCGGGCGCAAGTCTTCCCGATAGAGCCAGTGGCGCCGACGACGGCCAGCGTCGAGGAACTGGCCTCGATGCCAACCTGTTTGCAGGCGTCCAGCGTGCCTTCGATCGCCGTCGCCACGGTGTAACTGTTGCCCGTCGTCACCGGAATGGGAGAACGCTTCGCCACAGTAATGCCTCCGTCGCCGGCGACCGCAGTGAAAGCTCCCAGCCCGATGATTTCCGCGCCTTGGCGATGGGCGATTTCGCAGCTCTCTTGGAGGCGCTGGTACACGAGTTCGAGGGGAACTCCGCCCGAGAGTTGGCGGGGGGTCAACGGGCAGCCGATGAACCAACCCTTGAGCCCCTCGCCCGTCAGCGACCGAACCCCCTTGATTTCACTCAAAACCATGGGGCTTTTCGCCTTCAGGAACGCCTCG
>Ga0226835_1000746_pt1 | contig 26968 bp, 22 predicted proteins | sample LAC_MetaG_1_FD_163627 | JGI IMG/M metagenome (GOLD analysis project Ga0226835, IMG submission 163627) | Anaerobic ammonium oxidizing microbial communities from anammox membrane bioreactor (MBR) in UC Berkley, California, United States -... | ecosystem: Engineered > Bioreactor > Anaerobic >...
GCGGGACGTTGAAACAGCAATTGAAAGGCAAGCCCATGCCGTGGGAGGATTCCGTCCGCCTGCTGATTCCCATCGCCCGCGCCTTGCACTACGCCCACCAGCAGGGAATCATCCACCGCGACGTGAAGCCCTCGAATATTCTCATTACCGAGTCGGGCGAACCGATGCTGACCGATTTCGGCATTGCCAAGATCCTGCTCGATAACGAAGAGACCGCCGACTTGACGGGGACAGGCATGGGCGTTGGCACTCCCGAATACATGTCCCCCGAACAATTCCAGGGCAAAGGCGTGGACGCGCGCACGGACGTTTACTCGCTGGGCGTGGTGCTGTATGAGATGATCACGGGGAGGAAGCCGTATCAGGCGGATACGCCAGCCGCGGTGTTGATTAAGCAGGTTACCGAGCCGTTGCCCAATCCTAAGAATTTTGTAGCCAAACTGCCAGAGACAGTAGAAAAAATACTGCTCAAGATGTTGGCAAAAGACAAAGAACAGCGCTATGCAAATATGCAAGAGTTGGCGCGTGCGCTAGAAAACCTTTTGGGGAGCACCACGTCTCTTCCTGCCGCGCCAGAAAAGAGTCAGTCGCTCCTCCTTACCCAAGCGGATGCGGAAAATGCTGCCGATACGATGGCAACCGTCATGCAAGATGAATTGTTATTGATTGATTATCAAGAGATGGGTGGCGGAGAGAAACAGACTGAAACGTTTGCCCCTGTCCAGTTTTCATCACAAGGAGCTTCGCCTCGTTGGGCTAAAAAAGATAGCACAAAAATGTCCAGCAAGGTTACCATCGGGATAATTGCTCTAGCAATCGGGTCAATAACTATTCTGGTAATCGGTTTAATAGTAAGGATTGCCGGATGGAGACAAACTCAAGCAATTCATGCGAAAGCAATGCAAGAAGCATATTGGGCGCGTTCCACGGCTACAGCACAAGCGCAAATAGAAGCCACCGCTACAGCACAAGCGCAAATAGAAGCCACCGCTACAGCACAAGCGCAAATAGAAGCCACCGCTACAGCACAAGCGTATAAAAATATGGCAGCATTGCTCATGGATCAGAAGATGGCAGAATTTGGTCCTGACAGCGGAGTAATAGATTTAGACCCTTTAGACAATAGCAACGCCTTAGCTTCAGCCGGCGTGCTATTGAGAAATTCTATTGTGGAAGCAAGAATCTATAATGCGTGGGGGGAAGACGAAGCGCCTTGGACATATGCAGTGGATTTCAGAGAAACTTATGAGGATAATGCGACATATTTGTATATAAGTTCTGATCATACTTGGCACATAACCATAGATGATAAAGGGATCTGGAATGAAGTTTCTTCCGGCACCATCTCTAACCTTAATTTGCAAAAAAACGGCTCAAATCTCATACGAGTTATAGCGCAGGAATCGAAGGTGATGCTTTTTGTGAACGATGAATTTGTAGGAGGAGCCGATATACCCGGAAATATTTATTCAGGGGACGTTCGCCTAATAGTACAAGAAATCGGAGACAAGCAGGTAAGATATACAGGTTTTACTGTATGGCGATTGCCGTGATAAGTTGTGTTTACAGTGTCGTGTTTGCAAAAGGAAAGAAAAAGATATGACCACCCTCCACCTCCTCCCCTCCACCGGCCATCAAACGGCCGCGACCCTCAAACAAAACGCGCTCCTCCTCTTCGATGAGACGCAGTCCCTTCGCCGCGCCTTGCAATCGCTCGCAATGGGCTGGCAGGGCGGCGGGCAGGAGCAATTTACCGCGCAAGCCAACACGCTCCTTCGGAACCTGCAAACCCAGGCCGACGCGCTTCAAATTCTGGCAGGCCGCCTTGAGCGCGAAGTCACCGAATGGGAGCAGACCGACCAGCGCGGCGCGGCGGCATTTCGCGGGATCAATCCTCATGCCGGCAATCCCGCGTTTCCGGGAGTTCCCATCACTGGCGGGGGTTCGGATGTTCCTCTTTTAAGTCAGCCCATCCTGCCTCTCTTCACTGCCGTTTCGCTCGCGCCCCTTCTCAGCGGGATTCCGGTCTGGCTAAAATCCCTCCTTGATAAAATCTTTCCGCCGCCCGAAATTGTCTCGCCGATTCCAGAAGATTCCGGCGTCAAACCGGGCGCGTTGGCGGACCTCATCAGAAAGAAATTCGATTCTCAGAAAGCGCAAACCGCCTCCTCCTCCGCTGAAACCAAGCCGTCTGAAGGCTATGCCGTCTCCGAGATCCCGCCGAAAGCGCAAGGCGACCTCTACGGAGGCGCGGCCTGCCTACCCACCTCCATCAGTATGGCGCTGGACTATTTCCATGCGCGGAATCCCGCCAACGCCGCCGCCTCGCCCAGCGACTTGATCAAGATGCTCGATCCTGGCGACGGCACATCCGGCGGCGGCGTTGGGCTTGACAGAATGAACGACGACCTGGCCGAACTCGGTTATCAATCGTCCACCCGCAGAGGCAGTATGGACGATCTCAGCAACGCCCTGAAATCGGGACCGGTGATCGTCAATACGGGCGTCACGCTAACCAGCGGGCCACGCGACATCCTGCCGGGCGGTTCCACAAATCATTCCATCCTCGTCAAAGCCATTGACGCTCAATCGGTGATCGTCAACGACCCGTGGAGTGGAACCGAAAAATCTTTTTCCCGGGAAGTCTTTGAGAAAATGTGGGCGGGCGGCGCAAATTACATGACTGTCATTCAACCGCAGGCGGCGCCATGAATCAAGACGCAAATGTTTTCATGTTTGACCTTTCCCGCGCCGAGCTATACTGGCTGGCGGGCGCGTTCGGGATCGTTTCCCTGCCCCTGCCCGACAACGCGTCCCTGCGGATTTCCCCCGTTCAACAGGACTCTTTGCAAAAAGACGGCCACGCCTCTCTCCTGACCCGCGGCCTGCTTCGCCCGTCCCCGGGCTTTGGGTGGCAAGTGGAGCGCCTCCCCGCCGCCCTCGTCCAGTGGATCGCCTCCGCCCCGTCCCTGGTTCGGCTGGAGCGAATCGCCAGGGACGGGACAACCCGCCGCGCCCACCTCTTCACCTCCGGCGAGCAGGGACTCTTCCTCAAAATGGACGGCGACGCGGCGCATTTCGTAATCTACAAATCGCTTTCCTTTTTGAGAGAAGCGGCGCTTCGCTGGCTGTCCCTCCCCCAAAAAATGAAGTCAACCGCTGTCAAAGTTCAGGCGCTGCCCCAACCCCTGATCTTCCTCCCCGCCGCCTGGAAAGATCCCCAACTCGCGGCGCGCATCCTCGAAGAACGCGGCGCGAAGGCGTCCAAAACCACCCTCAACTGGGTCTCCAAACTGGAATGGGCTGCCGCGCTGAGCCTGGTGAAACTGGAAGGGCGCCGCAACTCCATTCTGCGCCAATTCGTTCTTTGCGGCAACGAAAACTCCGCCTGGGGAGAAGATGAAGAAGAAGCCACGGCGTCTTTTGTCCCCATGACGATGAGAAGAATAGATGTTAAAATAGCAGAAATATTGAAATGATTTGGGAGGCTGGCATGGCAGACCTGACAGGGCGCTCTTTGGGACGATACCACATTATCGAAAAACTCGGCGAGGGCGGGATGGCGGTTGTTTACAAAGCCTATGATACCCGCCTCGAATCTGATGTGGCGGTGAAAGTTATCCGCACGGAAAACCTCGCGCCAAGTATTCTAGAACGAGCCCTTAAACGATTTGAACGAGAAGCCAAGGCGTTGGCAAAGCTTACTCACGCTAACATCGTTAAAGTATTGGACTATGGGGAATATGAGGGAAAGCCCTATCTGGTGATGCCTTATTTACCCGGCGGGACGCTCAAAACGCTTCTCAAAGGACAACCAATCCCGTGGGCAGATGCGGCGCGCTGGCTGATTCCCATTGCGCGTGCTTTGTCCTATGCACATTCCGAAAGAATGATCCATCGCGACGTTAAACCCTCCAATATTCTTATCACCAAGACTGGCGATCCGATGCTTACGGATTTTGGCATCGCCAAGATCATTGACGAAGAAATGACAGTTGACCTGACCGGTACCAGCGCGGCGGTCGGCACTCCAGAATACATGGCGCCGGAACAAGTTACCTCCAAGAACGTGGATCATCGCGTCGATATTTATGCATTGGGCATTGTTTTCTATGAAATGGTCACCGGCCATAAACCCTATGTGGCTGACACTCCTATGGCTGTGCTGTTCAAGCACGCTAGCGAACCGCTGCCTCGTCCAAAGAGTTTTGTCCCCACTCTTCCGGATGCCATTGAAAAGGTTTTACTTAAAGCGCTGGCAAAAGGAAAAGAGAATCGTTATCAAAGTATGGACGAACTGGCGATTGCGCTGGAACAATTATCATCGGAAAAGCAGGCAGCTATTCCTACGACAACAATTTCAACAACCGATTCACTGGACACCCAGCCGGTGGAACAAATTACGTGGACACAACCCCTGACAACCGATGCCGAACGATCACTGGAAACGTCAACCCAAATCGAGGAAAGCCATTCGAACAAACGCTTCACCTGGGCTCAAGCCATTGCCATCGGCGTTGCTGTTGCCGGTTTTCTTATGCTATGCGGTTTGACCTTGTTTGGAATACCCCGTATCCAGGCAATGCTTAACTCAGCTGCCATTCCTACGCTTACAGAAAAGCCGCTCATTTTCAATTCTCCCACAGTGGTCACATCTGTTCCAGCGATTTCTCCGTATACAAGGGCCCCCTCTCCAACAAATATTCTAATTTCTCCTTCACCGGCAAGCGTCAATCCCGGATATCCATTAGAAGATTGTCGGATTAGCCGACAAGATATTTGCCTATACAGTATCTCGCCTCAACCAAACAGATTAATTGTTTCGCTAAAATCTAAAGTGTCTTTTTCAAACCTTCCTTATCTTTCCGTGGGCGATTTTGTGCTACCTTGTATTACCGATTCCATAAATTATCCGGGGCGCTTAATTTGTGAAAACACAAAAACGATCCCAGCCGGAGAATATCAATTGACGCTAAGATATTCAGAAGCCGAAAACATCTGTACAGGCTACTTCCAAATTAACAACTATACCGCTCCAGTTCCTGCTACCAAGAAACCAGGCGGTGGAAAATACCCGTGAATCGGCCATGTGGGAAAACGCCACAAACACGATCAATTCAATACAGGCTAGTTTTCTACTCATCCTCCAAAACTGGCCTCTATTCTTACACATATTAATATTGCAATTTTCATTTGCAGTCTTAATCTCAACTGTTCTGTCCAAAATTATCTCAGATAGAGATCTGGCGGCAACGCTTTCTTTTCTCGGAGGAATTTTAGGCGCCGTTCTTTTTAGTTTAGCGCTTTCCATATGCAAGATTAAGCCATCACCGTCTCTTGGAATCGCGATCTATCTCCTTTCCCTCATTATCATCGTCTGGCAACGGAAGCAAATATATGTTTCTGCCTCATTGGGAATAATGGCCTTGTTCTTCTTTTTTATATTGCTCCTGCGTTTGATATTTATTCAGGGATTGCTGGTTCCTCCCTACGCGGATTCAGCAACGCACTGGCAGATTGTGCGCGATTTCATGAATCCACAAAATCCACCGCAGGCATTTTTCCATCTATCATTTGATCTAAAGCGCTATTATCATTTTGGCTTCCACGCTCTGGCAGCCTGGCTATGCGGGATAACGGCAACAAACCCTGCCACAGTAATCCTGATTTTGGGACAATATTTTCAAGCCCTGGCGGTCCTTTCCATTTTTCCGCTCGTCATGGTTCTATCCAGAAACTCGTATTTCGCATGGATGGCAATGTGCGTTGCCGGCCTCTTCCTTCCCATGCCGGCATATGCGAGTAATTGGGGAAAATACCCTGCCATTGCTAGCATGGTAGGCATATCCATCGTCCTCACTCTCTGGCTGATCATGTTAAAGATCAAGCCATTCCTACCGGCAGGGTTTCGATTGCTGTTTAGTCTGGCAATTATTTCATCAATTGTTTTACACAGCCGTAGTATCCTGGTCTTGTTTGCAGTCGGAATTGCATATCAGTTGAGATTGAAAACAGAAGCGCTAAGAAGAAAACGTTTAGCCTTAAACGAAGATCCGGACATCAAGATGCTTTTAGGGTTCACCTCTGTCACATTAACATTCCTTATGATAATTTGGGTTTGGGAAATTGAATTCTCGTTTTGGACGCTTTTTGCATTAATTTCTATTTTCACGCTTGCATTCTTTGGCGATTTCTTTTTTACTTTGTTCTTATTGGCGCTTATTTTTATCGTGGGTTTGGGCTATACAGTTTCAATTCGTTGGCCCTCGCTGCCTGTGAGGTTTGACGTAATTTTTGATCGTCCATTTTTGTTGATTTTCTCTTACATCCCCGCGATAATATTTACCTGGCTCGGCATCGAGGGACTATTAAATGTATTTACGAATATTGACCGAAACCTGTTTTACAAATGGGCTCTAACTGCGACAATGGTTTTAGGGTTTGGAAATATCTTTTTATTACATGATCATCGCCCATCAGATTGTTGTATTCTCTTGAATGATGATGACCTTTTTGCATTTGTCTGGATGCAAAACAATTTACCAGACGATGTTCTTATAGGAATAGCCGCTACCGGAGAAACCGGAAATCTATTACCAACTGACGGAGGTGCATGGATCGAACCGCTTACTAAAATTCCAGTTCGTAAATTATCCTCAAGATTGGATTTTTATAACGAAATAGATAATTTGTGCGGCGATAGAATTGCTTACATTTACATAGACGATTTAGAAAATAGTTTTGATGAATATAGGTTGATGGACGTAGGCGGTATTGTTCGCTTCAGTACAGGAGAGGCGCGGTTATATCAATTGCCATGTAAAAACGTCGTGAACGGAAATACCACTCCCTAAATTCGCTCTACTTTATTTTGACCCAGTGAAGTTAAATTTTAATACCACCCCATTCCTCCCAAACACTATCTCGTCTCCATCTCGCAAGGGATACGGCTCACGCGCCGTCAACGGATGCCCGTTCAGCCAGGTGCCGTTCACACTGCCCTGATCGGTCAAGGTCCACTGTCCCTTCTTTTGCTCCAACACCGCATGTTTACGGGACACGATCTTGCGCGTGTCAAGGGGAGCCAGGTCAATATCCACGAGAACGCCGCGCTTTGGGTCCTTGCGCCCGATGAGCAGCGCCTCCGCATCGAGCGGGAAGACCTGTCCCGTCTCTGATTCGAGGCAAGCCTGCGCCCCGATCCGGCGGGAGGAGGGCGCGTCCTTCTCGAGGAGCAGTTGCAGGTAGGACCCGTCCAGCACGCCGGCATTTCCCAGCGTGGATTGGGGAGGAATCCGCACCACGCCGCGCTCGGTCTTGACGATCAGGCTGTATTGTCCCTGTCCATCCTTGTCCGCCTCCAGCGCCTGCGCGACGGCGTTCGCCAGCGCGTGGATGGGAACGTCCAGCGGCAGGGCCAGATCAACGCGGGTTTGGAGATCAACTTCAACGGTGACGACGGCGTGGGTCATAATCGGTCAGAGTAATAGAAACCGTCTCAAAATTGCGGCTAGAGTCCGCCTGGAAGCTGACCGGATCACTGCGACAATTTGGTCGCCGGCCCCTGGAAATTCAAACAGCCAATCGCTCTGCGCGCCAGACAGCAAGAACAAAGACGAATCGATCCTATATTTATCTTCCCTGGAATTTCCCTCAGGATTAACAGATTGGACGACGATAGCGGCCCGCATTTTCTGACGGGCGAGGTCCACGCTTAGCGGTTCCGAAATACTCTTGGGTAGCCCGACTTCCGTCAAAATTTGGGACATCTGCTCGGGGGATTCATTGTCCTTCACAAGCTTTCCAAGCAAACCAAGGGTTAGATTGTGATTGTTCTTAATTTTAATGGTCAGCTTCGACTTCCCAAAATCAGGGAAACTATTCATCAAGTATTCATGAAGCAGGGAGTAGTCGCCCGCTTCAAGATGATGAACGACTCCCATTCTAATGAGATGGGAAGTAAACAGGCGATTGCGGAAAATGTGAACGGACCGAAAGACGCTTTCTTCGGCAGTTACCTCGGAGACTTGGATGACCTTGTCAAACTTCACCAAGGGAAGGAGAGCTTGCTCCAACTCGGCGCTGAGCTTGGCAGTTTCAGGCGGGCCGACGGTGACCAAACCGCGAGCCGCCAAAGAATGGCTGGCGCTGGTTAATCGCGCCTCCATTTGTTCATTCGATAGCCGGGGGGATATGGAATTAAATAATTGCCGGCTTTTATCAGGGCGGTTGATCAGGCTGAATGCCATGGCCAATTCTTCCAGGCCGAGGGATATGGCATAGACTTTCGTTGGAATTCTCATGTATCGTTCCTCATCCAACTACCACGAATTATGAGACGTAGATGGTTCGGTAGTCATAATTTGATTGATGGCCGGATCAAAAGAGGCATCTAATGATTGAATTGCGCGATTGATCGTCTTGCCCCAATAATCAACGAAGACGTCTTTTTTTCCATGCGCCTCAAGCGCATTGGCGATACTGTCATAATACGCGTTTAGGCTCTGTCCATAGGTCCATATTCCAAGCCCGACACTCGCGGTCGCCAAATATCCGCCTGGAATGAGATCGAGAGTGTCTACCACAAATTCCATTACGTCCAGGGATACCGAGACGCTTGTCTTTTGATATACAAAATAATAATCAAACAGGCTGGCGGCGACTTCCTCCCCAAAGGTATCATATTTTTCCCAGTCTTTGATGGACCAACTCATGAAATCATTAGTCCCTTCGCCGAAATCCGCAAATAGTTGGACAGCGCCCCCGAACCAGGTGGGAATAAAAACCCCTGCCAGTCCAAGAGTAGTCCAGAGCGTCCCGGCTTCAGAGTTAAAGATCTCCTTTAACTGGGCGCGCCAGATGTCCAGCCATCCGACTGGCGTTCCAGTTACATTGGGAGCGAGGCTTCCCGTCCCCAATGTCATAGAATAGACCGGAGAACCAATTCGAAAATCATGCGAGGCATCCGCACCCTCCCACTCCTCCACCTCATTCCTCACCCGTATCGCCAGCCGCTGGAGGTTGATCACCTCCCGCTGCAGAATTTCGCCCATCCTGCGGAGTTCGCCGGCATAATGGCCGGACCTGCCGCCCTGCCAGGCGCTGGAAAGGGAGCCCGCCAGGTTCTTCAATTTGGGCGGCATGTAATAGAGTTCGCCGCAGGTCCAATCCAATAGACGCGCGGTCTCGCGCACTGCCTCGGTGTCCATGTGAATACGGGTCATGTCGCGACTCCTTGATCCCGGACGCCGGCGCTAATCGCCAAAGCCCTTGTCCAAACTCTCATAGTGTGCGATCTCCACCGAAAGTTCGGACGCGATCTCGCCCAGCCTCTCCACGATGGTATTAATATTGCCGTCGAATTCGGCGTAATGGTCGAAATATTCATTGGCGGAGTTGCTCATCCAGTGAGGAGGCAGTCCCTGATAATTACTGCGCAGCGCCTGGACCCGCTCCCGAATTTTGGTCTGGATATCCAGAATTCCGCGCTGGACGCGCAGCATGGCTTCAATATCCATGTGAAGAGTGGTCATTTGCGCGCTCCTTGTTCCATCACAACGATCGGCGTTTGAATTAACACGGCTCGATTGCCGCTCACCCAAAAGCCGCGCCCGGGCGGTAATTCCATGCGGCGGTATTGCAGCGGAACCGAATAGCCCAGTAATTCGACGTCGTTTGAATCGCGGGAAAAACCGATCCCGTTTTTGCTGGTTTTTAAACTCTGCACCAATTTGGACATCATTTGATGCGGACGCAACTCGTCCGGCAGGCCGGCGCCTGCAATGATAATATCATCCCGGCTGGATACTTTCAAAGCCAGGCTGTTCAACGCCGCCGCAAAGGTCTCGCGTCCGGGTTCGAAGGCCGCGCCCAGATCGTCGAGCAGCAGCAGGACGCGTTTCTCCAGTTTGGGCGATTGATCGAACGACGCCAGTAATTTTTCGATTGTCGCAACCGCTTCGGCGGGCGTCGAAGCCAGTTGAGAGGCCTCTTTATTCAACCTGGCCGGCGCGGCGCGGCGCGGCGAGACATAACAAATATCCCACTGCCCGGGCTGCCGCGCGGCTATCGCGTTTGCCAGGCAGGCGAGGAAATTGCTCTTTCCGCTGCGGGGCGGGCCAACGATCAGCCAGCGAGGTATTTCTTTCAACAGGTCAACGGCAACCAATTGCGCCGTCTCGAACGACAACCCCAACGGAATTGACAGCCCCTCTCCTTTCGACAGGGCAGTTTGTTTCAACAAGTCATCCAGGGAGATTTCTTTCGGCAGAACGCGGATCTGGGGAGCCGAGGCGCCGCGCCACTTTTTCGCGAGAGACTGGCAGGCCGCTTCGAGGTCCGTGAGCGATTCGCCTGCCTCCAGCGAAACGACCGGCTGGGCAATCTGACATTCGAGCGGTTTTCCGTCCACCCATAACCCGCGTCCCTCAGCCTGGGTAGCGGGGATGGTCACGCGTCCGCCAACGGCGTCCGAGTAGTCGTCGCGATTGGTGAGACGCAACACCGCCTTGCGGGCAATCCCCAGTTTGTTGGGAAGTTCGATGCGGCGGTTGGTGGAGACGATCAGGTGAATCCCCATGGCCTTGCTTTTGATGAACGGCGAAAGACGGTCCACATGGTCGGGGTAGGCAGTCCGAAATTCATTGAAGTCGTGGATGACCAGAAAGATGTCCGCATCCCGCGACTGTCCCTTTTTCCCGCGGCCCTTTTTATCGGAGCGGCGGTTCATTTCCTCATCCAAATAGCGGAACAGGCGGTCCACCAGTTCAGGCGGATCCTTGGGGGTGATGACCGCCCCGCAATGGGGCAGGGATTGGAAGGTTTTCAATCGGCCTTCGGCGCTGAATTCGAGAATGTAGAACTGCGCCTCCTCGGGCGTGTTGGTCAACGCGAGCGAGAGCAGGGTGGTCTCGAGGCTCATGGTCTTGCCGCTGGACGGTCCGCCGATGAACCACAAATGCCCATCCTGGTCTTCAAAATCAACCACCAACGGATCCTGTACGCAGGCTTCGGTAGAATCCGTGTAACCGATCGGCGCGACGAGACGGGCGCGTTCCGCCTTGCGCTCCCATTTGCCATCCACAAAGGCGCGCTGGATGCCCGATTCTTGCAGGACGGTTTCGAGCGTGATATTCTTCTCCAACGGCTCGAGGTAGATGAGGGGCGCGGCTTCCACCTCGCCGGACACTTCCTTCATAAAAGAGATCAGGTGATCCTGCTCCGAGGGGCGACTTCGTTCCTTCTCCGCCACGCTTGGCCGGCGCGCGTTGGTGAATGGGGAATGCCATTTGCCGTCCTCACCGACATGATAAATGCGGAAAATTTGCTCGGCGCTTTCCTCGCGATCCGCCACGGGGAAACCGGCGTAGGCGGCCTGGAATTCGTAGATGTCGCCGTCCATGGAATGCAGGTAGCCCTGCCCGGTGCGCTCCACTTTGGGAAGGGAGCGGTCAATGACGTACATTTCCTCCTGGCGCGCCACCTTGAGGGCGATGTGCCAGCCCACGTTGTTCAGCAGACGGTCCACCGCTGAGTTCACGTCCTGGTTGGCGAGCAGGAGGTACACGCCGAGGGATCGTCCGATCCGCACAAGTTTATCCAGCATCTCGGGCAGGCGCTGGAAGTCGCTCATGCCGCGCGCGAACTCATCCAACAGGAGCATCAAATGGGGGATGGGCGTTTGCGGGAATTTTTCGTTATAGGCCCAGATATTCGCGACCGCCGCCTCAGCGAATCGTTTCTGCCGCCGGTCGAACTCGGCCTCCAGCGCGTCCAGGCCGCGCTCGACCAGTTGCGGGCTGAGGTTGGTCACCACGCCCACCACGTGAGGCAGGTCTTTGAGGACGTTGAAAGCCGCGCCGCCCTTGAAATCCATAAAAAAGAAATTAAGCAGGTTCGGCGAATATTTCCAGGCCGCCGAAAGCACCAGGGATTTCATGAACTCGCTCTTGCCGCTGCCCGTCGTCCCGACGAGGATGGTGTGATAGGCGCCGATGCCCGTGAATTCCGGGGCGGGCGGCAGGAGGTTCAGGATGACCGGTTCCAGTCCCTTGCGTCCGCTGCGAAGACCGAAGGGAAACTGCAGCAACTCGTCCCGGTCCCTGGAGCGTTTCCAGTTCTGCCTCAATCCATCCAGAACAATTTCCTGGTTCTCGAACAGATCGGAGAGACGGACGGTTTCGGGCAGGGCGCTGCTGCCCCCGCCGCTCGAAATTTCCCAACCGGCAAGCACGCGCGCGAGGCGTTCGCAGTCCAACTGGCTCGCCGGTTCGATCTGACCGCGCAACCGTCCGCCGCCACCCTCCCCGGCGAAGGTCTCGGTGTATTTGAATTCGCCGTCAGAGACGTTGATCTTCGCCCGGCACTCCCTCGGCCAGTTGCGCCCGCCGACGAACATCAGGTAAATATCTGCATCGCGGCCCGATTCCGCCAACTGGCGGATATCCTCCGTGCGGCGGATGTCGCCCGAATCGTCCAGAAGGACAAAAATGGCGGCGCTGGCTTTCCGTTTCTTGACGCCCGGTTCCGATCTCCTGCGGCCCTCGAACTCGTCCATCAGCCATTCCATGGTCCTGTCAATGGCTTGCGCGCTGAAAGCCAGCCTGCGCAGGCTTTCGCCCTGGTAAATGGCGCGGGTGTGCGGCGCCCACTTCAACCATTCCCAGCGGTCCTGCGCCTGCGGCGTATCGGCGAGAACCGCGATCTGAACGTCCTGCGGGGAATGATGAACAAGGATATCCAGGATCAACCGCCGGGCAAATCCGTAAATTGCCCCCTCTCCCTTGCCCTCCAGGCCGACGCTCCCGACCTTGAGAAGGTCCAACAGGAGAGGGATGTTAGAGACTTCCTTGTATTCCTCCGCCAGTTCGAGCGCAAGAGGAGCGAGCGGATCCTCCGGATCAAACGTCCGCGGCGGATTCACCTTGAAAGAGGCCGGTCCGCGTCCCGTTCCCATGCGGAGCGAGAGAAAGTCCAGGTCGGCCATGCGCCGCCACCACAGGCGCTTCTGGTGGCTGATGCCCAATCCGGTCTGGACCAGCCGCGGCAAGAGCGGATACTCTCGGTCCAGCGCCTCGCGTTGCTGTTTTGCCAGCGCCTCCAGCCGGGCGCGGGTCTTTGCCAGCGCGGCGCGGTAATTTTGCTCCCGCTCCTGCATGGTCTGTTGGTATTTTTTCACCTGCTGTCGGTGGGAAATATAGTTGGCGATCGGCATACCCAACCCCACCAGCGGCATGATCAGAAAAAAACCAAACGAACCCGACGAAGAGCCCGACTTCGACATGAACGCGATCACCGCTCCGTATGCCGCCATCATGAGTACCGGCGGCAGAATCATGGTCAGTAGATTCAACTGTCCCGGCGCCTGCGGCGGACGGGACGGGGCGGGGATTTCCTCGGTCTGCGTGGGCAGTTCCCACGGCTCGCGCGGCTTGATTGTGTAGGGTCGACGCGAGAACGCGGCTGCAACCGTGTCTTTTCTCGTGTGAAGCGCTGAAACGACCAAAGGGCGGTCCTCTTTTCTTCGGGCGCGCGTCCCGCCTCGATGAAAAAACAGCGAGGCGGTCAACCCTGAAAATTAAAATACCGACTTATCCCAGGCATCAGCCCGGGATAAGCTCAAAATTTTAAAGGGAAAGAACGGGCGCCTCAGGCCAGTTTGCTTGCCATCGACTCCCATTCCGTGATCTCGTTGCCCAGACGGGTGCTGATCACTTGTAAGTTTTCCAGCAGGGTTGTCATGGACGATTTCCACTGTTCATATTCGGTAAAGAACTCCGTGGCGGAATTCCCCAGCCAGGCGGGCTGCAGGCCATTGACCGAACTGGACATGCTCTGGAGCATGGACATCAGTTGCGAGTGCGTGTTGGTCATGCTGTTTTGCGTGCCTCGGGCGGTCTCAACTTCCATGTGAAGCGTGGTCATTGGATGGTTCCTCCTGAATCGAATGGATTAACGACTGAAACGATTATATAATAGACGGGAAAAAAGTCAACGGATATTTTGGAACTAAATTATGACAAATTTGTTGGGTCAATCTCTCGGACGTTACCACATCCTCGAGCGCCTCGGCGAGGGCGGGATGGCGACCGTCTACAAAGCCTACGACACCCGCCTCGAGACGGACGTGGCGGTGAAGGTCATCCGCACGGACGAATTATCGCCCAAGGCGCTGGGGCGCGCCCTCAAACGCTTCGAGCGCGAGGCCAAAGCGTTGGCGCGGCTGACGCACGCCAACATCGTCAAAGTGACCGATTTCGGGGAATACGAGGGCCGTCCCTACCTGGTGATGGAATACCTGCCCGGCGGCACGCTCAAACAACGGCTGGCGGGAGGCCCCATGCCGTGGCGGGAGGCCATCCGCCTGCTTCTGCCCATCGCCCGCGCCCTGGATTACGCCCATCGCCAGGGGATGATCCACCGCGACGTGAAACCGTCCAATATCCTGATCACCGAGGACGGCGACCCGCTCCTGACCGACTTCGGGATCGCCAAGATCCTCGACGAGGAGGCCACCGTAGACCTGACCGGCACAAGCGCGGCGGTGGGGACGCCCGAATACATGGCCCCCGAGCAAGCCACCTCAAAAAGCGTGGACGCGCGCGCCGACATTTACTCCCTCGGGATCGTCCTCTACGAAATACTGACGGGACGCAAGCCCTTCGTCGCCGACACGCCCATGGCGGTGTTGATCAAGCAAGCCACCGAGCCGCTTCCCCGCCCGACCCAATTCACGCGCGACCTGCCGCCGCGCCTGGAACAGACGCTGCTCAAGGCGCTGGCGAAGAACCCCGACGACCGGTATCAAAGCATGGGGGAGTTGGCGGCCGCGCTGGAAGGCATGAACGAAGCCAAAGCGGTTCGTCCCGTTCCCGGTATTTCTTCGAGCGGCAAGGCGGAGGCTCCCAAAGAGCAGAGATCAGCCCCGCCTCGCCCGGCCTCCGTCAAGGCGGAGAGACTCGCCGCGGCGGAGGAAAAAACCGCCGGCCTCGCTGGATCCAAACAGCCTCGGGACGGCTTTCGCTGGAGCAGGTGGATTCCCATCGGCGCGCTGGTCCTATTATTGGGCGCGGCGCTGTCCATCGGAAACGGGTTGTTGGGACTGGGAAAACAGGGCATCGGTCCATTGGGAGGGCTGGCGACCAGTACCGCAACTCAAACGCTTACGCCCACTAAAACGCTTACCCCCACTTTGACGCTTACCCCCACCCTCACGCCCACCGCCACGCCCACTCCCTATCCCGCCGAAATCACAGACGCCAAAGGCGTGACCATGCGCCTTATCCCGGCTGGTCCGTTCACGATGGGCGGCTCGGCAGACACAGCCTTTTCAGAGTGCCAGAAACTTTACATCGGCTCCGATTGTGACCGCGGCTGGTTTACAGACGAAGAACCGGCACATACGGTAACCCTGGATGCCTTTTACATGGATAAATATGAAGTGAGCAATGCCCAATATCGTCAATGCGTGAACAGCGGCGCGTGCCAGCCTCCCACAGATACCAGTTCAATCACACGTTCTGATTACTATGGGAATTCAACCTACGCCGATTACCCCATAATTTACGTAACCTGGGATATGGCGAATGCCTATTGCGAATGGCGCGGGGGGAGGTTGCCCACCGAAGCCGAATGGGAAAAAGCGGCGCGCGGACCCGATGGGCGTTTGTATCCGTGGGGCAATTCCTTCGACGGCAGCAAAGCCAATTTCTGCGATGAAAACTGCCCTTTTGATTGGTCGAACAAAAACTACGATGATGGGTATGCCGACACCGCTCCCGTAACCGCCTTTTCCAATGGCGCAAGTGTGTATGGCATTTACAACCTGGCAGGCAATGTGTGGGAATGGGTGGCAGATTGGTATGATTCGAGTTACTACCCCACCTCGCCATCCAATAACCCTCAAGGACCGGCTTCGGGACAATCCCGCGCTGTGCGGGGCGGCTCGTGGTACCACTATGGTGACAACCTCCGTTCTGCGTATCGGAGCAGGCGCGGTCCATCCTATTCCAGCGACCTCCTCGGCTTTCGGTGCGCGCTCTCGCCCTGATTCTGGAATCCTGTGCTCTGAAATTCTGATCTTCTGACTCCGGGGGGTGCAGCCCCTTGCGCTGCGCTCCAGGGGCGCTTCGCGAGGGGGCTTTGCCCCCCTGCCGCGCGCGAATTTTTGGAAGTCAGGTTTTCCAAATGTGTTTCCCGCTCAGCAGGGCTGTCTCTTTCGTCTTGCGTTTTGGGGGAAGCGCGTGTGCGATGCGGCGCGAAGATGCTCTGTGTCCAGGAAAGCGCCTGCAAGCCTGAGAGAAGAAGGCGAGGCGAGTCAACTCGCGGGGCGACAAATCCCGGTCTACCATTCATCCATCACAAAATCGCCCCCAAAAGGGTTTATGAATCGGATCCCTTCCAAAATTTGCCCATCTTGAAAATCTTCCGTAAAGATCACGGGGACTTGATTAAGTCTGGCGCATGCCCAAATTTGGGCATCATAATAGGAGAGCTTGTGATCACGCACACCGCGTGTGGCTTCCAGAGCAATTTGGGGTGTTAGATTGAAGACAGGAAAGGCATTTTGCCAATTACCGATTTTATCCATGACATCATCTGCAGAAAGACCAAGCTTCGTCAGAGCGGCGCTTGCGAATTCAGAGAGACACTGTGCGCTCAAGCAACCCTTTTCCTCCCCTTCCAGCTTGATCAAAAGGGCAATGGCCTGTTCTTGCCGTGATTCGTCTCGCGGATCGAATGTGTAGATCAAAATGTTTGTATCCAGCAAAATAGAAGGCATGATTACCCCCTCCTGGATTTGGACCAACGATTCTGCCGTTCTTCATACAATTGCTCACGGTTGAATACATAAGGTTCGCCTTTCAAGGATTCAGGCCGTCTCCGAAGTAAACGCGCATAGGCGATGATATTATTCAACGCTTGCTTGCTGCCTTGGACAGGCGACACAAAGACCTGCGCCTCGCGTTCCAATGCCTGGCGAATTACCTCTGCTTCGCTTACGCCTCGTTGCTTTGCCAAGCGTTTAAGTGTCAGATTATGCCGGCGGGGCAGATATATTTGTTTTCGAACCATGTGATCAGACATATTTCTCTCCTTTATACATTGTGATTATACATCATATCTGCAAAAATTGCATTCCATCAGGCATGTTTTTGGCATCACAGTTGCACAAAGATCTGTCCCGCGCGGTACATATCTGGTGTACGGCTACAAGTTTCGACCCACATTGAACCACATTTAATACATACCACACCCTGCTCCATATAGGGAAACGCCTTGACACTCTTTTTTGAGAGATTGTCAAGGCGTTATTTTTTATAAGCTGTTCGCTACAACCGAACTACAATTTCGCCATTATTCAGAAAATCCAGTAGTTGCTTACTCACTGCCATATCCATGATTTTGGCTCGAAACTCCACCTGAATGTCTCGCTTGCTATCGATCATCGCTTCAGCAACAAGCTCGTCCACCAGTTGTTTTTTCAACAAAAAGACACGATGTTGCTCTTCTGGGGTTTTGGGAGTAGCCCTATTCAACCCTTCGATCCCTGCTTGAAGGTTCGCCACATACTCCTTGACCTTTTCTTCCCAATCCGACCTGGCATAGGTGTCTATTTCTTGTTCCAGAGTTGTTAGCCTGCGCTTCAATCGTTCTTCTACTTTATACAGTTCGCGCATCTGCTCATCAAATTCGGCATCTACCCTCAATTTTTTGCGGGCTTCCGTGATCACTTGCTGGCGCTTGACAGACTCTTTTTCCAGTTCTTCAAGAATCTGTCCCCGATCTTTTTGTAGGTGGTCATACCTTTGCTCGAGTTGCCGGACCAGGTCTTTGGCTTGTACATGCAGGAATTCCGGGTTCATGGCAAACTCGTACAATTTCTCCCAGACCTGTGATTCTGCATGCTTGGCGCTCACAGATTTGGGACAGTCCGGCGGTCTGAGTTCCTTATGGGGTTGTGGACAGAAATAGGTACGAATTGGGGTTTTGCGCTCAATCCACTCCCCCTTGCGGCTGTTCCGGTGGGTTGCTGTGCGTGCCCGCCAGGTCAGTTTGCAGGCACATTTCAGATGCCCGGATAGCAGGTAGTCATTTTGCCTGCTGTGTTTTTGGTAGGTTTTGTTTCCTTCTCGCATCTTTACAAACAATTCATAGGTGGATATATCAATGATGGGCTCAACTGGGATATGGAATGTTTGCCCTGCACGGGAATATTTCTTGAGACCAAAAGCATACTCTCTGGCAGACTTGAGTATAGCCTGAATACTGGACCGGGACCATTGGATGTGTCGGGGAATACTGCTCCCCTTTTGTGGAGCATTCGCAGCGATCAGGCCCTTTCGAATTTTCTTGAGGTGGGTTTTCTGAATATACCAAGCGAAGATTTGACGCACCCATTTAGCTTCTTCCTCGTGAATCTGGATCTGTTCGCCAATTCGGATATACCCGTAGCGCCTGTCCCGTGTTTGCTTTCCCTGCTTTCAGCCGCGCCTTGACACCCATCTCCATCCGTTCTTTCATCCCATCTAACTCCATTTGAGCTACCCAGGCACGTATGGGAGCGATTTTGGAATCGAAGTTTTCTTTTGCCAACAAGATTTCGATCTTATAGCCTTGAACGGTTTCCAAGACCGTCAACATCGCTCGTATTCCGCGATACAGTCTGTCTTCGCGCCAGGCGAGGATGACATCAAATTCATCTTTGGCGGCATCGGTGAGCATGGCCTGCAAGGCTGGGCGGTCCGAGCGGCTACCTGAAGGCTCAACCAACTTGTTGCCCACCCGATATTTTTCCACATCACGATAAACACAGACTACTTGTAATCCCTTTTCGTGGGCAAGACGCTGGCAATCTGCCTCCTGTTCGGCAGGACTCGATTTTTCACCCTGGGTTTCGGATGAGGTGCGAATATAGATCACGGCTCTACGAACCATTTTGACCTCCTGTTTTTGTTATTGCGAGGGGAATGAGCAATATTCCCAAAAAGTAAAGGATAAGATGACAGGTCACCTGCCAACTCGCAATATAACGGAAAGTCATGTGAGGCGTATAAAACCGTGTCGGTAAGAAGTTACGGGAAGGAAATAAACTCCACCGCTTTTGGTTTATACGCTACTCCAACTTTCAACTTCTAGTTTCATGTTGAGGTTACTTCGAATTACCGCAGATTTGCGAAAGGCTTCGCAATTCGGTCTGAACATTATCCAAGAGCAAAGCATATAATCGCACCTGATTTGAAAATCAGGTATAATATAGATATGATAAATATCTCGTTATCCAGAAAATCTATCGAGGTTATTCTCCATGATGCCATGCAACGTGATATCACCACTGCCCGTCGCGCCGCTCTCCTTCAAATCCTGTGGAATGAGAGATTCCTCACTCGCGCCCAATTAATTACCAGGGTTGAGTACAGACTGGGCAGAAATTGTTTTGGAACATCCGCTTGGGAAGATACTTTTTACCGGGATATGCGTGTGGTCAAACAGGCATTTCAAGCGGCTGGTTACACCTTGGAGTACAGCCGAAGCAAAGAATTTTCTGGATATAATTTACAGGGGCAGCCAGCCTTATCGCCTGAATTTAGGCAAATGGTGAAAGCCAGCGCCGCTGAAGCAGATCAGCGCCAAATTGATATTTATCAGCACTTGTCATCTGCGGCTCGTTTCCAGCAAGGCTGTGCTATCAGTGATACGGCGCGAAAAGTAGTGGCTTACCGCATCCAACAAGAAAATCCCCGGCTTACTCCACAGGAAGCCAATCTCATGGCGCTACAGCGAGCATATTCACAATGAATGAACAACCATTGAACATCACCGATTTCCTCAAGATCATCCTTGAGACCCTTGAAGCCACCAGGGTTGAATACTTGATTGGAGGCGCTATCGCAGAATGGGCTTGGGGAGAACCACGAGCCACTCAGGATTTGGATATTGTCATTAACCTCCCCATCAAGGCGGTTGGCCGATTCTCCAAAGAACTTGAGAGAAGAAATATGCTCGTTCCAGCTGACATCATTCTGGATACGATGATGGAAGACCGGGCAGATATCCCATTGAACGCGATCCATATATACAGCGGCCTTAAAGCAGATTTATATCTGATGCGGGACGGTGACGAGCTTCGGCAAAGCGCATTTCAACGTCGCATAAAAGTTGACTACGGCCCGCCAATTGGAGAGGTTTTTGTACACTCCCCAGAAGACTTGATTCTCTATAAACTCATGTATTTAGGTTTGAGTGGGCAGCCAAAGCATGCTCGTGATATTGGAGCAATTCTTCGTGCGAAAAAAGAACAGCTTGATTATGGGTATATCGAAAAATGGGTAAATCGACTGGGTTTGAATTCTGTTTGGAAGGAAATGATGGATAGCATTGCATAAACAAAATGGTGATTGATAGCTTTATGCGTCTGATAGAATGACGGTTTGTAAAAATCGGAATCCAACAAGTCCAAGATGCCCATCTCGATTTTGGGTGACAATCAACCCAAAGTTTTTTGAAAGTGGGCCTACAGTACCACAAAGATCTGCCCCGCGTGGTATATATCTGGTATACGGGTATTAATTTCGTTCACGAGCGTAGGCGGCAACGTAGTGACCTGCTTTAGTTTTTGTGTCCAGTCGGAATGAGAGTCTGAGCGGGTTGAATTTGGGTGACACATTGGACGGCAAAGTTTGCCGGGGTTTCATAGCCCAACGAACTGTGAGGACGTCGCGTATTATAGTGCACTCGCCAATCTTCGATCACGACCTGGGCGTCAAGTAGGGATGAAAACCATTCGCGCTGCAAACATTCGTCACGGAACTTGTCATGGAAGCTTTCGATGAAGCCGTTTTTCCAAGGCTGTCCTGGCGGAATAAAAGCAGGACCAACATTCTTTTCCGCCAACCAGGTTTGCACAGCCTCGGCAGTAAATTCGCTGCCATTGTCAGAGCGGAGAAAAACGGGCGCACTACGCTTTTTCATGATCGCATCCAGAAATGCGATGACGTCTTCGCCAAGAATGGAAGTTGCAACCAGAATACCGTGACACTCGCGAGTATACTCATCCAAAACACTCAAAGTCTTAAAGGGACGCCCATCTGCCAGACGATCGAATAGGATATCGTACGTCCAGACATGATTGGGATACTCGGCTTGTTGCGGTCGCGGAGTAGCGGTTTGATCCTTTTTGCGTGGTCTACGCGTGCGTTGTGCCCCGATTTTGAAGTTGTAGCGCTTCCAAAGCCGCCAGCAACGCCCAAAACCGAGGCCGCTTTCGATCGCCACGCGGCGATAGCCATAGCGTGGATTGGCTCGGGCAGCTGTACGCATCTTTTCCAAAAATTGGGCGTCTTGAGTGGGACGACGCAACATATACCTGCGCACTGCACGTGAGATCCCGGTGTATCGACAGGCAGCTCGCTGGGACAATCCTTTGGTTTCCATTTGCTCGATCATCGCATGCCGCTCCTCTGCCGTCAGACTTTTTTTCCCTGGCACCGCCCGCCAGGGCAGGTGTCGAGAAACTCGCGAATGGCATCGTTTGCCAACATGGCCTCGGCTAACAAGCGTTTCAATTTCGCGTTCTCAACCTCCAGGGCTTTCAGCCGTTTAGCGTCTTCCACCTGCAAGCCACCATACTTGCGCTGCCAGCGATAGTACGTGGCTGGGCTGATTTGCTCTTCACGACAGAAATCTTCCACCTCTTTGCCTTTCGCCATTTCTTCCTCGGCTTTGCGCAAGAGTTTTACGATCTGTTCGGGCTTTTTTCGGTTCATCAGAGTTTTGCTCCTTTTTGAGATGCTCAACTCTCATTTTACTTGGTCACATTTTTCGCGGCAGGTCACGCCGCTTTTTGATATATGACTTCGCCAGCCTTCAGCATCGAACCTGGCGATGGAGAAAATCACATCCCGGCAGGTTCCCGATAAGAAATATCACCTTTTTTACAACCAAAATCCTTTGGATAAAGTATCCTATACTTGGAGGCTTCTATGACTCATCCACTCGACCTTCCAGGCATCCTTTCATTTTGGGATTTTCAGGGCGAAGCAGGCGCTGATCTGATTGCCAAAGGCACGTACCACTATCAACTACATGAGCGCAACGGACCTGTTTTTCGCATGAACGATGGAATTTTCGGGAAACAATCCATCTGGCTTTCGCGCCAGGCATGGCTGGAGATACCGAATCGGGAATGCGCGGGACTGCACCGATACGGAGATAACTCCGCTCTGACGCTGATTGCGTGGATTAATCGCCACCGCCAGATAAACGAGTTTCCCAACGAACCGCCGCCGCCCGAAGCCATTGCAGGCATTTGGAACGAGACCAAGAGCCAGCGGCAGTATTGTCTCTTCCTGAATATCATCATCACAGGCGGCGCGGCGGATAATGTAAGCGGACATGTCTCGCACATGGGCGGGGCAACGGCAGGAAGGCGCTACTGCGAAGACGTTTCTGCAGGCACGACTTCTGTTCCGTTTCATCAGTGGTGCATGGTGGGTTTCACTTTCGATGGTCATTTTGCCCGTTCCTATTTCAACGGGCAGTTTGAAGAAAACGGCGCGTTGAATCCCTTCCCCTACGAAGGCGGGCTTTTTGAAAGCAGGGCAAATTTTACAGTAGGAGGGGTTCACCGCAGCGGCGAGATGGGCAACTGGTATCGCGGTCTGCTGGGGGGACTGGCAGTGTATGACCGCGCGTTAAATCCCGATGAGATGAAGCAACTGGCAGAATCCACCCTACCGATGGTAGTGCGGCAATAATCTCGTACTACGCGGTAGAATCACCCCATGTCAAATCCCCGCCGAAAAAAGAATCACCGCGCCACCATTGGTTTTCTCTCTGGCTGGCAAATTTACGAGCGCACCATGCTCGCGGATTATTATGGCGAACTGGCGCAGGGGATTTTACGCACCGCGCAGGAACGGCAATGCAACCTGCTGCTTGCCTGCGGAACCAGCCCATCCGAGTTTCCGATTGTGGTGCGCCCCGCCTTTCCCATCCATGACCCCAGCGTGGATTATTTGCCCGTTGGCGAATGGAACACCGATGGCTTGATTCTCGCCCACCCGTTGATTGGCAAGCCCGTGCTGGACTATGCCGAAAAACTGCGGGCGGCGAATTTTCCGCTGGTCATCGTCGGCGGCGCGGATGCGGTTTCATCCGTGCAAATTGATAATGCCAGCGGTATTCAACAGGCGATGGCGCACCTGCTCGAACATGGTCACGAGAGCATTGCCTTCATCGGCGGTCATGCGGACGATGTGGACGGGGACAGCGGTCAGCGCTTGCGGGCGTATCAGGATTTTGTACACCAGCACGGCTTGAACGATAACCCCGCGCTCATCCAACTGGGTGACTATGCTTTCGATGGCGGGGCGCAGGCGGCGCGAAAATTCATACAAGCGGATGCGTCGTTTACCGCCATTCTGGTCAACGGAGATAAAACCGCGCTCGGCGCGATCCACGCCCTCAGCGAAGCGGGGCTTTCCGTCCCTGACGATGTGGCGGTCATCGCCTTCGATGAAACCGCAGATGCCGCCCTCAGCCAGCCGCCGCTGACCACCATCGGCTTTTCGGCATTCGAGTTGGGCAGGCAGTCGGCGGAGTTGTTGATGCGTCAAATTCAAGACCCCGCACACCCGCCCGCCAGCGTCAAAGTCGTGCCGCGTTTGGTCATTCGTCAATCGTGCGGATGCGGCGCCAGACAGGATTGGCACGCAGACGCTCCGCAGGTCAGGCGGAAAGCAGGTATCCAGTTCGAGCCGCGTACCCTGGCAGATGAAATGACCCGCACTGTTCTGCCATTCGCATTATATTTAAAAGAAGACGAAACCCTGGGGCTTTGCGACAGACTGGCGATGGGCTTTGTCCGCGCTGTGCAAACCGCCGACCCCGCACCCTTCCGCGCCGCGCTGGATGATGTGCTGCGCTTTGTGGTGTATGTTCAGGATGACGTATACGCCTGGCGTTGGGCAATTGTCCGCCTGCAAGAGTTGACCCGCGAACACGCCCTGCCTGATTCGCAAGCCCGTTTTGGCGAGCGGTTGATTGCCGAAGCGCGCGAGACGATTGCCGAAGCCATTCAACGCCAGCGGCGCGAGTATGTCGAAAATCAACGCCGCCGCGCCAACCAGATGGGCTTGCTCAGTTCACGCCTGCTGACAACCTTGAGTGAGCAACAGGTGTACGACATCCTTGCCGAGCAACTGCCAGAAATGGGCATTCATCATCTTGCGCTGGCGATTTTCCGCGAGACCATGGACGGACTGCCAGAGAGCAGTGATTTTCAGGTGGTGCTGGGCGAGAAAAATCTTTCGCTTCATCACGCCCCGCGCGAATTCCCGCCCAAAGGCGTGTACCGCGCCGACAAACCTTTTTCGCTCGCGCTGATTCCGTTGGGCGGCGAAGCACAGATTTCGGGCTATGCGGTCTTCGACACAACGCAACTCGAATCGTACGGCGCAATCACCCAGCAAATCAAAGTGGCGTTGCGGCTGGCGCGGCTGTATCAGGGCGCGTTGGACGGTCTGAAAGCCGCCGAAGAAGCGGGGCAGATGAAAAGCCGATTCCTGTCCACCGTCAGTCACGAGTTGCAAACGCCGCTGAGAATCATCGTCAGCGACAGCGAGCGGCTCTTACGCGATAGAAGCGATAGCCCATCCCTGCAACGTATTCACGGCAGCGCCCGCCATCTCGATGCGCTCATCCGCGATGTGCTGGATTTGACCCGCGATGACATCGGTCAACTCAAACTGACCCGCGAACCGTTGGATTTGAATGTCACGCTCAAAAGTATTTTTGAGATTGGGGAACAGCTCGCCGCTGAAAAGGGGCTGACGTGGACGCTTCAGACTCCCCCGAGCCTGCCCGCCGTTTGGGGAGATTGGGCGCGGCTGCGGCAGGTGACTCTTAACCTGATTACCAACGCGGTCAAGTTTACGTCTGCGGGCGGGGTGACGGTGACGCTGGCGGCGCGGACGGGCGATGTGCTGGTCTCGGTGCGCGATACGGGGGCGGGCGTGCCGCCCGAAGAGCAGAAGATGATTTTCGGCGAGTTCTACCAATCCAGCCGCACGCAGGAGCAGCGCGCGGCGGGCATGGGCATTGGGCTGGCGCTCTGCAAACGTCTGGTGGAGATGCACGGGGGCGAAATTGGGGTACGGTCAGACGGTCAGCATGGATCAGAGTTTTTCTTTAGCGCGCCCATTCTCGGCGCGGACGATGCGCCGCCTGTGGGTCAGACTCAGGACTTGGGCGTAGAATCCGCTCCGTTGGCAGAGTCAGCCCCCAAAGAGTCATCCATCCTGCTGGTGGACGATGAACCGATGCTGCAGCAAATGCACGCGCAGATTATTCGCGAGCAGATTCCGTTTGCGCGGGTGGCGACTGCCGAAAATGGCGAGCAGGCGTTGGAGAAGATGCGCCGCCAACCGCCCGATTTGGTGATGCTCGATTTGGGGATGCCTGGCATGGATGGTTTCCGCGTGCTGGAGATGATGCAGCAGCAGGAGACGACGCGCGGAATCCCTGTGATTATCCTGACGGGGCAGACGCTTTCGGAAGCGGATATGGCGCGGCTGCGCGGGCGGGTGGAAGCGGTGCTGAACAAGGGCATGCTGAAAACGGAGGAGGTGCTGGCGCAGTTACGCAAGGCGCTGGCGCAAAATCAGGACAGGCTTTCGGGCGATATGCGGGCGTTGATGCGCAAATCCATTGCGTACATTCAGGAGCATTTCGATGAGCCGCTGACGCGCGAAGAGGTGGCGCGTTATGTGGGCGTGAGCGCGGGCTATTTCTCGCGCAGTTTCCACAAAGAAGCGGGGATTTCGTTTCAGGAGTATCTCAACCGTTACCGCATTCACCGCGCGCGGGCGCTGCTCGCCGAAGGCAGGAGCAATGTGACCGATGTGGCGTTTTCGGTGGGTTTTCAGAACGTGAGTTATTTTTGTCAGGTCTTTCGACAGGTGGTGGGGGTTTCGCCGCGGGCATATCAGAAGGGGGGAGGCAGGTAGGCAGGCAGACAGGTAAACAGGTACACAGGTAAACAAGTACACAGGTACACGAGTAACCATACCAACATGTTTACGTGTCTACATGTCCGTATCTACCTATTCCTCCAAACCATCTACCTATGACCAGCGCCACTATCCTCTTTCTCTGCACAGGCAACTTTTACCGCAGCCGCATGGCGGAGGAGATGTTCAATCATCTCGCCGAAGCGCGTGGGTTGCAGGCACAGGCATTTTCGCGCGGGTTGGCGGCTTCGTTTGAGAACAATGGCAACGTGGGTAGTTTCTCACCTTTTGCCTTGCGGATGTTGACCCGTTACGGAATCAAACCGCGCCGTGTAGATGAATTCCCCCAGCGAGTGACGGAGGGCGAGTTGCGTGACTCGGACGTGGTGATTGGACTGTATCAGCGCGACCATGAACCGATGATTGCAGAGCAATTCCCTGAACTCGCAGCGAAGGTCATCTACTGGTCTGTGCCAGATTTGGATGAGATGGCGGCCGTGGATGCGGGGGAGATGGTGTATCGTCGAATATTGGAGTTGGCGGAGCAGTTCTAAAATAAACATACTTGGTCACAAAATTGACAAAGCATATCGCCTGCGGGTGATACACTTTTTTTGTGTATTTTCTCCTTAGCCTTTCAACAAATTCAAACCCTAACCAATAAAGAAGAAATCCCTTTTCGGCGGAATATCACCCCCGCTTATTTTTTGGGCAAACGCCAAAGGAAAGGATGTAATATAACTGATGTTACGCAGGGAGCAGTTGGAAAATCGGATAAGATTGGAGCATGGACAAAGCCCAATTAGAACTGTACACCGATTACCTGCTCAGCACGTTTGGCTATGCCACCGCAACGGGTCTTTCAGCGATGGTGAACGGACAAGTCAGTCACGATCAAGTGACACGCTTTCTGTCTGGAAAGGAGTATACGTCAAAAGACTTATGGCAAGAGGTCAAGC